>ERZ1292640.223-Hain-H43-02um-R1-223-length-45185-cov-8_pt1 | contig 43524 bp, 36 predicted proteins | sample MGYA00564404_ERZ1292640 | MGnify/ENA primary metagenome ERZ1292640 (study PRJEB36523, sample SAMEA6512636) | groundwater metagenome | collected 2019-01-08 | study: AquaDiva: Metagenomics assemblies of 32 groundwater samples | reverse complement strand
AGCCGCCGCGTCCCAGCGTCGTAATCTGGCCTTCGGGCGTTTGACCTTGGAAACCGGCTACGATGACCACCTGGCCGGCGTTTAAGAGAGCGTGGACTTGCCGGGGCGTAATGTTCTGGATTTTGGCTTTGGTATGCACCCCGTCAGTGACAATGCCGGCTTGGGCTCCCGTCAGCGAAATAGCGTCCACTCCGAGGGCATGGAGAGCCATCGCAGTCAGGGCGATGGTGGTTTGTTCGCCGGTCGCCAGCAGCATGTCCATTTCGCGCTCGCTCGGCAGCGGCATAAGTTCTTTGGCCAGCTTGATCAAGCTGTCGGTCACGCCGCTCATGGCGGAGACCACGACGACAATCTGGTCGCCGCGGGCGCGATACTGCGCCACGCGCGCGGCCACGTTCTTGATGCGGTCGGTATTGGCGACCGAAGTGCCGCCGTATTTTTGAACGATCAGGGCCATTACAATCCAATCACCTTCATCACTGCTTTCTTGTTCGCTTCCACCACCACCGGCTCGAAGCCCGCTGTCTTGATCGCGTTGTCCGGGTCCTTCAAACCGTGTCCGGTCAGGGTGGCGGTGATGACGCTGCCTTCGGGAATCAAACCTGCCTGCAGGCATTTAATGAGGCCGGCCAAGGGCGCGGCTGAGGCCGGTTCCGCGAAAATGCCTTCCGTGCGCGCCACCAGTTTGTAAGCCGCCAGAATTTCGTCATCGGTCACTTTGGCGATATGACCGTTGGATTCCTTCAGGGCGTTGTTCGCTCCCTGCCAACTGGCCGGATTGCCGATGCGGATGGCGGAAGCGACAGTGTTCGGATGCTCAATGGGATGCCCTTCGACGATGGGCGCAGCCCCCGCCGCCTGGAAGCCAAAGATGCGGGGCAACCGGTCCGCTTTTCGGACGGAGTAATATTCTTTGAAACCTTTCCAATAGGCGGTGATGTTGCCGGCGTTGCCGACCGGGAGAAAATGAAAGTCGGGCGCGCGCCCCAGTTGATCGCAGATTTCGAAAGCGGCGGTTTTTTGGCCTTCGATGCGGTCGGGGTTGATGCTGTTGACCACTTCCACCTGGCCGGTTTCGCCGAGTTCGCGGACAATGCGCAACGCATCATCGAAGTTGCCTTGCACGGAGATCGTCACCGCGCCGTACATGAGGGCCTGCGCCAGTTTGCCCAGGGCGATCTTGCCGTGCGGAAGCAGAACGACGCATTTCATTTTGGCCCGGGCGGCATACGCGGCCGCCGAGGCGGAGGTATTGCCGGTGCTGGCGCATATCACCACCTCAGCGCCGCGTTCCCGCGCTTTGGAAATGGCCACCGTCATTCCCCGGTCCTTGAAGGAGCAGGTTGGATTCATCGCTTCGTACTTCAACCACAGCTCGATGTGTCCGCCCAGGCTTTGCACAAAATTATCCGCTCGAATCAGCGGCGTGTTCCCTTCTTGGAGGGTGATCACCGGGGTGGCGGCGGAGACCGGCAAATAACGGGCATAACAGTCAATCACGCCGCGCCAGGCGCTCCAGTGCGAGACGGGCCGGGCGGCCAGGACGTCGGCAGCCCCGGCAGGCAGGGGTTGCGGAGTGGAAGGTTTAGCGTTCATCAACGGGTATCAACGGTTCAAATTAAACGGCCTCACCGGGCGCTGCGGCGCAGTCTATTCAAAGTTTTCCACACGAATCATCACGGGTGGCGCTTTCACGACGGCCAGGCGGCTGATTTTGGCCAGCGCTTTGGTCATGGCGGCATTGGGGGCGTCGTGAATCATCAGGATCAGTGGCACGCTCTCGCCTTCGTGACCTTCCGGCTGGATCACGGAGGAGATGCCGATCCTGGCCTGACCCAGAATGGCAGCGATTCTGGCGAGCGTGCCGGGCTTGTCAACCACGCTCAGGCGAAGGTAATAACGAGCCACGACTTCATCCATGGTCAGCACCGCGCCCTCGCCTTCGTGCGGCACGAACGGTGGAATGCGATTCTTGGTCCTCCATTTCAGATCGAGCGCTGCGTCGGCCAGGTCGCTCAAAACGGCGCTGGCGGTGGCGTCCTTCCCGGCGCCGCGCCCGTAGAACAGGGTATCGCCGACGACGTCCCCACGCACGAAAACGGCGTTGAAGACGTGGTTGACGTTGGCCAGCACATGCGAGTTGGGGATGAGCGTGGGATAGACAGAAACTTGCACGCGCGGGCCGGCACCGGAGATTTTTGGTTTGGTGGAAGCCGGCCCGGCTTTCTTGATGATCCCCAGCAGTTTGATGGTGTAACCGAGTTGGCCGGCGAACTGGATGTCGGCCTGGGTGACGTGGCGGATGCCTTCGATATAAATGTGCTTCGGATGCACCCAGAATCCGTGGGCCAGCGAAGCGAGGATGCCGATTTTATGCATCGAATCATGGCCATCGATATCGAGCGAAGGCTCGGCTTCGGCATAACCGAGGCGCTGCGCTTCCTGGAGCACGCCATCAAATTCCGCGCCCTCCAATTTCATGCGGGTCAAAATGTAATTGCAGGTGCCGTTGACGATGCCGTAGAGGTGCGTGATGCGGTTGCCCACAAAGCCTTCGCGCAGCGCTTTGATGATGGGAATGCCGCCCGCCACGCTGGCTTCATAGTAAAGATTGGCTCCGGACTGTTGGGCGGCGGCAAATAATTCTTCGCCGTGGGCCGAAAGGAGGGCCTTATTGGCGGTGATGACCGGTTTGCCCAGCTTCAGCGCCGTCAAAATGACGCTGCGCGCAAAGGTCGTGCCTCCGGCCAATTCCGCCACGATCTGGACTTGGGGATCCTGGACGACGCTGGTCCAATCGGTCGTGAGATAGGAACGGGGGATTTCATAAGGGCGCGGCTCGTCGAACGCTTTGACGGCGATTTTGAGCAGATGAATCTTGATGCCCAAGCGCGACGCCATGAGCGGGCCGTTGCGCTGCAGCGCATGGAACACGCCGCTGCCCACGGTGCCGCCGCCGATCATGCCTAAATTGACCTGTTGCATAAGAGCGGACAGATTGCCGTGAAACAGGTTCCACGACAATTTCTTTTTGACGTGGTTGGGAGCGCGAGGGTATTGATGGAACCGGACTTCATCGACGCAGGGCTGTCGCGCCGGCGAGAAACCTTGCCTGTGACACGGCGCGAAAAGTCGTGGAAAAAGGCCATAGACTTCCCAAAGACTGCCGTTAGACTATTCAAGCCTCATAACTGTATGCAAACACCGCCTGCTGTCGGGGTAGTCATCATCGACGATGAAGTCCTCGGATTTCATCTTGAGGACGGCCGGTTCATCAGCGTGCCGATTGATTTCTACCCCACGCTCGCCTGGGCCACGCCGGAGGAACGCATCCGATTCGAGATCCACGGGTCGTCCGTCTTCTGGCCGGACTTGGACGCCGACATTGGTACGGAGGGACTTTTGGCCGGCGCACGCGAGCATCACTATTACGCCCGCAAGGCAGTGGAACGCGCCGTGCGACTCGGCCGCCTCTCCGCCAGCGCCTTGGAATCCTGCACACCGGCGACACCCACCGACCCGTCCCCTACGGTTTCCACGCACGGAGTGGCCAAACAACTCCGTTCGATTTGAAAGACAAAGCGATCGTGAGAGTCTATTGGGCATGCGTTTTCTGATTTGGAGCATAGGTGTTGCCACCGGCAGCGCGCGACCATCGGTCAAAGTCTATTGGGCATGCGTTTTCTGATTTGGAGCATAGGACTGTGGCTTGTCGCGCCGACACTGTTGGGTGGGGAACAGCCGGGGCACTGGCCGCAGTTTCGCGGTCCGAATGGATCGGGTGTGGCGCTCCACAGCGATATGCCGGTTGTGTTTGGGCCAAAGACCAATGCGATTTGGAGAACCGACCTTCCTTTGGGGCATTCCTCGCCTTGCGTCTGGGACCAGAAGATTTTTCTAACCGGAATCGATGACGGGAAGCTGGAGACTCTTTGCCTTGACCGGGCCGATGGCAAGATAGTCTGGCGCCGCTCGGTGGCACCTGAGAGAATCGACCCAGGCAGCCGCAATGGCAGCGCCGCCAACTCCACACCGGCCACGGATGGCCAGCGTGTTTATGTCTATTTCGGTTCGTTTGGGCTGTTGTGCTATGACTTCGCCGGGAACGAGTTGTGGCGCAAGCCGCTGCCCATTCCCATTACTCAGCACGGCGCGAGCACGTCACCCATCCTGGTTGATGATTTCCTCATCCTGGCTTGTGACCAGGACATCGGCGCGTATTTGCTGGCGGTCAACCGGCGTACAGGCGAAACGAGTTGGCGGGTGGAGAGGGCCGGTTTCCGGCGCGGGTTTTCCACTCCGATGCTCTGGCAGGAGGGCGACCGCAAGCAACTCATCGTGGTGGGCACTTTGCGGGTGGTGGCTTACCAGCCAAAAAATGGCGCTGAACTCTGGAGGGTTTTGGGTTTGCCCAATGAAATGTGCAGCACGCCGGTCGCAGGCGGCGGATTGCTCTTTGTTGCGGGGTGGACGCACGGATCGGGGGTCAGCAGAATGCCGCTCTTTGAGTCCTTGCTGGAAGCGGGCGACCAAAACATGGATGCCAAACTCACCCGCGCCGAAGCGCCTGCGGGACCGGCGCGGCAACATTTCCTTTACATCGATGCGGACAAGGATGGTTTCATTGATCGTGGCGAGTATGATGCGCTGGCCGAGATATTTAACAAATCTCAAAATGCCCTCCTGGCCATCCGGCCGGGCGGCCAGGGAGATGTAACCGCGACGCACGTGGCCTGGAAGCAAACGCGCGGGCTGCCTTATGTGCCTTCACCGCTTTACTACCGAGACCGTCTGTATCTGGTGAAGAATGGCGGCATCGCCTCGTGTTTCAATGCGAGCAATGGAGCAGCGCTGTATCAGGAAGAGCGCTTGGGGGCGTTGGGGGATTACTATTCTTCGCCGGTAGCGGCGAACGGCAAAATCTGCGTCGGCTCGCAACAGGGCGTTATCGTGGTGTTCACGGCCGGGGACACTCTGAATGTATTGGCGCGCAACGATCTGGGCGAGTCCATCATGGCCACGCCGGCCATTGTGGACAACAAGTTGTACGTCCGCACGGAGCGGCATTTGTACGCGTTTGGGGAATGAAACCTCCTTCTTTGCCTTGATTAACTGGACCAATTCAGCAGACTAGATGCTGGCCCAAATTGCTGGAACAATAGAATTGATTACATGGTCCAACCGTTAAAAGGCAAAAGTCCATTTTATCCAGGCCAACCTGTTCCGAGCGATCTATTCGTTGGAAGGCCTCAGCAGATCGAACATATTCTGACTCGCGGCGTAGGACAGGTGGCGGCAGGAAAACCGGTCGCGATGTTTGTTCAAGGTGAATACGGCATCGGCAAGAGTTCTATGGCCGGTTTTGTGCAGGGATTGGCTGAGCGAGAGCACGGTCTCCACGCGATTTATGCCACGTTGGGTGGGGCGGAGAGTCTGGCCGGTGTCGCCTCGATCATCCTGGAAGCGACCATTCGATCAGGGTTTTTTGATCCGAAGAGATCGGAGCAGATTCGCAATTGGCTGGCGAAGTATATCGGCACTCAAGATCTCTTCGGGTTCACGATCAACCTGGAAGCCCTGAAGCAGGACACTCCTAAGCTGACCAATCCATTTGGGCTGCTGGCATTTCTTTCCGAAGTCAAGAGCCGTCTCCAGGACAACGGAGTCAAAGGCGTTTTTCTGGTGCTCGACGAGATCAACGGCATCACGGCGAACCCGCAATTTGCTCATTTCCTCAAGGCTTTGGTGGAAACGAATGCTCGCTCTCGAGCCCCGTTGCCGTTGTTGCTGATGCTGTGCGGCGTGGAGGAGCGCCGCCGGGAAATGATTCAAAGCCACCAGCCAGTGGATCGCATCTTTGACGTTGTTGAGATTGAGGCCATGACGAAGGAAGAAATGGCGCAGTTCTTTCAACGAGCGTTCCATTCCGTGCAAATGACGGTGGAACCGTCTGCCTTGGAAATGCTGATTCATTATTCGGCAGGTTTCCCGAAAATCATGCATGTATTGGGCGATGCCGCTTTCTGGATTGACCGCGACGGAGTGATCGGCAAAGCCGACGCGGAAAAGGCGGTCATTTTCGCCGCCGACGAGGTGGGGAAAAAATATGTGGATCAGCAAGTTTACAGAGCCTTGCGAAGCCAGGATTATCGATCCATTCTGGACAAAATTGCGCGCATTGGCCCCGACACTCTCAATTTCACCAAGAACCAGGTCGCCACGGGTCTGACAGAGAGCGAGAAAAGGAAATTCCATAACTTCCTGCAAAAGATGCAGAAACTGAACGTGATTCGGAAAGGGGACAACAGGGGCGAATATGTGTTTAGTCTCCGGATGGTTCGTTTATATATTTGGCTGCAAAGTCTGCCTAAGGACAGGCCGCTGGTTTGATGAGAGCGCGTTAGAGTGAGTGCTTTGAAATCGTCTCTCGTCGTGTCGCGCGACCATGACGACAGGAGCGCGGACAGCCATGTCCGCAAGAGTGGCGCGAGGTTTTTATGTTCACGCGGACAGGGCTATCCGCGCTCCTGCCCGCCGGTAGAATCAGGTCTCAAACCGGCTTGCGCCTTGACTCAGCCCGGCTCGTTTCTATGATGCGCGGTCACTGAATGAAACTGAAATTGAACCACTGAATTTATGAGCACAATTTACGATATCCAAGCTCGCGAAATCCTTGACTCCCGTGGCAATCCCACCGTGGAGGTGGACGTCATTTTGGCGGGGGGTGCCGTCGGCCGCGCAGCCGTTCCTTCGGGGGCCAGCACCGGCGAACATGAGGCCTTGGAATTGCGGGATGGCGACAAGAAGCGGTACCTCGGCAAAGGCGTTGGCAAAGCCGTCAAGAATGTGACCGAAAAGATTCGTCCCGCCTTGCGGGGCATCGATGCCCTGGATCAGCTTACGGTGGACCGCCTCATGCTCCAACTCGACGGCACGGAAACCAAGTCCAAGCTGGGGGCCAATGCCATTCTGGCGGTGTCGCTCGCCAATGCCAAAGCGGCGGCCGAGGCGATCGGCATTCCGTTGTTCAAATACCTGGGCGGGCCCAACGCCAAAGTGCTGCCGGTGCCGATGGCCAATGTCATCAACGGCGGCGCGCATTCCGATGCGCCGATTGATTTCCAGGAATTCATGATCGTTCCGAAAGGGTTCAACAGCTTCTCCACAGGCCTGCAAGCGATCACCGAAGTTTTTCACGCCCTCAAAGCGGTCTTGAAGAAAAAGGGCCTTTCCACGGCGGTGGGTGATGAAGGCGGATTCGCGCCCAAACTGGACAGCGCCGAGGCCGCCCTCGAGGCCATTCTGCAGGCGACCAAGGACGCGGGCTATAAAGCGGGCAAACAAATCTTCCTCGCCCTCGACGTGGCGGCGTCGGAATTCTTCGATGCCCAGAGCGGCCAGTATGTTTTCAAGAAAAGCACCGGACGCAAATTGAGCGGAGAAGAGTTGGTTGATTTCTACGCCGAGTTGATCGGCAAATATCCGATCATCAGTATTGAGGATGGTTGCGCGGAGAACGATTGGAAGAGCTGGAAGCTGCTGACCGACAAACTGGGCGAAAGAATCCAACTCGTGGGCGATGACGTGTTCGTGACCAACGTCAAGTTCCTCCGCAAAGGCATCGAGATGGGAGTGGCGAATTCCATTCTGGTGAAAGTCAACCAAATCGGCTCGCTCACCGAAACTCTGGATGCCGTCGAACTGGCGCAGGAAAACGATTATACCGCGGTGATCAGCCATCGCTCCGGCGAAACCGAAGACGCGACCATTGCCGACATTGCGGTCGCGACCAACGCCGGGCAGATCAAGACCGGCTCGCTCAGCCGCACGGATCGCGTAGCCAAATACAATCAGTTGCTGCGCATTGAACAGTTGCTGGGCGGGAACGCCGTGTACGGCGGGAAGTTTTAGCGCTTCTTGAAAATGATGATGTGCTGCCGCGGGAGGCTCTTAAGGGTCTCAACCCAGGCGAGTGGATGGACTTCAGCTTCTTTGCGGACTTGTTCTTCGGACATTTTGTGGACGCGTTTGATTGGTACGGTCGGGTCTTCAGCCCTGTACTCGACGAAGACGACGCGCCCAGCCGGTTTGAGTGAGCGGCAGATCGCACGCAACATTTCGTAGGGATGGGAGAACTCGTGGTACACATCCACCATGATGACCAAGTCCATGGCATGGGCAGGGAGCGCTGGGTCCATGATCGTGCCAAGCACGGGCTTGACGTTGGTGATCTTGCGCTCGGCCATTTTCAGGGATAAGAGGTCCAGCATTTCCTGTTGAATATCAACGGCATAAACGACCCCTTTGTCGCCGACAGCCTGCGCCATCCGCCAACTGAAATAGCCGGTCCCGGCCCCAATATCCGCCACCACCTCGCCGGGTTTGAGCTGCACAGCGGCCAGCACCAAGTCCGGCTTCTCTTCCTCGACCCGCTCCTGACGTTCCAGCCAGTTGGCGCCAGGATGCCCCATGACTTGGGCGATTTCACGGCCAAAGTAAAACTTGCCCAGCCCATCACGATCATGTTCCTGCCTGTATTCGTAGAGTGAGGATTCGGGTGGAACAGTGAGTTCCTGGACTTGGGCAAAACGGGTTGATCGAGACTGGAGCAAGAGGAAGACCAGCCACACCAATCGCGTCCAGGAAAAGAGAGACTTCAGGCGCATGGGTTGCATGCTAAATCGAAACTCTTTTCGGTTCAATGGGACAATCCGTAAAAAGTCCGTTGTCAGCGTGGAGCGCTGGTTTGCACCCGGCTTGTGGAGGCCAAGCAGAGGAGCCGGAAGGATGAAAGCGGATTTCAAATGGGCACTCCACCGGCCTGCCGCCCATGTCTCTGCAGGACGAAATTCCTGCATAATTGAATTGACAGACGCTCCGAGCTTCGAGAAAGTCAAGTTGATCTAAGAAGCCATTGTTATTAGGAATTTAAAGTTGTCCATCGCGTATGAAAAAACTTCTCACTCTGGCCGTTGGCAGTTTGGTTCTAGCTTGCCTCACCTCGCAAATATCCGCTCAAGTCTTCTCGGACGATTTTGAAGCCGGCTTGGGCAATTGGGCTGTATCGGGCGGCACCACACTGGACTTATCGACCGCTCAAAACGTTGTGCCTGTGGGAGGAAGCCAAAGCGCTTTGCTCAACCTCTCTTCCGACCGGATGTTTCACAATTTCGGCGCCGAACTCACAGGCCCAACGCTGGCCAGTTGGTCTATCTATGACAGCACTGGAAGTCGTGCCTATGGGCAAGTTCTGGCTTATTCCGGTGACGGATTCGCATCGGGAACCTTGCAGAACCTGTTTGCCATTGGCAAATACAACAGCGTGACCATGCCAGGCGAAACGCTTGATGTCACCAAATACCAGGGACGAGTTGTTGCTGGCACAAGTGCCGGTTGGTTCAACTTAAATGCATCTGGCGCGCCCAGCCGCTCCACCGGTTGGCACAAGTTTGACATTGAAAGGCTTGCGGATGGAACAACTTACAACTATTATGTCGATGGCATTCTGAGCCGAACAATCACCGGTGTTACGGATTTCACGTGGGATTCCATCACCATCGGCTCTGTGGCTGCCGGAACTACTGCGGGTGACGCGTTTTTCGATGGAGTGCAGGTGACCGTTGTGCCTGAACCTTCCACCTTCGCCGTGATCTTCGGCCTGCTCGCCTTGGGAACCGGCCTCTTGCGCCGCCGCTTTCAGAAGTAAACTTGAGATTCATTCTTCCTGCACAAGGCCGATGGCTTCCATCGGCCTTTTTGCTTTGGGCGGCGGGCAACCTTGCTTCGGACGGGCGGCTTTCCAGCCGCCCAACCTCGGCGACTGGAAAGTCGCCGTTGCCGGGTCCAAAAACCGTGGGCAAGGTCGCTGGGCCAAGGCAGCTCTGCAACAAGCCCGCCGATGGCTCACCGGAAAGGGTAGAGGAACGGCGCCAGGACGGAACCGGAATTGAGCACGATGATCGCTGCCAAAAACAGCAGCAGAACAGCCAGCGGCGTCAGCCACCACTTCTTCTCCTGCCACAAGAATCTCAGAAACTCTTTGCCAAGCTGCCACATTGGAAGGCGTCATCTTATTCGCCGAAGCGATGGACGCAAAAGAAATATTTTGCCCGGCCCCAAGATACCAGGCGCGCGACTGTGTGCTTGCCGATGGCTGCGGATGCCGCTATGAATGGGTGCTGTCATTGCCCATGTTGACCAACCAATTGCCAAACCGACGATCGGTCGTCGCAGCCGGCCTGCTGGCCGCAGGTCTGACGCTGCTGGCGGCTGCCCAACCCCCCGCCAAGTCTTCCCCGCCCATAGCAAACCAGGGCTCATCGCGGCGCCCCACCCCAGCCATTGCGGCCAACCCGAACGATTGGTTCGAGGACGTCACCCGGCGCGCGGGCCTCGATTTCATGCACCAATTCTGCCATCAACGGATCGCCAACATCCTGTTGTCGAACGGCTCGGGTGGCGCCGTTTTCGATTACGACAACGACGGCCTGATGGACATCTATCTCCTGAATTGGGGGCCGCTGGAAGGCGTGACGTCCGCGCCTCCCGGCACGAAGCGCCAGCCGAACCGGCTTTACCGGAATCGCGGGGACGGCACCTTCGAGGACCGCACCCGCCAGACCGGTCTCGAGGGGAGCGGCTTTGCCAGCGCCGCCACGGCGGGCGATTTTGACAACGACGGCTACAACGATCTCTACATCGCGAACGTGGGGCGCAACCTCCTGTATCGCAATCGCGGCAATGGCACCTTCGAAGATGTCACTGAAAAGGCCGGTGTGGGCCACGCGGGCACCGGCCTCTCGGCGGTGTTTGCCGATATCGACAATGACGGATGGCTCGATCTCTACGTGGGCAACTACCTCACCTACGTTCCCGAAAAGCAGTCCGAGCAAAACCCCGGCGCTTACCCCGGTCCGCTCGCTTACCAGGGCGAGGCCAACGTGCTCTATCGGAATCGCGGCAACGGCACCTTTGAAGACATCACCCGGCAGGCCGGACTTTACGCTCCCGGTCATCGTGCGATGTCCGTGTGCGCGTTCGATTGCGATTGGGATGGCGATATCGACCTCTACGTCTCCAACGACGATACGCCGAACGCGCTTTGGCTGAATGACGGCAAAGGACATTTCCGCGAAACGGCCCTGCAGGTTGGAGTGGCTTTCAACTCGATCGGCGAGGCGCCCGGTTCCATGAACGCGGCCATCGGCGACGCCAACGGCGATGGCCTGCCCGACCTGTTCATCACCCGGCTGGGCTACGGCTCGCTGTACCTCCGCACGCCGCAAGGATTCTACGACGACCGCATGTGGGCTTCGGGGCTGGGTTTGCTGACCCAGAAATACGTGGCCTGGGGCGGCGCCTTCCTCGACTTCGACAACGACGCCGACCTGGACATCTTCGTCGCCAACGGAGACGCTTTCACGCTGGACGGCACGGTCAGTCTGCTGCTGGAGAATCAAGGCCCGGCGAAGTTCACCGATGCCTCCGGCAAAGGCGGCACCTTCTTCAAGGCCCGGATCAACGGCCGTGGCAATGCCATTTTGGACTACGACAACGACGGACGGCTCGATGTCCTGCTGACCGCCCTGGCGGACCGGGCGGTCCTGTTGCGGAATCGCTGTCCCCTGAAGCACCACTGGTTGAAGCTCCAGTTGGAAGGAACTCGGAGCAATCGCAATGGGTATGGCGCGCGCGTCGCCCTGACCGCCGGTGATCTGAGCTTGCGCGCCGAGGCGTTGTGCCCGACCGGCTTTTTGACGCAGGGCGACACACGCCCTCATTTCGGCCTGGGACCGCGCCAGACCGTGGACCGCCTCGAAATTCGCTGGCCCAGCGGCCAGGTCCAGGTTCTGACGAACATCGCCTCGGATCAAGTCCTGAAGGTGCGGGAGCCAAAGCCGTGAACCTGGAATGGAACGGACAAACTGACCTATGACCGCAAAATCCTTTGTCTTGATCGCGGTGGCCGGCGCGCTGATCTGCGCCATGCTGGCCGCCGACAAATCCGGCGAGAAATCCCACAAGCTCACTTCCATCAGCCCGCGCAAAATGGCGGACTCCTTGCACGCGGTGATCGCCGCCGACCGCGACGCTTACGCGCGCCTGATCGTCCAACGGCTCCACGCCGACGAACATCGGCTGCCGGCCACCGAGAACTGGCGCGAGGCCCGCGGCCTGCCCGTCCATGCCCAAATGCTCCGGGAGGCGGGACAGAACATCCAGAAGCGCGGCGCGGAGTTCTCTTACACTCTGCGCTCCTTGTGGCCGATCAACGAGAATTACGGCCCGCAAACCCAGACGGAACAAACCGGTCTCGAACATGTCGCACAGCATCCGGGAGAGAATTACTACACGGAGGAACTCCTGGGCGGTCGCAGCTACTTCACCGCCATTTATGCCGACCGCGCCACGCTGCCTTCATGCGTGGCCTGCCACAACGAGCACCCGCGCAGTCCCCGGCGCGACTTCAAGCTCGACGATGTCATGGGTGCGATCGTGGTGCGCTTGCCGCTCGAGTTCTGAGCCGCCACTCGCCCCGGAAACCGCGGCCTCCCTGTCAGTTAGCCCGAATTTCTATCAGTCAGCCAAACCGACGGCGCACTTACGGCAGTTCCTTGACCCTGAAGAACAACGCAGGCAAATTGGTTTCGATCCCAATGATTTCGTAAACGAAGTTCGTGAGGGGGCGGGGGTGCCTTTCGGAAGCTGCTTGAATCGGGAGGCTCAGGTGTTGTTTCATAGTCCCATGAAAATCTTCAAGCGCCTGAAAACCGTCTCCGCCTGTTCCACTGCTTTGCTGTTGTGCTCTCTTTCCGCCTCGAGCGCCGAGCCTGCCCAGCCGCCGCCCGACGGGCAATACCTTGTCTATGTGGGCACCTACACGGGCGCCAAGAGCAAAGGGATTTATGCCTATCGCCTGGATGCGAAGGGAGTCCTGACCCCACTGGGCTTGGCGGCCGAGTCGGTGCATCCGACGTTCCTCGCGATTCATCCCAACCGCCGCTTCCTGTATGCGGCGAATGAAACCGGTGATTTCAAAGGCACCAAAGCCGGCGCCGTCAGCGCTTATTCTATTGATTTGAAAACGGGCAAGCTGACGCTCTTGAACCAGCAGTCGGCCGGCGGGAGCGGACCTTGCCATCTGGTCGTGGATAGCACCGGCCAAGCGGTTCTCGTGGCCAACTACGGCGGCGGGAGCGTGGCGGCGCTGCCGGTGCGGGAGGACGGCCGGCTCGGCGAAGCCAGCGCCTTCATCCAGCATCATGGCTCCAGCGTGAACCCGCAGCGGCAGGCAGGACCGCATGGGCATCACATCACGACGGACCCGGCCAATCGTTTTGCGCTCGCGTGCGACCTAGGGCTGGACAAAGTGCTGGTGTACCGGTTCGATCCTGCCAAAGGAACGCTTCTTCCCAACGATCCGCCTGCCGCCGCGCTCAAGCCGGGGGCCGGACCGCGCCATCTCGCGTTTCATCCGACGGGCCGATACGCCTACGTGATCAATGAAATGGCTTGCACCCTGACCGCCTTTGGTTACGACTCACAACGAGGCCAACTGCAGGAATTGCAGACGCTATCCACATTGCCCGAGGGCGACAGTGTGAAGCCGAACTACAGCACCGCTGAAGTGGACGTCCATCCTTCGGGCAAGTTTGTCTATGGCTCGAATCGCGGCCACGACAGTCTCGTCGTCTTTGCCATCGACGCAAAGACCGGCCGGCTCGCGCACGTCGAGCATCAATTGACCCGGGGCAAGACGCCGCGCAACTTTGGCATTGACCCGACCGGCACGTATCTTCTGGCCGCCAACCAAGGCACGGATAGCATCGTCGTTTTCCGCATTGATCCTGAAACCGGCCGCTTGAGCCCCACGGGGCAAGTGGTGGACGGGGTGGGCGCACCGGTGTGCGTGAAGTTCGTGCCGGTGCCGTAGCCGTATCTATGGGGCAGGAGCGCGGGCATCCATGCCTGCGCCTTGGTGAAGGAGCCGTCTTGGCGGCCCCGGTCGAATCGGTTTCCAATCGGCAAGAGAACCGACTTAGCCGTTTATGTGGAGTTCCACATAAACGGCTTAGAAACTCCACTGCAACTTCCCCGTGACGGAGCCAAACTGGTCAAAGCCCTTTTGGCCGTCGAATTCGGGGGTGCGCGTGAGGAAGGTCCAGCTCAATTCGCACCATCTGCCAAAGGCCACGGCCGCGCCGTAGCTGAGGTCGGCCACCAGCGGTTTCTTGTTCACGCGATGACTCCGCTGATACCAATTGCCGTCGAGAAATGCATTCCTGGCCACGGCATGGCCTTCGGCACGGCCAAAGATGTAGAAGCCAAAGCCGGCCCGCCGCCTTCCGTTGGACAACCCGATGGGCGAATCAATCGTTGGCACGCCGAAATCATCCGGCATGTTCCAGCCCAAACGCAGCGTCAGGCCCGCGCCAGCCGCCGTGTTCACCGTGCCGAGGTTCAGTCCGCCCTGCGGCACGGCATCGAAAAACCGGCTGCTTGGCTCATCGAAGGTCCATTTCCAGGCGCACCCGTATTTGAAAACAAAGGCCGGCTCGGTCTTGAGTTGGTTGCCCCAGCCCGCAAAGGCCGGCAGACGCCGAAACTGATGGACGGTGTTTTGCGCCCACTCGCCTTGCGCTTCCGGGCCGATGACACCGAGATTGAGTTCGTAGCTTTCCAGCACCGGCCTTTGCGCCGACGTCAGGCCGCGCCGTTGAATGGCCGCGCCGAGGTACAGCCATCCGGCGTAAGGCCGGTCCGCGGTGATCAAGTTCGTCGCGCGGTTATCTTCGGGCGTGTAGATATTTTGGCCGAGAACCAGCCCGAAATTCGTGGCGCTGGATTGCATGCCGGCCCCCGGCAAGGCATGGGTCAACTTGCTCAAACCAAGCGCTCCCGTCCAGCCTGGCTGCGGTTCGCCGCGATCAAGGTAAATCAATTTCAGCCCTTGCGTGTAATGCCGGTCCTGATGTTTGCCCGGCGCGGGATTATAGAGCAAATCATTCTCCAGTATTGCGGCGAGAGCATGCGGTTCCTTGTCCGCGGTTGATGCTGCGACCAGGGAGCCGGCGCATAAAAAAGCGGAGCAAAGCCGGACCAACGCCGGCCTCCAGGAGCCATAACTGGCGATAGATTGAAGCATGACCGCGTTCGTTATCGGCTAAAGCCGCTTCCGGGCAAAGCCAAAAACCGCGGTTGGGGAAGCGGCGCAAAATTCTCAGCATTGGGCATATCTCAGGCCAACCGAGCCCCATCCCAAAGGGATAGCATCACTCAGCCCAGCTCGTTCCTCGCAACCCTGGGCTGAATGAGGCAATCCCTTCGGGATTATTCCGAAGGGATTTATTCCGAAGCTTGCATTGCCGAATCGCTTGGCCTACATTGCCTCCTTGTAAACCCTAATGATCGCCCAAACTTCAGTCCAGGACTGCCCAGTCTTATGATTACTGCAAATTGCGTGAACCGGTCTCGATTGCCCCGCCCTCGAGGTTTCACCCTCATCGAGCTTTTGGTGGTTGTTGCCATCATTGCCATCCTGGCCGCAATGCTGCTGCCTGCCCTGTCCAAAGCGAAGCAAAAGACGACCGGGGCCCGTTGCATGAGCAACGAGCGCCAGCTCACTCTGGCGTTCACCATGTACGCCGACGAGAATTCGGGAACCATGCCGCCAACACTGGACTATCCCATCAAGGGCCAGAGCCTGCCAGGAGGTGGTTATTGGACGGGGCCCCTTCCCGCAATTTCGCCGAGCATGACGGTCGAGCAAGCACAGAAGGCCGTCCAGAGCGGCCTGGCGAAGGGTCCTCTTTGGAAATATTGCTCGGCGTTCGATTCGTATCATTGTCCAGGTGACTTGCGCTATAAATACCGAAAACCGGGTTCCAAATGGGCCTACGACAGCTACTCGAAAGTGGACGGCATGAACGGCGGAATGTGGAACCTGCTTCCGCTCGTTAAGCTGGAGCATGTTCCCGAACCTGTAATGGCCATGGTTTTTATCGAAGAATCCGATTCCCGCAATTTCAACCTTGGCACTTGGGTGATCAATGCCGACACGCGCCAATGGGTGGATCCGGTCGCGGTATTCCATGGCAATTCCAGCACGGTCAGTTTTGCCGACGGCCACGTTGAAATCCACCGGTGGAAGGAGGCAAAAACTTTGGAGGTCGCCGCTCAGGCTCAAGCAGGAAAGGATACGCAATTCTATTGGACCAAAGCGCCGAATGACAAGGACTTCGCGTGGGTCGAGCCGCGTTACAAGTATAAAGAGTGGCCAAGATATCTCAGATAGCAGCGGCCAGGTTATTTTAGAGCTTCAACAAAGCATTCGCATGCCCGGAATACTCTATCAGCCCCTCACCCGGAGAGATTTTCTCCGACGCGCGTCAACGGCTTCCGCCGCCCTGGCTTTGGGCGCCGGAGTGAGAGGAATGGCCGAGGACGCTTCATCTCAGGAAAAACCGGTTCGTCTAGCTCTCCTTTCCGACACCCATATTCCCGCCAATCCTCTGGAGGAGTATCGGAAATTTCTCCCGGCCGAAAACTTAAGGTCGGTGCTTCCGCAAGTGGCTGAGTCCCATCCGGAAGGAGTCATCATCAACGGTGACGCGGCCCGGTTGACCGGCGAACTGGCGGATTATGAGGCGCTGAAGAAGTTGCTGGCGCCGTTGGCGGAACAAACGCCCGTTTATATCGGACTGGGAAACCATGATGATCGCGACAACTTTTTCAAAGTCTTCGACAGCCCTGCCGGCGTGCGCCAGAACGTCTCCGGCAAACACGTGTTGGTGCTCGAACGGCCCGTGCTCCGTCTGATTGTTTTGGACTCACTCCTCTACGTGAACCAGGTCGCCGGTCTCCTGGGCAAGGCGCAGCGTGAGTGGCTGGGCCAATACTTGGAGAGTACGGATGGCCGGCCGACGGTGCTTTTCGTGCATCACACCCTGCGTGACGGCGATGGGGATCTCCTGGATATTGAACGGCTTTATCGGCTGATCCAGCCACACCAGAAGGTCAAAGCGATTTTTTATGGGCATTCCCACCAGTATGCCTTTAGCCAGGAACAAGGCGTTCACTTGGTCAACATTCCTGCCGTCGGCTATAATTTCAGCGACAACGAACCCGTGGGCTGGGTCGATGCCATGTTCACGGCGAAAGGAGTCGATCTGGCGCTGAAGGCCATCGGCGGCAATCGCACTCAGGATGGCAAGACCACGTCGCTGGTTTGGAGTTCACTGGGATCATGAGCGCTCAGCCGTGCTGGAATGTTGTTGTGTTCGGCCGCCCGGCCTATCCATCATGATCCCCGACACGTCATGAGAAAGGCTTTTTTTGTGTTGAGAACTGCGACAATTTACTTGCTGGTTCTGTTCTGCGCCGGTTTGAGCCGGGCCCAAAGCGAGAAGACTTCGGATGCCTCGGAGTGGATTCCCTTGTTTGACGGGCAAAGCCTGGAGGGATGGAAGGCCGGCGAACATTCTAACTCGTTTAAAGTGGTGGCGGGACAGATCGCCTGTGACGGTCCCAGGTCGCATCTGTTTTATGTGGGGAAGGGGCGGAAAGCGGATTTCAAGAACTTTGAACTCAAAGCCGAAGTGCTGTCCAGACCCGGCGCAAATTCAGGCCTCTATTTTCACACCGCCTTCCAGGAAGCGGGCTGGCCGGACCAAGGATTCGAGGTGCAGATCAACAACACGCACCGAGGCGAAGGGGATTATCGTGAATTCAAGAAGACCGGCAGCTTGTACGGGGTTCGAAACCAATACAAATCAATCGTCCAGGACAACGAGTGGTTCAACGTCCACATTGTTGTCCAGGGCAAGCGCGTCCGGATCCAAGTCAACGGCACGCTTCTGGTTGACTATGTCGAACCGGCCTCGCCCGTCCAGCATCAGGAAGGCCCAGGGCGTGTTTTGGCCCGGGGCACGTTTGCGTTGCAGTGCCATGACGAAGGCAGCAAGGTGTTCTTTAAGAACATCATGGTCAAGCCTTTGCCGGACGATAGTGTAGCTGAGCCGATGGAACAGCCGGTCGTGGATGCGAAGTATGCTCAAATCTTTCAAATGCACGCCGAGAATTTTCCCATCGTCAATCTTCATGTGCATCTAAAGGGAGGCTTGACCCTCGAACAAGCGCTCGCGTCCTCCCGCAAGACAGGCGTCAACTATGGGATCGCCGTCAATTGCGGCCTTGGTTTTTCCGTGACCAACGACGCGGGCATTCTCCAGTTCCTGAACAGCATGCAAGGCCGGCCCGTGTTTATCGGCATGCAAGCCGAAGGCAGGGAATGGGTCCGGCTTTTCTCCAAGGAAGCCATCGCCCGGTTTGACTACGTCTTTACCGATGCCATGACGTTCACCGACGACGCCGGCAAACGCACGCGCCTTTGGATCAAGGAGGAAGTGGCTGTCCATGACAAACAGGCCTTTATGGACATGCTGGTGGATCGCATTGTTGCCATTCTAAGTCACGAGCCTGTAGATATTTACGTGAATCCCACCTTCCTGCCCGAATGCATTGCCCAGGAGTATGATGCGCTTTGGACGAAGGAACGTATGAGGAAGGTCATCGAAGCCGCGGCCAAGAAGGGCGTCGCCATCGAAATCAACGCCCGCTATCGCATCCCCAGCCCGGCGTTTATTAAAATGGCCAAGAGCGCCGGCATAAAATTTTCGTTTGGCACGAACAACGCCGATCAGAACATCGGTGACCTGGACTATTGCCTGGCCATGGTCAAGGAGTGTGGACTCGCTTCCCAGGACATGTTCTTGCCGAAGCCCGATCTGCACAAAACTTTTCGCTAGAATTGCCGTCGGCAAGAGATTATTCTCGGACCAGTTCCGTGAAAAACCAGTGAGGCGTTTATGGATCTAGTATTCAATTGTCAAAGTTGCAAGCAACAACTTGAAGCGGATAGCTCCATGTCCGGCACGGCCATTAACTGCCCTTCGTGCGGCTCACATCTCGTCATTCCGGAGCCGGACGTCACCAATATTCGCACCCATAATCCGATTGCGACCTCCGCGGCGGCTCGCGAGGAACACCATTTTAGTGTTCCCGTGCATGACACCCCGAGCGAGGTGCTCGTCCAGAAGCCACAAGTGCCCATCGATGTGGTGGCCAGCCACGGCAAAAAACATCTGCGTATCCGCGTCATCAGACACACCGATTGCATTGAAGTGGGCCATGACCGTTACGAGGAGATTGTTTCGGACTTTCTGAGAAAGGTGGGAGAGCCTAACATCGTCAGCATCAACAGCATCAATTACACCCACATCGACATGGGAAGCCGGCAGCTTATGACCGAGTTCGGCGTCATGATCGTCTATAAGGGGTGAGGCTATTCGTAAATCTCGTAGATCGTGTCGCCGAGCGCGAAATGCACGTTTTGGCCGAGCGCAAGCCAAAACTGCGATTGTGGCTGGCGTGACAACAGGCCGAAATACTCCGCTGAATTGAACTGGATGCGGACCCGCTTGGCTTGGGGCATTTTCTGGATTTGCGCATCGATCCATTGAGAGCCGTTTTGGAAGAAGTTGCGGCCGTTCACAAAGCGCGCTTGCTGCGTGTATTCGACCACCCGCGAAACGGTTGCGTTGCCTCCCCCCGCGCTGGCCGCCGCCGGCGCCATATACTGCAATCCCCTTTTTGCCTCCATCCTTCCCGCAGCCAGAGCCTCCACGGCATTATCTGCGGCTTTCAGGGCCAATCCATAGCGGGCTGCGGCCACGGCTGAGCCGCCCGACCGTTCGCGCATGGAATTGCTCCAGGCCTTGGAGGCCAGCTCACGCGCGGCCACGTCTTGGCCCAAACCGGGCAGCGATTGCAGCGCCAGGGGAACACGGCGACGGTCTTCGTCCTCAAGAATCAGGTAGGCCGTGTAAGGAGTGACCACGCCATATTGCCGGGCCAGTTCGGTCACTTCATCGCGCAACTCGGCGTTTTCACCCTGCAACCGGATTTCCTCGAGCAGATAGCCAATGCGCCGGGTGGCCCACAGACGCGGGATGAAATCGTGCTCTGCGGTGTCATCGGCAAACCTGACGTCAAAGCTGAATTTTTGGAGAGCGCCGTTGACCATTCCTTCCAACGTCAGTTTGCCCTCGCCCCGGCCCGTATAGCGGCCAGCCAGGACCAATTGCTCGCCTTTAAACAAATCAGGCAATGGCGAGGGATAGAGCCTTGTTACCCGCACGACATCCGGGAAGGCGATCTTCAGGTTGGACAGCACCGGTTCTTTGATCTTGGTGAAGAAGTTGGAGACTTTGACCTCGATATCTTCCTCTGGCAGCACGTATTGGCTGACGGCTTTGGTGGCCTCGGTGATTTTGTCCAGCAAATGGGTGTTCACATCGTGGCCGATTCCGAAGCAGAAGACCCGCGCATTGGCCCGTCCGCCCGGGGCCCGCACCTGGCTGGTGACGTTGGCGACAATCTTGTCCTCATCGGTTGCGCCGACCGTGGGCAGGCCGTCCGTCAGGAAAATCACCACGCAGGGACGGTCCATGTTTTCTGACCGGATGGAGAGCGCCTGGCGCAGCGCCTCGTCGATGGCGGTGCCGCCGATGGGCTTCAGCTCTTTGATGAAGTCGCCGGCTTGGGCGCGGTTTTCTTTGCTGGCCTCAACGAGCCGATGGAACAACGCTTCGGTTTCGGTGGAGAACCGAATGATCTCGAACCGATCGCCGTCATTCAGGTTCTCGATGCAGAATTGAAGGGCCTTTTTCGCTTGGTCCAACTTCTTGCCGGCCATCGAGCCGGAGGTGTCGAGGACAAACGTCACATCCTTCCGGACGATTTGTTTCTCCTTGGTTTCGATCCCCGGCGAAGCCAGCAACAGGAAATAGCCGTCTTCGGAGCCGCTCCGGTAAGTCATGAGATTCAGGCCGATGTCGCCGGCTTCCGCGGCAAAAACGAGTTGGAAATCCGCATCCGGCTTGACGTCTTTGGCCTCGAATCCAACGGTGGCTTTGTGGCCTTCATGCCGGCGGATTTCCACGTTGTGGCTGGGCGAATAAATCGTTTTGAGAGGGCGCTTGGTTTCCAAATCGATTTTCAGACTCACGATGGGGATTGGCTTGGCCGAAAATTTCTCCGTGTTGAGCGGGTAAAGGTAAGTCACGAGCCCGGAATCGCTCTTCAGCATTTGCGAATAGGAGAGTTTGACGCGCTTCTTGCTGTGCGGTTCGATGGGAAAAATGCGGACCTTGAAGACGTCGCGCCCGGCATACTCGAGGAGAGCCGGGTCTTTCATTTGGCGCACGATGTCTTCGTAAATCCGGCGGGCCTTGTCGGCGGCCATCAACTCGGCTTCCACCTGTTTGCCGCCGATTTCCATGGAGAACTTGTCGATTTGAGCCCCTTTGGGAATGGGAAACAGATAGGTCCCTTCCAATTGTTGGTTGTTCGGGTTGTAAAACTCCTGGTCCACCGCCGTGACGGTGAGTTGGTCTTTGATCCGGACGTTGACGTTATGAAAAGTCACTTCCAGCGGAGCAAAGGCATAAGGGCGGTGCGGCGGCGGCAGCGGACGAGGCGGCGGCAGCGGGCCGGGTTGTGGCGGCGGAAATGGCCGCGGCATGGGAAAAGGATCATGCACAATGATCAGCCCATCGGCAAAAGCGCCCAGGGGCATGGCCAGGAGCAGAGCGAATTTGAAAAAGCAAAGCCAACGTTTCATGCCGGATTAGACGGCGGCACGAGAAAAATACTCCCGGCGGGGTAGAGTCCTGGTGCGCCGATCCAGGAATGTTCTTCAGGCCGTGCCAATTCTTTTCCTTCATTTTGGCCGCCTTGACTTGAGTAGGGCGCTTCGTTACGGTTGCGAGAATGAATCGTTGGATTGTTCGTTTAGCTTTCTGCCTTATATGTTTGCTGGCCCTGCCGCGTAACACGCCGGCGCCATTGATCTATCGCGCGGGCGAAGGCTGGACTTACGAACCGGTCGGCGGCGGGAAATGGCAGCGCTCCCGGGCCAAAGACCAATTGGAGGTGGCGCAGGCTGCTTTCGACAAGAAGGATTACAGTGTGGCCCTGAAAGCCGCTCGCCGCACCGTCAAAGTCTGGCCGCTGTCGGATTACGCGCCTCAAGCTCAATACCTGTTTGGACGTTGTTACGAGGCCAAAGGCCAGGACGAAAAAGCTTTTAGGGAATATCAAAAGGTGCTGGAAAAATATCCCAAGATCGACAATGCCGATGAGATTCTGCAGCGCCAGTATGCCATCGCCAACCGTTTCCTGGCCGGCCAATGGTTCAAACTTTGGGGATACATTCCCTTCTTTCCGTCCATGGACAAAACGTCCCTGATGTATGAGAAGCTCATTAAGAACGGGCCCTACAGCGAGGTCGCTCCCCAGGCGCAAATGAATATCGGCGCCGCCCGGGAAAAGCAGTCGGATTTCCCCGAGGCAGTCAAAGCCTACGAAAAGGCCGCCGACCGCTACCACGATTACAAAAATGTGGCGGCGGATGCGCTCTACAAAGCCGGCGTGGCTTACAACAAACAGGCCAAAACGGCCGAGTACGATCAAAACGTCGCCGGCCAAGCCATCGCCACCTTTACTGATTTCATGACCTTGTATCCGCAGGACCCCCGCGTGCCCGAAGCTCAGAAGATCATCGCCTCGCTGAAAACCGAACAAGCGCGGGGCAGCTTTGCCATCGCCCAGTTTTACGAAAAGAAAAAGCGCTGGGACGGCGCGCTCGTTTATTATAACGAAGTCCTCATCAAGGATTCCAATTCCAAGTATGCTGAGGAAGCCAAGCGACGCATCGAAGCCATTAAGAAGCAGCCGGCTCAGCAAACGGTGCAGAAATAAGATGCGTCTGCCCTTGATGCTTGGCCTTGGCTTGTTGCTCCTGGGTTGGAGCGGGTGTGCCGGCTATCGGCTCGGCCCCACCAACGGATTGGCGGCGGGGGCCAAATCCATCCAAGTCAATCTCTTCCAAAACGAAACGCTGGAACCACGATTGATTGAAGCGGTGGGCATCGCCCTGCGCCGCAACCTCCAACAGGATGGAACTTATCGGCTGAATACACACGGCGACGGCGACATTGTCGTCCAGGGCGTGATCACGGGGTTCTATCGTTCTCCGCTTTCTTTCCAACCCGCCGACATTCTGACCGTCCGCGATTACAGCGTCGCCATGACCGTGAAAGTCACGGCCACCGAACGGAGCACGGGCGCTATCCTGCTCGACCAGGAGGTCAGCGGGCGCACCACCGTGCGGGCCGGCGCCGATCTGGCCAGCGCAGAACGCCAAGCTGTTCCATTGCTGGCGGAAGACCTGGCCAAGAACGTCACGGCCCTGCTGGTGGACGGAAAATGGTGAAGGCAGCCAGCCCAAGGCTTCGCCGCGCGGCACGGTCGCAGCCGAACCACACCGCCAAGAAAACCGCAGAGACGCGACGGACGCAGAGAAAAGGCCGCTTTGTGCAGCCTCCGCGTTCATCGCGCCTCTGCGGTTGGACTCGCGCTCGAAGAAGATTGCTCCAGGGCGGGATGCTGGGACATAGAACTCTGGCACACTGGGGCTGCAAGCGAAACTTCCCGGTTAGCACCCGTGTCACGCGGGTCGATTGCACGTTGGCAAACTGAAGCCGCGATCGAATCAGAGCGCGGATGGAAGAACCTGCGCTCGAAGGCACTGGGAAAGCTTGCCTCTTGAACCGAATGTTTATGAATGCAATAAAAATCCTGTTGACTCTCTGCCTTTGGCAATCGGCGGCTTTGATTCCCACCGCCTCTCAAGTCACTCTGGCAGAACGACTCGGATTCAAGCCGACGGACCGCATCCTGATCATCAACGGCGACGACGTTGGGATGTGCCACACCGCCAACCTGGCGACCATTGAGGCAATGGAACGTGGCCTCATGAAATCCGGCACGATCATGGTGCCGTGCCCGTGGTTCAGTGAGATCGCCGAATACGCGCGCCGCCATCCGCAAAGCGATTTTGGCGTTCACCTTTGTCACACATCGGAATGGAAGTACTACCGCTGGGGACCAGTAGCCGCTCCCGATAAAGTCCGCGGTTTGATGGACTCGGATGGCTGCCTTTGGCGCAGCGTTGAGGAAGTCTATGCCCACGCCACGCCCGAGGAAGCCTTGGAAGAGGGGCGCGCCCAAATCCGCAAAGCCCTTGCCGCCGACATCGACGTCACCCACCTGGATTCCCACATGGGGACGCTGCAATTGGATCCGCGTTTCATGGAATCATATTTCAAACTGGCGCTGGAATTCGATTTGCCGGTGCGCATGGCTTCTCAGGAAACCTTGGTCAAATTCAGCCAGCCTCACTTGCGGGAACGATTCGCCACCAACGGAATCGTCTTTCCCGATTACTTTGTCTATGAGGAGCTTAAGGAAGAAAAAAATGGAGTCAGAGCTTTCTGGGCTGATGTGCTGAAGAGCTTGAAGCCCGGTGTTACCGAGCTTTACATCCATGCCGGCAAACCGACCGATGAATTGAAGGCCATCACCGGCAGTTGGGCGACGCGCTCGGAAGAGTTTGAAACCTTTACGAATGATCCTGAAATCCGGCGCATCATCGCGGAACCAAAAATCATCCTGATTGGCTACCGGCCGCTGCGCGACTTGCAGCGCAAGGGGAAGAAATAGGAACCCGTGAGCCGTGCGGCAACTTTGACACGTTCATTCTCTGAAGGCGCTGGCCTCGGCGGAAGCCCTGACAATTCCCCATCAATTCTTTAACCCTAAATCCGGCAGTTGGGGAACGAGAAAACCGCAGATGGACGCAGATAGACGCAGATAAAACAGGGAAAGCAGATCTCACCCGGGAGGTGAATCGTTGCCGGTATGCAACTCGTTCGTATCTGTGTTCATCTGCGTTTATCTGCGGTTGAATTGCTCTTCTTAGGTTAACCGGTCGGCGCCGCCCCGCTTCGTTTCGCCATGATCGCAGCGATGATTTTCTTGGCCAGGTCCGGTTTTTCCACGAGGGTCTTTTGCGCGGCGTCTTTGCCTTGGCCGAGGAGCTCGCCGCCAAACTGCAGCCAGGCCCCTTTCTTCTCCACCACGCCGGAATCGATGCCGACATCGAGAACGCTTCCTTCCTTGTTAATCCCGTGGTTGTAAAAGATGTCGAATTCAGCCTCGGCAAACGGCGGCGCCACTTTGTTCTTCACGATCTTCACCTTCACGTGGTTGCCGATGGCGTTGCCGGCAGCGTCCTTGATGGTTTCCTTGCGGCGAATGTCAATCCGGACGCTGGCGTAAAACTTGAGGGCTTTGCCGCCGGGCGTCGTCTCCGGGTTGCCAAACATGACGCCGACCTTTTCGCGCAGTTGATTGGTGAAAATGCAGGTGGTTTTGGCCTTGCTCAAAATGGCGGTGAGCTTGCGCAGGGCCTGGCTCATCAGCCGCGCCTGCATGCCCATCGTGGCCATGCCCATTTCGCCTTCCAGTTCAGCTTTCGGAACCAACGCCGCCACCGAGTCAATGACGATGACATCGAGCGCGTTGGATCGGGCCAGCGTTTCGCAGATTGTCAAGGCCTCTTCCCCGCTGTCCGGCTGGGAAACGAGCAAATCATCCAGGTTCACGCCCAGCCTTCTCGCGTACCCAGGGTCCAGCGCGTGCTCGGCGTCGATAAAAGCGGCCAAACCGCCGGCTTTTTGGGCGTTGGCAATGACATGGAGCATGAGCGTGGTTTTGCCTGAGGATTCCGGTCCGAAAATTTCGACCACCCGGCCGCGGGGCAATCCGCCCACGCCCAGCGCCAGGTCCACCGCCAGCGCCCCGGTCGGAATGACGTCGATTTTCACCAGGTGCGCGTCACCCAATCGCATGATGCTGCCATCGCCGTAAGCTTTGGTGATGCTGGAGATGGCCACCTCCAGATCGCGCTGACGCGCGGCGGATGCTTTGGCCGCCTCGGCGGTGGGTGGATCGGTGGCAGTGGTTTTTTCAGCAGCTTTTTCAGTCGTCTTTTCAGCAGTTTTGGCAGCCATAATTTGTCAGGGAAAAGGTTTTACTCTCTCTGTGCGGGCAAGAGATACCTCATTCATTTTCCCAGGTCAATCTTTACTGAGCACTTCACAGTTCTCCGTTCTCGAGGGCGGCGAGCACGGCCGGGTCTCGCACGTCCACCCAGCGGCCGGCAATCTCCAGGCCCGCGATGCGATGTTGGGCGGCGACCATGGCGTTGATGGCATCGGGCAATTCATACTCCCCGCGCGGGGATTTGTGGAGTTGGGCCGTAAACTCAAACAACGAAGGCCGGAAAATATAGATGCCGGCATTGTACCAGAAGGGTTGTCCGGGTTCTAGCCAGCCTTTCTGCCGGCACTCCTCGATCTGAGCCGGGCCGGGCTTTTCGACGATGCGGCGCAAACAAAACTCATCATCGAAAAAGTCCAATCCCCCTTTGGCCACGTCTTCGCCGCGCGTGACAGTGACGAGCGCGGAAAACCCTCCTTCATCGAAGCGATTTACCATTCGCTGATAGGTGTCAGGCGTGACCAGAATATCTCCGTAAGTGAGCAGGAAGGCGTCGTCCTGGACAAAAGCCTTGGCCAGTTCCGGCGCCTTGCCCGTGCCGTCCAGGACCAACTGCCGCGCGTAGGCAACGTTCACGCCCCATTTACGGCCATCGCCAAAGTAGTCTTCGATGACCTCGGCGCGCCAGCCGGTGATGCAGCAAATCTGCCGAATCCCCGCGGCGATCAAGCCCTCGACGATATGTTCGAGGATCGGTTTGTTTTGCACCAGGAGCATGGGTTTGGGAACCGCGTTGGTCAACTCCAGCATGCGCGTGCCTTTCCCGGCCGCAAGGACGACGGCTTTCATGATTTCAAATTCGAGAGTTGAGATTTGAAATTCCGCGCCGGGCGTTTAAGCCCCGAATTTGTCGAACATGCCGGCGTTGGCCTGCATGAGCCGGATCAAGTATTTGGCTTCAAACAGGCCGAGCGACCCAAGATTGGCCCCCGTCTCGGTAAACCGGTCGAGTTTGTCTGAGCCGGAGAACGCAGAGGTGAGCAACACCGGCTGCGGATGCCAGGAATGGGCTTTGCACGCGCATGGAGTCGAGTGATCGCCCGTGATGGCCAGGACGTCCGGTTTCTTCTGCAAGAGAATGGGCAGGGCGGCGTCCAGCTCTTCGATGGCCTTTTTCTTCGCTTCAAAGTTGCCGTCTTCACCGTGCATGTCCGTGTACTTGTAGTGGATGAAGAAGTAATCGTAGTTGTCGTACTCTTTCAGGTAGCGCTCGAATTGCTCGGCGATGGTTTGCGGCCCTTCCAGTTTCGTCATGCCGACGAGCTGGGCCAATCCTTTGTACATCGGATAAACCGCAAGGCAGGCCGCCTTCAAACCGTAGCGTTCCTCGAAGCTGGGGATGGCCGGCTGATGCGCAATGCCGCGCATCAAAAATCCGTTGGCCGGACTTTTCCTGGCCAGGAGCGGCCGGGCTTGCTCATAAAACTCAGCCACCAGCTTGGCCGCCTTCTTGGCTTTGGCGGATTTTTTGTTGACCGGTTCGACTGCTGGAATGGGAGCGCCCTCATGGTGTGGATCGGCGTCGGTCAAGGGCCCTTCCAGTCCTTTTCCCCGGAACAAAACGACGAAGCGATGACCCTTGCCGGCTTTGATGATCACCTCGGCATCGCCCACCTTCTTCACTTTCTTGGAGAGCAAAGCGCAGAGCTGTTCGCAGACGCTGGTTTCAATGCGGCCGGCGCGGCGGTCCGTCACGATCCCCTTGGCATCGAGCGTGCAGAAGTTGGCCCGCGCGGCCACGTCGCCGGCCTGCAGGTCCAGGCCCAGGCCGAGCGCTTCGATGACGCCGCGGCCGACTTGAAACTCGAGCGGATCATAACCGAAGAGACCCAGATGCCCCGGACCGCTGCCCGGAGTGATGCCGGGAGCCACGGGGATCATTCGCCCTTGCGCCGCGTCCTGCGTCAGGGCATCGAGGGTCGGCGTGGCTGCGGCCTCCAAGGGAGTGAGATAACCTTGGTCGCGCATGGCCAGGTCGCCCAAACCATCCAGCACCACCAGCGCCAGCTTGGCTTTGGTCTTAAGAGTTAATTCAGAATAAAGTGTATCCAGGTTCATATTCAATTTCAGATTCAATTTCAATTCAAAGCACCCGTCCGGCAGCAATGCCGCAGCCGGTTGCAGGATGAAATAGTGCGGGCAAGACAATCCAAGCGTCAACGCGATATTGTGCAATGTTCTGGAATGGCGCAATCTCCTTCGCCATGGCGCGCGTCGTATTCGATAATGTCAGCAAAGTCTTCCAGGGTTCCAGGCAGGAGGAAATCCACGCGGTCAAGAACGCCAGCCTGACGGTCGAGGGGGGAGAATTGCTGGTGCTGGTCGGCCCGTCCGGTTGCGGGAAATCAACCATGCTTCGTCTGTTGGCCGGCCTGGAAGAGATTTCGGGCGGAACGATTTGGATCGATGGGCAATTGGTGAATCAAGTGCCGCCCAAAGACCGTGATATTGCCATGGTCTTCCAGAATTACGCGCTTTATCCGCACATGACGGTCTATGAAAACATGGCCTTCGGACTGAAACTCCGGAAGTTTCCCAAAGCTGAGATTGAGCAGCGGGTCGAGGAGGCCGCCGAATTGCTCGGTTTGACTCCCTGTCTGCATCGCCTCCCCAATGCGCTTTCGGGCGGACAACGCCAGCGCGTGGCCGTCGGGCGGGCCATCGTGCGCAAACCAAAAGTTTTTCTTTTCGACGAACCGCTCTCGAATCTCGATGCCAAGATGCGGGTGCAAATGCGCCTGGAAATTGCCAAGCTCCACACGCGGCTGAATTCGACGATGATTTATGTCACGCACGACCAGGCCGAAGCCATGACCCTGGGCGATCGCATCGCCGTGATGAAAGAGGGTCTGATTCTCCAGGTGGCTGATCCCCTTGCTCTTTATCATCATCCGGCGAATTTGTTCGTGGCGGGCTTTATTGGCTCGCCGCCGATGAATTTTTTTGAAGGCGTCATTGCTCACCACGGGAATCAGATCTGTTTCGATGGACGGAACCTGCCGGGCGGCAACCAGGGGCCAAGATTTCGCCTGACTGTCGCTGATCCAATCGCGCCCAAGCTGAAGGATCGCCTTGGAAAGCCTGTGGTCCTGGGACTGCGCCCCGAAGACATTGCGGATCAATCCGGTCTGGAAGGGGCTGATCGGGCTAACGTGGTCGAGGCAAAAATCGAAGTCGTGGAGCCGATGGGATCGGAAACCTTTCTTTACCTCACAGCCGGAACCTATTCCTTCGTGGCTCGAGTGCAAGCCAATGCTCGGCCCGAGGTCAATCAAGTTGTGCCGCTTAAGTTCGACCTGCGCCAGGCGCACTTCTTTGATCCGGACACAGAAAAGGCCCTCGATTGACAGCGCTTAGTCGCTGCGGAACCGGTCGAGACCCTTCACTATTTTCTCGGCTCGCTGACGGAGCGATGGCTCCTGAGCGCATTGCAGCACCTTTTGCATGGCGCCACGCACCTCGATTGCGTTGGCTGCCGGCAGTTTCTCGGCAATCATCACAACGGCCAGAGCGGCCTCCTCTCTTAACTCCGGACTCGCCAACGCCTGCAGTGCGATCTCGAGCGCCGCGGGCGTGGCAATGCCGCCCAACGCACCCAGCACCAGCCGCTTTTCTTCGGGCCGCCTCGCCAGCTTCCACGCATCACTCAGCATCTCCATATTGGCGGGACGCTCATCCTCCGGGCCGGCCAGGCGGATCATGCCGCGCAGAGCCAGGATTTGGTGCGCCGGATTGTCGGTCTCCTGCGCGATCTTCATCAAATGAGGCGCCGCTGTGACCTCCGGCCAGACCGAGAGGATGCGCAAGGCTTCGTCGCGCAGGGACAGGTCGCTGTCTCCCCAGTGTCCGGTGATGGCTTCCAGTGCCCTCGGCCCGCCGATCACCGCCAAGGCGCGCAGGAGGGACAACCGTGCCGGCACGTCGGCGTTCGGCAGCTTGGCCAGCAGAGCGTCCGCGCACGCCTGGCCATTGCGACCGCACACGGCCAGCAGCGCCGCCTCGGCGGCATTGCGCTCCGCCTCTTCCCTGGCCGAGGCCAGAAGCTGGATAATGGCCGCCGTGTCCTTCGCGCCGCCCAGAGTTCTTGCCGCTGCCAATGCCGCCAGGCGCACGGAACGGTCCGGATCGGCAGCGCTCCGCAGCACGACCGGCATGGTGTCCGTGGCTTTGCGCGCCGCCAGCGTTCGCAACAACTCCGCCCGCACCTTGGGCGCGGCTTTGGTCATCACGTCAAGAATTGCTGCCGTGATCTTCTCTCCTCGAAGCCGGGCCAGGCTTTGCCGCGCCGGCTCCTTCTCCAGGTCAGAGCCGCTGGCAGCTTTCTCAGCCAGCAGCACCATGTCACCAGGCTCCCCCAGGGCACCCAGCGCCCGCAACGCCGCGCTGCGAACCATTTCGTCCGGGCTTGCTACGGCGTTCAGCACTGCCGGACGAGCTGCCCCATCGCCCCGGTCGCTCAGCGCATCCAGCAAGGCTGCCTGGCCCTGCGGAGAGAGCTTGGACAGCAGTTCCGCAAACCTCCGCGTGATGGCCTCTCCGGGCAGACCTTTCCGGACTTGTTGCAGGCCCAAGCCGCGCGTGTCGCGATCCGGGCTGCTGAGCAGCTCGGCGACCATCTGCAAAAGGTCTTCATCCGCCGACTGAGCAGGCGTGCGAACACTGGCACCCACACCCGCGAGCAAGCACAGGGTGAAAGCAAAGGCAATGATGTTCCGCGCAACTCGATTCATCACAATGAAGCCTCGTTCAGCTTAAGCGGTTGAATTGAAACAGGAAACCCACGGCCTGGCAATGCGTGAGACCGCCCCCGGCACGACTCAAAGCGCAGGCCGGCTAAAGGCCTGGAGCGCTGTCTTTGACCCGCGACAGATTGGAAATGGATGCTTGGCTGCATGCCTTCGTCCTGTACGACTCCCCCATTTCTGCTCAGGTCTGGACCGAAGCGCTGGGATTTGGAGCTCGTCCAAACCTCCAGTGGTGCCGCTGGGGACCAACGATGATTTGGGGAAAAGGCGAGGGAAACGCTGGGTTTATTAATTTCAACAACTCGGAGGTTTATGGGTTTGCGGGTGTGCGCTTTCTCGGTTCCGAAGCCAGGTGAATAGACCCTGGACAGGGAGAAGCCGCGGTGCGATTGACAGAATCAGTATAAAGGAATTGAGCTGGTGCTGCCATCATCCAGCGGAAAACCGTTTAGAAACAAGGCGGCGCGGCAGCGCCGCCCTGCCGGGACTGAAATGATACGGCTGAGCGCATCGATCCGGCACGCGCGGATGGAAGCCGGCGCCAAGTTAGGCGGGAAAACCCGTCGCGCGCTGAATGAACTCCGGATGAAGCTCGTCTGTCTTCAACGGTAACGATCTGAAACTGGACTGAACGCAGCTTTTATGATGACGAGACGCAAGTTTTTCACCGGTTCCGCCCTGGCTGCGGGAAGTGCGGCTGGCTTTCCCCGCCTCGCCAATTCCGCCGCCGCGCTGCCGACCGCTCCGGGTCAAAAGCCCGGCCGCATCATTCACCTCGTGGCCGACGGCATGAGCCTGGGCACGCTGACGTGCGCGGATTACCTGTCCCACCATCTGCGTCGGCGCGGTCTGACCTGGATGGAAATTTTCCAGAGACCTCAGGCGCGAGGCGGGCTCATGAACATGCGGTCGCTCAATTCCATGGTGACGGATTCCTCGGCCGCCTCGTCAAGCTGGGGCTCCGGCTCGCGCGTGATCAACGGTGCGCTCAACCAACTGCCCAGCGGCAAGGACCTCATCACCCTTTATGAACTCTTCGCCGGTCTCGGCTGGAAGCGCGGATTGGTCACGACCACGGAGATTACGCACGCCACCCCCGCAGGCTTTGCCGCCAGTATGGACAGCCGTGACAACGCCGCCTTGATCGGCGCGCAATATCTGCAACGAAAAGTGGACGTGCTGCTGGGCGGCGGACAGAAGTTCTTCGACCCCAAACGCCGCCCAGACCAACGCGACCTCAAGTCGGAATTTGCCGAGGCAGGTTATCAAGTTATGGTGACCGCGCCGGAACTTGCCGGCGCGCCCGCGGACAAGCGCTGGCTGGGCATTTTCAGCGACAGCCACCTCCCTTTCACCATCGACCAGCAGGCCGATGCCACGCTGCAGGCGCGTGTGCCCACCCTCGCCGTCATGACCCGCCGCGCCCTGGAATGGCTGGGGCGGCATGATCATTTCATCCTCCAGGTGGAAGGCGGGCGGGTGGACCATGGCGCCCATAACTGCGACGCGCCCGCGGCCTTGTTCGACATGATCGCCTTCGACGAGGCGCTCGACGTGGCGCGGGAATTCCAGCAGCAGCAACCCGACACGCTCATCGTCGTCACCACCGACCACGGCAACGGCAACCCGGGCGTCAATGGCACCGGCAAAGCCTACGGCCAGAGCTTGCAGATGTTCCAAAAAGTAGCCGGCGTCAAGGCGTCTTTTGCCGAAATCATTCGCCAGTTGCGCCAGCAGCCGACCGAAGGCGCCGTCGTGGAGGAAGACCAGAAGGAAGACGCGGCTCCACCTGCCGCCGGCGACACCAAGGCCGAAGCCAAGGCCGAAGCCAAAGCCGCCACGAAAGAACAGGCCGAGGCTGCAAAAGAGACGCCTGCCGCCGCCGCCAAAACCAAGCCGAAAGAATACGTGCCGACCGTGAAGGAAATCCAGGAGATCATCGGGGACGCGACCGGGTATAAAGTGTCGGATCGGCGGGCGGGATGGTTCCAGGCCTACCTGGCAAAGAAGGGCTCCTGCCTGTACGAGTTGATGAACTCCGACGTCGCGCAACTCGGCCAGTTGCTGGCGAACCACATTGCCGTCGGCTGGGCGGGCAACGTGCACACGGCCGACTATGTGCCCGTGGCCGCCGTGGGACCCGGCGCCGAGCGGTTTGAAGGCTTCATCCAGAACGTCGATGTCTTCCGCCACTACACACAACTGGCGGGCATCGACTTCAAGAACCCGGAGGAGCCTTTGATCGCCGCGAGCGGCCCCGAGGCCGCGGACGTGGAGAACCTGGCGGAGTACGCCTCGGTTTGATTTGGTTTGGGTGGGGGCGACCGGCAGGAGTTTCTGCCTCAAGCCATGGTGCGCGTGCGACCGCAGATTTGTGGTGAAGTCCAGGCGGTGATTCACGCCCACCGGACCGGAACGCTGGAGGCTGCGGAATTGCAAATGCCCGGCTGCGGCGGACGGCGCAGGCCGCGGATTAAACCTGGCCGGGGCGCGTCGAAGGCTCCTCTGTAACTTTTTCCTGGTTCGCGGCTCGTTACGGTCAGGAACTGAATGATGATGACGCGAATGATTCTCGGCGCTGTTCTGGGCGGCGCCATCGGCTTTGGCTGCCACAAGTACATCGGCTGCTCCAGCGGCGCTTGCCCGTTGACGAGCCATCCGTGGGCGAGCACACTCTACGGCGTCCTTATGGGTGCAGTCGCCGCCAGCAGTCTATGAGTATCAAAGCCACCATCGGTTATCCGGACAACGTGGAGGCCGCCGGCATGATCGGAAAGAACATGATTCAGTCCGGTTACACCCGCACGGACAATCCGAGCGGCGTCTTCATGGCCGCGCTGAACCAGCGGTCCTTCAGCCCCACTCTCGATTTCAACAACGTGCCTGACGCCGACAACCTCAACGTCAAAGGCCTGGTGACGGTGCCGCTCTACAGCGGCGGACGGAACGCCGCCGGACGCGAGAGCGCCAGGGCCAACTCGGAAGCGGCGCGCCAGGAGGCCGAAGCGATTCGCAATGCGCTCGGCTGGCCGCAACTTGAATCCACTTCGATCCGTTAATGAACATGAAAATCAATCAGGAAGCATCCGAAGGTTCTTCGAGACGCAGCCTTTGGCTCCGAGCCGCGCACTTCTTCCCGTTTCCGGCGTCCCGCGCAGTCTCGATAACTTGCACTGCTCTGGTCGGTCTTTTGCCTTTGGCCGGCTGCAAACGCCACGATGCGCCGGCCATCCAATCCAACCTCCCCAGCGCCACCGTCCGCGTGCAGACCATCGAGAGCAAAAAGCATTTTGCCGTCGAGGAAGTCGTCGGCACGGTGCGGGCCAAGCGGCGCGCCAGCCTGGAAGCCAAGGTGAGCGGGCGGATCGAGCAAATGCTCGTCGCGCCGGGGCAGCCGGTAAAAGCCGGCCAGTTGCTCGCCCAACTTGACGTGCGCGAAATCCAGGCCAGGCTGGACCAAGCCGGCGCCCAGCGCGACCAAGCGGAACGCGACCTGCAGCGCTTTGTCTCCCTGCTCCGGCAGCAGGCCGTGACGCAAGCGGAATACGACGGCGTCGAAGCCCGCCACCGCGTGGCTAAAGCCGCCGTGACCGAAGCGGAAACGATGCTGGACCACGCCAAGGTCGCCGCGCCTTTCGACGGTCTGATCACGCGCAAACTGGCGGACGTAGGCGACCTGGCATCGCCGGGGCGGGCATTGCTGGAACTGGAAGACCCGATGGCCTTGCGCCTCGAAGCCGATGTGTCGGAGGGCCTCATCGATTGCGTGCAACTCGGCGCGAAGATGACGGTGCGCATCGCGGCGCTGACCGACGACCTGGAGGGCACGGTCAGCGAAATTTCTCCCGCCGCCGATCCCAACAGCCGCACCTTCCGGGTGCAACTCGACTTGCCGGCAACGCCCGGCTTGCGCGCCGGCCAGTTTGGCCGCGTGGCCGTGCCGGTGGCGGAGACCTCGGCGTTGCGCGCGCCGGCCTCGGCGGTGGTGCAGCGCGGGCAAATGGAAATCGTCTTTGTCGTGACGAACCGGCGGGCACAGTTGCGCCTGGTCAAGACCGGCAAGCGCGTCGGCCATGAGGTCGAGCTGGCTTCGGGCGTCAGCGCCGGCGAACAAGTCGTCGTCGAAAACGCGGCGCAGTTGTTCGACGGACAACCGGTGGAGGCGAAGTGATTTGATTCCATGACTACGCAACCTGGCCATCCCACGCCCCCGCACCTCGGTCTTGCCGGGCGCATTGCGCGCGCGTTTATTGACTCCAAGCTCACACCGCTGATCATTGTCACCTCGGTTCTGCTGGGGTTGGCCGCCGTCTGGCTGTTGCCGCGCGAGGAAGAGCCGCAGATCAAGGTGCCGATGATCGACGTGCTGGTGTCGATGCCTGGTTTCACCGCCAAGGAAGTGGAAGAACGCGCCACGCGGCCGATGGAGAAACTGCTCTGGGAAATCTCGGGCGTGGAATACATCTACTCGACTTCCAAGCCCGGCGAAAGCCTGGTGATCGTTCGCTTTCTGGTCGGCGAGGACATCGAGAGCAGCCTGATCAAGCTCAATCAGAAGCTGCAATCGAATTTCGATCGCATCCCGCACGGCGTGTCGTTCCCGCTCATCAAGCCGCATTCGATCGACGACGTGCCGATCCTGGCGCTGACCTTTCACAGCGAGCGCTACGACCATCTGACCTTGCGGCGGCTGGTGGAACAGATCGACGATGCGGTCAAGCAGGTTCCTTTGGTGGCGGAAACAACCGTCATCGGCGGCGCGCGCCGGCAAATCCGGGTGCTGCTCGATCCGGTTCGACTGGCCTCGCGGAACCTGAGCCCAGCGGGCCTGGTGCCGATGTTGCGCCAAGCCAACCGCCAATCCGCTTCCGGCGGGCTGACCAGCGGCAACCGCGAAGTGGTCATCGAAACAGGAGCGTTTTTGACCAGCGCCCAGGAGGTCGGCAACGTCGTCGTCGGCGTGTTTGGAGGGAAACCGGTCTATCTGCGCGAAGTGGCCGAAGTGGTGGATGGGGCGGAGGAGCCGAGCCAGTATCTGTTTTTTGGGACGGGAGCCGCGGGAAGCAGCAAGCACTCCTCTCCTTCAGGGAGAGGGGGAACGTCAGCCAGCACCGCCGCTGATCCGATCGGTCCCAAGACTTCGAGCCCCGGCGAAAGTGCCTCCCTCTCCCCCGGGGAGAGGGCCGGGGTGAGGGGGATCGAGACGTCCAACTTCGGCAGCGTGTCCGCCCTCGATACCGAGCATCCCGCCGTCACGCTCACCATCGCCAAGCGGCCGGGGGCCAATGCCATTGCGGTGGCCGGCCAGGTCCTGAAAAAGATTGAAACGCTGAAAGGAACGCTGATCCCGGCCGACGTGCATGTGGCGATCACGCGCCATTACGGCGCGACGGCGGCGGAGAAGTCGAACGAACTCCTTTTCCACATGCTGATTGCCGTGTTCAGCGTTTCGCTCCTGATTTTGCTCACGCTCGGCTGGCGCGAGTCGGGCATTGTGGCCATTGCCATTCCATCGACGTTGGCGCTGACGTTGCTGGTATTTTACCTCTACGGCTACACGCTCAATCGCATCACGTTGTTCGCCCTGATCTTTTCCATCGGCATCCTGGTGGACGACGCCATCGTGGTGGTGGAAAACATCGTGCGCCATTCTCATCTGCCGCAGAACCGGGACCGCGCTTGGAAGGAGGTCGCGGTCGAGGCCGTGAATGAGGTGGGCAATCCGACCATCCTGGCCACGTTCGCGGTCATCGCGGCCGTGTTGCCGATGGCGGCGGTGGGAGGCCTGATGGGGCCTTACATGCGGCCTATTCCCATCGGCGCCAGCGCCGCCATGTTTTTCTCGCTGGCCATTGCCTTCATCGTCACTCCGTGGGCGGCGGTGAGGATGCTGCATGGCAGCCGGCGCCAGGAGGCTGCGGCGAACGCGGAATGCGGAGTGCGGAGTGCGGAATCGAAAGCAGAGCCCGCTCATGCCGGCTCCCACCACGAGGAAGATGCCTTCACCCGTTTTTACCGGCGCATGATGGGGCCTCTTTTGGCGCAGCGGAACTGGCGTTGGACTTTTCTGGGCGGGATCATTGCTCTGCTGCTGGCGGCCATGGCGCTGGTGGGCGTGGGCTGGGTCAAGGTGAAGATGCTGCCGTTCGACAACAAGAGCGAATTCCAGATCATTCTCAACATGCCGGAAGGGAGCGCGCTGGAACGGACGGCGCAGGCGGCGCGCGAAATCGGCGCGGCGGTGCGCCAGGAGCCGGAGGTGACCGATTACCAGATTTACGTGGGGATGGCGTCGCCGTTCAATTTCAACGGGCTGGTCCGGCATTACTTCATGCGGCGGGGCGCGCACGTGGCCGACCTGCAAGTCAATCTTGTCAACAAGCACGAGCGCAAAGCGCAGAGCCACGACATCGCCAAGCGCGTCCGGCCGCGCGTGGCCGCCATCGCGGAAAAGTTCGGCGCCCGTGTGGCCGTGGCCGAAGTGCCGCCAGGTCCGCCCGTGCTGCAAACGCTGGTCGCGGAGATTTATGGTCCGACCGAAGAAAGCCGCCTGGCGCTGGCCCACAAAGTCCGCGACATCTTCAAACAAACGCCTGGAGTGGTGGACGTCGATTGGTATGTCGAAGCGGACCAGCCGAAGACCCGGTTCGTCATCGACAAGGAAAAAGCGGCCTTGCACGGCATCAGCGCGGAGACGATTTCGCAAACGTTGCGCCTGGCCGTGGCCGGAGAATCGATTGACCTGTTGCACCAGCCGCGGGAGAAGGAGGACGTCAACATCGTCCTGGAACTGCCGCGCACGGCCCGGACGACGCCGGAAGAATTGCTGGCGCTGCGCGTGCGTTCCGGCGATGCGAATGCCTTGCCCGAACCCGGCGGGCAAGGGCCGGCACCGCTGGTGTCGCTGCGTGAATTGGTGAAGATCGAACGCACGGTGACGGACAAGAGCATTTATCACAAAAACCTGATGCCGGTGACGTATGTCATCGGGGACGTGGCGGGCGTTATCGAAAGCCCGGTGTATGCGATTCTGAAGATGAACAAGGCCTTGCGGGGGCTGGATGCGAGGGAGTTTGTGGACGCCAGTGGAAGCCGGTCTGCGGAGACTCGCAGTTCCCAATCCGCAATTGATCAGAGCCTCCTTACGTCGGCTCCTACAGGGATCGGGATTTACAACGCGGTCCTTCCCTTCACCGACCAGCAACCGGCGCTGAAGTGGGACGGCGAGTGGCACATCACGATTGAAGTTTTTCGTGATCTCGGCCTGGCCTTCGCGGCGGTGCTGGTGCTGATTTACATTCTGATGGTCGGCTGGTTCCGCTCGTTTCTCACGCCGCTGGTTGTGATGGCGGCCATTCCCTTTTCGCTGGTCGGCATTTTGCCGGCGCACGGCGGGCTGGGCGCGTTTTTTACGGCGACTTCCATGATCGGTTTTATGGCCGGGGCGGGGATTGTGGTGCGGAATTCGATCATCCTGGTGGATTTTATCGAGCAGCGGCTCCGCGAAGGCCTGCCCTTGGCGGAGGCGGTGGTCGATGCCGGCGCAGTCCGCTTCCGCCCGATGCTGCTGACCGCTTTGGCTGTGGTCGTGGGCGCAGGGGTGATTCTGTTTGATCCGATCTTCCAAGGATTGGCCATATCCTTGATGGCCGGTGAGATTGCTTCCTTGCTCATCAGCCGGATGGCCGTGCCGGTCCTTTATTTCATGGCTTACGATCGTGCGCCAAAGGCGTGATTCTTCAATCAGACGCGGTCTTTCCTATCATAGTCGGTGTAGAATACCCGAGAAAGCGACGTAGTTCACGCAAAAGTGGGCAATCGTCGTAGGCAGAACGCTTCTCGTCTTCCACATGCACGCCATGAATACCGCACCAATAATCGAAGTGTGAGCGACCGCGCTCACGCCCAGCGACCAATGGATAAGTCCGAACAGCAGCGACGAGAGCACGAACACGCCGGTCACACTGGTCATGTAACGTGCCAGGATCGTGAAGTATAATCCTCTGAAAATCACCTCCTCCACCAGCGCGACCGCCATGAGGCCAAAGTGCAGGTCCAATTGATCCAGCAATGGGTCGGTGATCCGCGGCATGCTGCCGAGCCGTGTGTCAGGGAGGAGGGCGACGAGAATCCTGCTCCCATACTGGTCAAGAAGTGTCCCAAGCACGGTCATTGTCACGGTCCAAATGATGAACGAGCCGACCCGGACAGACTTCAGTCCCAAGTCGGCATAGGAAATCTTCCGCGCTCGGAGAAGACAGGCCAGCAAAGCCAAAGGAACGGCCTTGACGAAGATGTAATCAATCGCGAGCCAAAGTCGATAGTCCCTTACGAAGATATTTGAGAAGTCGTTCAGAAGGAACGGCAGAGTCAGGCCAGCGATGATCGCCATGTCACGGCGCAAACTTCCTCCCCGCGATTCAAGGTTCATGCGAATTGATTGGTACTGGACCTAGACAAAGCTCAGCGACCGGCGCTGGCAGCGCGCGTCCGCCGAAGGCGATGATGCTGTAAAACCAGTGACTCATAAAACTGAAACGCATAGCGCCGGTTAGATGTCATGCTGGGTTGAACGTTGGCACCACCCAGTGCCACTCTAGATCGTATGAAAACATATCTACTCAAACCCAACATGACATTCACCACCCTAAAGATTAAACCCGACCTCGGCAAGCCCGCCTTCCGCTCTCTGCCTTCCCAAGCGGAGGACCGCGCCATCCGTGAGATCGTGAACGCCATCGCGCCGGCCCCGCCGGTTTCACCCCATACCCTCGTCCTGGACCCGACCGCCCCGCCCGCCGCCAAACCGTTGCCGCCGCGCCAACCGTTGCCCAGGCCCGTGCTCGTCCCCGATAAATCCACCCTCAAGCTCGGCCTGGATACGCATCTGGAGTTCATCATGTCCGTCGGCCAGCGCGATCACGCCGCGCCCCAGGCCCCGGCGCAAATTCACTCCCGATCAACTCGTCCTCCAGGTGCAAAAATGGGTCGCCGAAGGTCTGGTCGTCTCTGCCGTCCAGGAATCCTGCGGCTTCGGATTCGTCCTCCATCGCCGGCTGGTGGAAGCCGGGGCGCAGAGTTTCCTCATCACGCCCATGGCGCTCAACGGCAAACGCAAGACCGACAAGCTCGATGCCCGCGCCTTGTGCGTGCGGCTCTCGCGCTGGGTCGATGGCAACCAGGACGAACTCTCGCCCATTCGCATTCCGACCCAGGCCGAACAGCGCGCGCGAGAGACCACCCGCCGGCGCAAATTTCTCGCTGGAGAAATACGCCGCCTGGCCAATCGCGGGCACGGCCAGGTGGCTGAGTATGGCCACCAGAAACTGCCGCATCGCTGGTGGGGCGCGCGCCTCTGGAAAAAACTCCCCCTCACGCTCGACGCGTGGATGCTGGGGGTGCTGGAAAAATTGCGGGAAATCATTTTAGTCCTCGAAGCGCAAGTGACGGCGCTGTTGGCGGAACTGGCCTTGCGCGGGGCCGATCAGCCGCGGCCCAACGGCCTGGGCGAACTCACCCTGGCCACGGTGGACGCCGAGATCTGCGATTGGAACCGCTTTCACAATCGCAAGCAGGTGGGCCGTTACACCGGTTGCTGTCCCGGCGAACACAGCAGCGGGGGCAAACGATTGGTCGGTGCCATCGACCGGATGGGCAACGGGCGAGTCCGATGTTTGCTGGTCGAGGCGGTGTGGCGCTTTCTAAAATGGCAGCCGGGCTGGAAAGCGGCGCAAAGAATGAAAGTCAAACTCGCCGCCGGCACCGCCATGAGAAAGAAAACCGTCATCGCTCTGGCGCGCCAACTGGCCATTGACTTGTGGCGCTGGCGCACGGGCCGCTGCACGATGGCCGACCTCGGCTGGGTGGCGGCGTAAGCGTTTTACTCCGCGACGAACTCCTCAACCTTAAACTCAATATTTTGATTTCGGTTCTCCAACGCGTGGCGACGATCGGCCAAGAATTTGCGATCGGGCGAGTCCTGTCCGTAGCTGCAGCTGGTCAGGCGCAAGCCTACCCGTCGGTTAGATGGGACGGACTCCCCGGTCGCCGCAGTCATTCAAGCAAGACACCTTGGGCGTTGGGTTTGATCCCAACTGTCCGGATAGGAGCTGGTGCGTGGCGCAAATTGGCCAACACAAGACCAAGCGGCGACACCGATCAGGCAAGGACCGACAGTCACGGCGCGGATCAAAGGACCCGGAACAGAAGGAAAACAGAGAAGACGCTTTTAAAGAAGAAACTGCGGAACCGAGCCAAGGCCCGAGCCCCTGGCCCCAGTCATGATGGAGCCCCAAGCGCTACCGCGCGCGACTCCGCTCCACTCCGTTGCGCTCCGCGCGGCCCACGCTTCCTGAAAGGAAAAACCTGACGGACATTTAACAACCCTCTTGACAACCCTCATAGGCGCTGCAGCGCATGTCAGGCCATTCTATCGTCATGAGGACGTTCAATCTCCTGTTTGAGATCATCGGTGAGGAATTCCCACAAATGCGGATGCGTCTCGATCAGTCGAGCTATATCACCAAGATCTTTAATTCGCTTGCTTTGCCGTCGCGTTGAATCGCTCCAAGCCTTGATCTTGCCTTGAAGGGTGTCCGCTAGCGAGGCAACTCTGAGCAGGATGCCATGCACGTCGGACGGAATAGCTCTCTGCGGGAAGTCACGATAGAAATCCTCAGTGCTCAGTTGAAAACTGACTCTCGAATTTCCCTTGAAATTGATCGACCACTTGAACCTTTCGGGTCGGAATCCGGCCTCGGTGAGAATGTGCACGGCCCGGTCGATCGTGTCGGTGGCGACAACAAAATCAACATCTTGAGTCACCATTGGCTCCGCCGCCCAATGATTGACCGCGACCCCTCCGATAGCGCACCACGGAATGTCGGCTCTCTCCAAGCAATCGACCAGACGCATGACGTCATCGGTCCCACCCGCAGTCTGCCAATCATAGAATTTCTTTGCGGTCATGCCAACATTCTGCAACTTGTGAAGGGAGACGCCAGACTTTTTGGCCTAACGCAAAGGTCAGCGACGGGAGCCAGCCGCCGGTGACGTTGAATTTGTCTCTGAGCGAATCGGCTGGCTCCCGTTCGCTGGACCGACCCCGTTAGGCAGCATGTCGTTAGCCACAACATACTCAGTTTTCATCGTGGCCCAATCTTCCTTCGGCACTCCATGCTGCTTGGCCAACCGGACGACGTACACAACCGAACGATTCGTTTCGAGGCGTGCAAAGAAAATCTGACCCTCGGGAACAATTATCGTGCGCCCACGCCAAGCCGAACCAAATACATTCGTGCCTCGAGGATCATTCATGCCATAAAATTCGCAGCGCAAATCCTCGCGCGTCACATCACGTAAATGCTGCTTGTTGCTAAGGGCAAACTCCCATAGCGGGCCGTTATCGGCCTTCGGACGAACGTCACACATGTAGATGTAGCCATCTCGGTTGTTCGGAACATTGTTCCTATAGCTCCACCCCAGCACGTTGGTGCCGACCTGCAATCCGTAATCGGATTTTGATCCGTAACGCTGCTGAAGACGCAGCCAGCTGCGCACGCAAATTTCCGCTTTTTGCCAAAGGGTGAGTGGGGGATATGGGGAACGCATCGCCATGCCTGTAATCTGAATCAGGCCAAACTGCGGGTGAACCGAAGCCCTACGGACCAGCCAAGCAGCTATGAACAGAATCGCGATAATAAGTAGCACGAGAACGATCCAGGTTCGCTTGGATGCAACGCTTCGCATAGCGCCTAACATGTATTCAACCGCACGCGGTTGTTCCAGGGGATTTCCGTTGAACAACCGCAGAACGGCGCGGTTGTTCTCGGCCAAACGGCTGTCTCCTGGCTGGCATTTCGGTGCGGACCTTGGCAAAAAGCTGATGAACCGGCAAGGCAAATAGGAGCGCAACCACAAGCGCGCCCGATAACCAGCCTTTTCGGGAGCTCCTGCGTCCTGCACCTTACACGGATCTTTGCCTCCAGCTTCCCCATCCGAACGACCTCGGCCAAGCCCGGCGGGCTTGAACACGAATAGCCGTAGGTGCAACCTACGGAACCCGCGTCCCCTTGAGGGTCACGACCCTGGAGGGGTCGCACCGCCTTCCCGTGGCTGCGGGCGCCGAGCTGAGGCGGTGCTGTGCCACCCCTGCCGGGGTGGATCGGGCTTGGGCCGACGCTTTCCGTAGGTTGCACCTACGGCTATTCAGGTGGCAGCCCTTCGGGCTGGGGAGCGGAGTCCGACCCTCCGACGCCGACAACCCTGGAGTGCGGCCGGCGCGAATTGGGGGACCGTGTGTGGGCTCGCCGGACATACTGGCCTGGCCAAAATGCGTTTAAGGAGCCGCCGCGCCGGCGCACGCCCGCCGAGTGGGCGGCCGAATAGGTGAGGAAGCTCCGGGTGTATCTGGAGCGCCGGTTTGGCGCGGGAGCCAAGCCGAACCCGGAACGGGCAGAGTCATTCTTTGCTTCATCACGGAGCGTTGGCAGCCCCCGGACTGGTAGCAGGACCAGGCGCGAGCCGTGTCGCGCGAATGAGGCGCAGCTCCGCCATCATGGCGCATCCACTTCTGCTTCCGCAGGAATATCATCAAGAAAAGGAATCGTTATCCCCAACAATTCGTCACCAATTGTCTCAAAAAAAAGATACCAAGCTAACGGCTTGCGGCGAGGATCTTCCAAACCAATTCCAGTCAAACTAGTCAGTATGGCTTTCGCTGTGGGCGAAAGCGGTGTCTGCTCTCCGGAGTGAG
>ERZ1292640.248-Hain-H43-02um-R1-248-length-43548-cov-5_pt1 | contig 43548 bp, 44 predicted proteins | sample MGYA00564404_ERZ1292640 | MGnify/ENA primary metagenome ERZ1292640 (study PRJEB36523, sample SAMEA6512636) | groundwater metagenome | collected 2019-01-08 | study: AquaDiva: Metagenomics assemblies of 32 groundwater samples | reverse complement strand
CCATTTCTTCACTGGGCGGAAGTTCATAGAGTTTTCGGCCACGGGTAGGGACCTCAACACCACAAGCGCTCCTCACGCTTTTAAAAATGTATTTGAGTTGGTCATAGCTGAGTTTGTGGCGGTTCACTTCGCGGCTGATGTATTTGATTAGGGCTTGAACTGGAGATTTCGCATTTGACTTTTGGGTAACGAAATCATCCAGCTTTACAACCTCTGGACGGCCATCTTTCATCGCAATACTCCCAATTACTTCGCTCTCTCTACCATTCTGCGAAATTGTCTGTACGCCCTTCAGATTAGCGTTCTCCCGCTTAGGGCCAGCTTAAAATCATATTAACGCATGGCAATGAATAAATCAAATGGATATACCAAATGTGTTTCACATTTGTATTTATAAGGTGATACAATGGCTTTCAAGGTTGATTAGGGAGAATAACGAATATGGCAAAGACTGTAGACCCCAGGGCCATTATCAGGCGCATAAAAGCCAAGGATCTTGAGAAAACAAAAGGCAATGTCACCTACAGTCTGACAAAGACAGTGGTCGAGGAGTTTCGGCGAGCGTGTGAAAAGCAAGATGTCGGGCAAGGGCGAGTTCTTGAGGAGTTTATGCTCAGTTTTATTGAGGCATCAAAGGGGAGCAAGTGAGAAACAACGCTATTTTGCGAGTCTGCTTTCCCAAAAGCGCCAAGTAGGCCAAGCAATCAACGCTCCCACCCCCTGGGGTATCGAATTTAATGAGGACTTTTTTTGTTTTTAACGGTGGCAACCCCCTTGGAAATGCGGCCACCATTTTTCCATATCGGCTTACTATAACGTAGCAAAAGGCGGACACATGAGCTTGTTAGATGAAGACGTAAAAATCAAACGTAGCAAACAAAGTAAACGCCAAAGGACCTTAGCTAAGGTTGAAGAACTGATCGGCGAAAATTTTGACGATTTTGAAATTGAAGAAAAGCTCGGCCTTTCCCCTGAGCAACTTCAAAAATATAAGCAGATGATCTTTGATCGCTACCGAATGGCCCTTCACACACTTACCCCTGAAAAGGTGTTTTCAGAATATGCTATGAAAATGAATGTGCTTGTGAAGGAACTCGATGAGGCAATAGGCGCGTGCCGCGAAGGGAACCAGCTTCAAGCCATGGTCAGCGGCATTTGGCGTAAAAAAGAAATCGCAGATTCCGTTATCAAGTTTGGTCAGGAGCTTGGCTTTCTTCCCAAAAACGCCAAGGAAGTGAAAATCACCAATGATATTTCATTTTCTTCCATGACAAACGAAGAGGTGAAAGCCGAAGTCACCCGCATAAAGCAAAGTATTGTGGAGTTAGCCACAAGAAAAATCCATATCAGGCCAGAGGTGGCGCAGTTTATGGACCCAGTAACAAGGGCCAATCTTCCAGATAGCATGGTCCTCCTCGGATCAAAGAGCAACGCCATTAACGGGAAAGGGAAGATTCCCCCACGTAAAGGCTAAAGCTCTTCAAACATTTTTGGTTCTCGCCACACCAGATAATCATACACTAGCGGCACACCACTTATTTGAAAATAAACTTGAGCAAACAATCACTTGCGTCTTGATGCAGAGAGTTGACCACACACCAACGGAACACGGGTTATTTGGTTCAACTCTGTTTGCCCGTATTGCAAATGTATTTTTCTTTAAAAAGATATTGATTAAGACAAATAACCAGTGGTAGTTATTTAGCCCATGTTAGAAGAAAAATACACGGCACTGGATTTAGTTAAGACAATCAACAGCTCCGTTGCAGACATTAAAGCATCAACAACTTTTTTAAATGAGTGCGCCGCCGACCCTGCATATCTTTACAACCCTCCCGTCGGGGGGCGTGGGCTTCAAAAGGTGTATAACGATTGTCACCTGTTTGAGTTCGCTCTTTTGTGTCATCTAAAAATCTATAAAGTGGAGCGTCTTCCCTCAAAAAATATTATCAAGGCATTGCGTGAGGATACTCAGTATCACAAGGCCGAGTCCTTAGATGAAATGAAAAAGCGTGTTGGAAAAATGATCTTGGTTATCAAGAATAGAAAGCACCTTCAAACTGCCAACAGCTTTGAAAGGGTAATGGAAATTCTAAAGGGCCATGTGGGGAGATTTAAAAATAAGAGCCAGCAAGACGCGTGGGGAACGGCAACAAGTGCCCTTATCTTTAATGTAGAGGAAGTTGTAAGCACTTTGTATTAGCTATTTTTTTAACCATAAATAACCAGTAGTGGTTATTTAAACAGAAAGGGACACACATGAAGCAGCCGAAACTTAAACTTAAGCTTTTTGAGAGGGACATCAAACAGCATCAGCTTGCCCGACACCTAGACGTGACGGAGACCATTATTTCTCAATGGATCAACGGAACCAAAGATGTTCCGCCGGAGAAACAAAAGCAGATTGCGAAAATTCTCAAGTGTGATGTCGCTGACATTTTCCAAAACGGTCAAGCACAAAAATGAATTCCAGAAAGGGGGAAGTATGCAGCGCGAACACCGCACAACTGATTTTCAACATGAAGAGTTTCAAACCATGAATACTGATCCAATTTCTTACGCACAGGTAAAAATGAAATCCATCATGAATGCGTCGGATTTTGTGAAGCTTCAAGACGAGGACAAGGATCGGCCTCTATTTCGGAAATGCCTTCTCGACAACCTAAATGATTTACGTCGGCTCATCATTGCACTGGCCTCAAGGAAAGGTTCTCGCCATGAATCCTCAAAATAAATCAAAGACCAAGGGTCTTCGCAAAATTGATTTCAATGGCGTCAACCTGGCCGCTCTCTATCGGTTGCCTGATTTGGTAGTCGATTGGCTTCCGCAAGGGCGGCGAGAGGGGCACGAATGGGTTGCATTAAATCCACATCGAAATGACCACAGATTAGGTTCTTTTAAAATTAATTTGAATACGGGGCGATGGGCTGACTTCGCTTCAGGTGATCGCGGTGGTGATCCCGTGAGCCTTTACGCCTATCTGTTTCAAGTTCGACAGGGTGAAGCGGCAAAACGCTTGGCTCAACACCTTGGAGTTAGTCATGCTGAATTCTGAAGCTAATGGGAAGGATTGGAGGCCAACCGTCCCCGCTCCATTCGATGCCGGGCCACCAAATTTCCACCATCCTCGCTATGGAAAACCAGTTCTTACTTGGACATACAAAGATGCTACCGGAAATACGTGGTGCCACATCAACCGGTTTACGGATAAAGAAGGTAAAAAGCAATTTTGTCCCCTTACCTATGGTGAGTACAACGGGAAAAAATCTTGGCGCTGGAAGGGATCTCCAGACGGTCGTCCTCTTTATAATCTGCTCAGCATCGCAAATCAGCCTAATAAGCCTATTATCGTTGTCGAAGGTGAGAAGGCGGCTGAAGCTGCGGGGAAACTTTTTCCAGACATGATTGCAACGACAACTATGGGCGGTGCCTTAGCGCCTCACAAAACCGATTTTGGCCCTTTGATGGGGCGAGACATCTTGATCTGGCCCGACAATGATGGAGCCGGTCACACCTATGCCCAAGCAATTGTCCGACTCTGTAAGAAGTTGGTCCAAAAGATTTCCGTTGTCGAAATTCCGCAGAGCTTTGCAGAAGCTTGGGACCTTGCTGACCCTATACCAGACGGATTGCAGCTTTCTGACCTTCAACAGTTACTCAAGCAAGCAAAAATAGTTTTCGACATGGGTTCAGAATCAAAAGAACCGCATAGTAAGTCATCAATCACTTTGCCCCGCCCCTTTCGACTGACAAAAAATGGAGTGGAATATGAAACGATAGACTCTGAGGGGAATAGCGAATGGAATTTCTTGTGTTCTCCCCTCCACATCACGGCGTTCACACGCAACAAGGATGGTGAAGACTGGGGACGGCTACTCAAAATCATAGACAAAGATGGAAAATCTCACTTGTGGGCCATGCCCATGCGAATGCTCGCAGGCGATGGCACAGTTTATCGTGAGAGATTGTTGGAGCTTGGATTACTCCTAGATTATGGGTCAAATGCACGCCGCTACTTACACCAATACATCACCATCGCTCAGCCTAATGAAAGTGTTCTCTGTGTTAATCGCATCGGCTGGCATCAGGGAAAAGAAGGTCCAGTATTTGTCTTGCCCGATCAAACCTTTGGTGGGGAACAGATTTTACTTCAGGGCGAAGGCTTTTCAGAAAACCTATTTCAAGTCAAAGGAAGCCTTAAAGAATGGCAAGAGCACATTGGCAGATTTGCTATAGGTAATTCTCGAATTGAATTTGCCGTATCATGTGCGTTTGCTGGCCCACTTTTAGAAATTTCCAGCAGTGAAGGCGGCGGATTTCACCTGCATGGCTACTCCAGCAAAGGAAAAACAACCACTGCTTATGTCAGCGGAAGCGTTTGCGGGGGTGGAACTGATAAGGCTTATCTAAAATCATGGCGTACCACTGCAAATGGTCTTGAAGGGACAGCCTTTGCCCATCATGACAATTTACTTTGCTTAGATGAGATCAACCAGATTTCACCTCAAGAATTAGGGGAAGCTGCTTATTTGTTGGCAAATGGCTTCGGTAAGAATCGCGCTGATCGCAATGGCCTAAGCAGAAAAAGTAAACAATGGCAGCTCATCTTTCTTTCCAGTGGAGAAAAAGGAATTTTTGAACGAATTGCCGATGATGGGAAAAGCAAAGCTACAGCGGGCCAGCAAGTGCGAATCGCCGATATTCCTGCGGAGGCTGACCGTGGACTTGGTTTATTTGAAAACTTGCATGGATTTCCGGACGCGGAGAAATTTGCCACATATCTTCAGAAAGTCGCCAAAACCTACTACGGCACGCCACTGCGAGCATTTCTTGAAAAAATAACCTCTGAAGAGAGAGCAGACCTTGCTCAACTGATAAAAAATAATGCAAGAACATACGTGGATTCATTCTGTCCGAAGAACTGCGATGGACAGGTCTTGCGTGTAGCCAATCGGTTTGCATTGGTTGCCGTGGCAGGTGAGCTTGCAATCTCATACGAAATTCTACCTTGGCCCAAGGGCACGGCAATTCACGGGGCCGCCATCTGTTTTCAAGCGTGGCTTGGTCAAAGAGGCGGCAAAGGAACTTCGGAGAAACAAGCTATGCTTCGACAAATCAAACACTTTTTTGAATTACATGGTGAGAGTCGTTTTTCACCCCTTCATCCTAAAGAAAATGGTGAACTTACGAATGGTGAAAAACCAACAATCAATCGAGCGGGATACAAAAAAGAAGGCCCCGATGGAATCGAATATTTTGTTTTACCGGAAGTGTTTCGGTCAGAACTCTGCAAGGGTTTTGATTCCAAGCTCGTTGCAAAACTACTGGCTGAGCGTGGCCTAATCCACACCTACGAGAACGCCGACAGATACACCACCAAGCATAGATTTCCTGACAACAGAAATAACCCCACCGACGCTTATCAATTCAAGTCCAACATTCTTTCAGAGGAGGCGTTTCAATGAAGGAGGCTCTTCAAAAATGGTGTACCGACTTTGAAGAGGCTTGCCGCTCTCTAAAAACCGCCGGGAACAACGGGAACGACGTGAACAACTTTAAAAAGAGATCTGAAAATCAGCAGTTAGTTCAGACAGGTTTGTTCCCGAACAGCGAAAATGATGGCCGAATCAGATGCAAAGGCTCAAGAGGGCAGCTCACCCCTTTGGTTTGTAAGATTATTTCAGAAAATCGAGATGGCTTGATCCATCACCTCAAAATCGACATCCAGTTTAGTTTTGAATTTAACGAATCTCTCCAAGAGCTGTGCCGCTATTACAACGAAAAAATCAAACACAGCGATGGCAATATGATGGATTTTATCGCCACAAAAAATTCAAAACTTTATCAGGAAATTAATATTCTCGACGACGAACTAAATCAGATTTGGCTTGAAGCCCGTCTTCAAAACGCCACAATCCAAGAGTTCATGGAAAGTCTTGAGCAATGGGAGACGTTGCACAAGATCGCAATTAATTTTTATTCCTCGGAATTTAAACCTCACGCCGTTTTTTTTGAGTGAGCAGGAAAGGCAAGGGCTTCTCTTCGGAGAAGCAAATGAAGGGTCGGCCAGGGGCAATCATGCCAATTAGGAATCTGACAAGAAAGGGGTCGCTTATGGTTGGGTAAATATAAAATTACTACAGAAAATTGGGGTGATTGCCCTTCAGAACAAAAGCAGATAAAAAACGTGCTTTGGCGAAATTATTGGCGAGCTTGATATTGAATCCAAGCTCAGAGAAAAAAGACAGTGAGGAAATAAAAAATGGTGAACCAAATAAAAATCAGGAGGGAGCAAAATAGTCCGCGACGAATAATGACCTATGCGCGGACCAGCCTTGAAGAAAACGCAAACGTCCCTGGTGGAACTCTCGAATCTCAGGAATATCGAATGAAAAAATTGATTGAATTGAAAAATTAGATCAACCCAAATTGGGGAATTCATGTTCGACATTATGAAGATGCCAAGAGCGGCAAAGACCTGAATCGCCCTGAATTGAAAAGATGCTTGGCGGACCTGGAGGCTGGCCTTGCTGACACGCTTGTGATTCCCGATCTTGCGAGATTGAGCCGCAGCATCCGTGATTTTCTCCATATCCAAGAAAAACTTGTTTCTTTGGACGTCAACCTCGTTTGTCTCAATCCCGAAATCGACTTTGGTTCCGCTTTTGGTGAAACCTTCGCAAAGCTGATTGTTATTTTGGCTGAATTTGAACGTAAATTGATTGCAGAAAGAATGCTTGCCAATCTTCGCGCCCGCGCCGAGCAAGGTCTATTTAATGGCGGTTCATACCCCCTTGGGCTTGGCCCCAATCCGCAAGACCGTGGTAGGCCCGTGGTTGTTGCCGAAGAATCTGAAATCGCCAATGAAGTTTTGCGGGCTTATGTGGAAGCTGGCCTGCTTTCAAAAGCCGCTAAGGTATGCCAGGAGCGAGGTTATAGAACGAAGGCTCCTATCAACGGTAGAAAGTCAGAACACTCTAGAGGTGGAAAGCTGATGACAACCAATGATGTGTTTCAGCTCGTTACCAACCGTTCGGTAATTGGCGAGCGTGAAATCAACAAGAAGAATAAGAACAAAGATCCTTTAGATTTACCAGATCATAAATAATACCTAGTCGTACCCGCAGCGTGGCCAGCTTATGTAGACAAAGATTTATTTGAACGGGCTCAACAAATGCTTTCGTCAAATGCGGAACGCTACCGAAAAAGACAGACCAGCACTCACGAATTCGTGTTGACCAATCTTATTCAATGCACCGTTTGCGGTTCGCCCTACACAGGAACAAGTAGCCACGGTGGAAGTAAAACAAGGCGCAAATATCCGAAGTATCGCCACATCAAATCACCCTGTACGCCCATGGACACGACACAGCCTGTTCCGCGATATTTTGATGCTGATGAATTGGAAGCGGCTCACCGTGAACAAAAGCGAAGGCTGTCGGGCTTAGAAGGTGAGAAGACGAATTTTCTGAAGCTCTTGGCAAAACACGCCGATGAACCTGAGTTTCACAGCGAATTCAAAACCCAGGTTGAGCGAGTGAAAAGAGAAATGGTAGAGACAGAGAATCAGATTTTTTTGATTGAGGGACGAATCAGGAACCTTGAGAAAAGGCTCTATGATGCAGAGATGGTGCAAAAGAATTTGGAATGCTTTGACCAAAGCTTTGATGGGTTATCACTATCGAGAAAACAAGAACTTTTGAGGGGAGCCATTCGGCAAGTGAAAGTGTACCCCTCAGAAATAAAAATGGCCCTGTATGCCGATGTGCCTACAGGACCAGTGCTGTTAACCTCACCTTTGGTTTTATGTGAGGATTTTAAAATGGCTCAGGAGGAGGGATTTGAACCCCCGACCAGCCGGTTAACAGCCGGCTGCTCTACCACTGAGCTACTCCTGAACATAATTTAGAAGCAGTGGCGATTTCTTAAATTAGTCGAAACAAATGCCTTTGTCCAGCCGGTTACTTACCTAATAGTTATCGCCTAAGTTTGATCTTGACCAGGTCTGGGTCACCAAATGGGGTGGTCGAAAAACTCAGGACGCGTTTTCCAAGAAGGAAGGAATGAATCGGATACGTTAACGGGATGAGCGCCACCGATTCAACTTCCAGTATCTGCGACAACCTGTCCCACAAATCCGCTTCACTTAAAGGTTGTTTTTGATTTGGCGAAAGAAGGTAAAGTTGTTCCATCAGCGCATCAAAAGTGTCATTTTCCCATTTACATTTACAAAAATTAGATGCTGCCCCACCTTGGAATGACCGGAACACTTCATGCGGGCTCGCAATACTAAGCGGAAGCGTGACAAGCGCTATATCAAACCGACCGGCTTCCAGCTCCTTATAATAAGCACCCGGATCCTTTGTAACCGTCTGTAAATTGATTTGTATCCTGCCAAACTGTTCCGAAAGCCAGTTAGCCAAGCGCTGCTCTGTCTCTGTATTAATCGTCAAAAGCCGCAAAATCACTCCATCCGCCGCATTCGAAACTCTTTTGCGTTCCAGCTTTGCACGTCCAAGGTCCGTCGTTACCAATGGAAGCTCACGGTATCCCGCAATGCCAGGTGGAATAATACCGGTCACTCTTCGTTCACCATTGCGTAAAAATGCTGGCAGCGCATCGCGATCCAATGCATAGAGCAACGCTTTGCGAAGACCCTTTTCAGTCATCACTGGTTTTGCAGCATTTAACATCAAAGCTCTTGTTGCCCAATAAGGGCTCACTTGCATCGCCCCCCCAGGGATTTCAAGAACATCCTCCGTGGTGGGATTAGAGAGAATATCGATCTTTCCAGCTTTAAAACGACTCAAATGTTGCGGATGGCTCCCAAGAATAAATTCCACTCTGTAAACCGGCCGCTCTCCCAAAAACTTATCATTACCCTCTATCACTATACGCCTGCCCTTTTCCCAGGCTGCAAGGCGGTAAGGACCAAGCACTGCTTTCATCGCATGTTCCTCTGCTGTCTTATCTGATGATTGTTTAAAAAATTCCTTACGTATCGGAAATGCAGCGACAGTAGTCAGTAAATGCGGAAAAACTGGCAGTGGTTTTGAAAGTATGATTTCAAGCTTGTGTTTTGAAACGGCACGCACGCCGACTTTAGCAGGATCCCACTTAGGACCGCTTTGCATAGCGCCCACAATAAGTTTGAAGTCGTCAGGAAAATTAAAATGCTTGGATGGATTTAAAAATCTCATGAACGAATCGACAAAATGTTTGGCTTCAAGAACAACGCCATCAGACCAAACTTCATTTGACTTTAAGTCGAACCAAAGAATTTTGCCGTCCGCACTCCTTGTGTAAGTCTGGCATAAATCACAAACGAGTTTGGCCGCCGAATCGTACTTAAGAAGCCCACGCATTAGGAAAGATATAATGAATCGATCTGTTCCAGAGCGGTGATTATTCCAGTCGAACGTGACTGGCTCATGCTCAAGGGAAAGGCGAAGGATGGGGGGCTCCAGGTATGCGCCACTAATGTTGGAAAAAACCAATGCTGAAAATATGCAGCCCAATAAATAATTTACCGTTCTTAACATTTTTAGCTTTCTCACCATTATAAATTTTCTGTGGCTTGACTCCATGCAACTAACAGGGTAGTTGATCTTAGCCTATTTTCACAAGGGGATAAGAATGATCAAACTTAGAACTTATATTTTTATAGACTCGCTACAACCACAACTTGCGGAATATCTAGGTACAACATCACAAGGGTTTCTTCCCATACCAGGTGATGCATCTCTTTGGATTGAAACCGCTCCAGGCATGGCAATTCATCGCCTGACCGATGCCGCTCTGAAAGCCACGAAAGTTCGTTTAGGCCAACAAGTGGTAGAGCGATCTTTTGGGACACTGGAAGTTCACCATGAAGATCAAGGTGAAGTACGTCAAGCAGGTGAAGCCGTCCTGCGCGTAATCGAACAAACAATTGATAACCGGCAAAAATGTAAGATTGCATGGTATGAAACAATCCGCGCCATTGAGCCGGATCACGCAGTGGTGATCAATCGCCAAGGGCGTAGAGGGTCCATGCTGCTGCCAAGCCTGAGCATGTTCATACTTGAAACAGAACCCGCTGGTTACATCGTATTTGCCGCTAACGAAGCGGAAAAAGCAGCAAACGTTACATTGGTTGATGTCCGCGCATTCGGAGCATTCGGACGTCTTACATTGGCTGGAACCGAATCAGAAATAGATGAGGCTGCAAAAGCCGCGATGGCGGCTGTTAACAGCCTGACTGGCAAGGAATAACTTTAAATAACCTGTTTTCATAAGGAGGAAGTAAATGTCTGAAGCACTTGGAATGATTGAAACAAAAGGTTTTGTTGGAATGGTAGAGGCGTCTGATGCCATGGTTAAGGCTGCACGGGTAGAACTTGTAGGTTATGAGCGGATCGGCGGAGGATATGTTACCGCGATCGTACGTGGTGACGTTGCGGCTGTAAAAGCGGCTGTGGAAGCTGGTTCTCGCGCGGCTGAGAAGGTTGGTGAACTCGTGTCAGTGCACGTGATTCCAAGGCCACACCAAAATGTGGATGCGGCTCTTCCACTTGGCCGTAACGATGTTGTTACAGGCAATGGCAAGAACGCGCGCCCTAGCGAAACACGCGCTCCTCTTTCAAACTAGGATCGAGATAACTGCGAGGTAGAGAGAGTGAATGTCGGCAAGGTCATAGGGACCGTTGTAGCTTCAAGGAAGGATCCAAAACTCGAAGGACTGAAACTGCTAGTTGTCCAGCAAACAGATTTATCCGGCAGCCCTAAGGGAAGCCAGGTAGTTGCCGTGGATTCTGTTGGTGCGGGAATTGGTGAAATCGTCCTGTACTGTGCCGGTTCAAGCGCTCGCCAGACCGACCTGACTCAAAATAGGCCGGTTGATACCGTTATAATGGCGATCGTCGATGAAATAGAATCAGGAGGCGAGACGGTTTTCCTTAAAAGCGGTAGGAGCTGATATCTATGTTCGAGCTTGGACGGGACCAGATCGATAAGTTAGTAGACGCTGTGGCCGCAAGATTAACTGGCAGCGCATGGACACACACATCAACTGAATATAAATCCCCAGTTGCAACGGTTATTTCTTCAGCTTCAACTGATACACGGTCTACCGTAACATTCAACACACTTGATGAAGCAGTGTCGGTCGCTCAAAAAGCTCAGCCCGCATGGGCCACTCTACCAATGGAACGGCGGAAAAAAGTCATTGATGCCATACGAACGGGACTCAGGAAATATGTTGACGAGCTTTCACGTATTGCACACGAAGAAACCGGCCTTGGTCGCATCGAAGACAAGATTTCAAAGAATCACCTTGTCATCGATAAAACTCCAGGACCCGAATACCTTGAAGCCACGGCTTATACCGGTGACGATGGGTTAGCATTGATCGAGTACGCCCCTTACGGCGTTATTGGTTCAATAACCCCGACCACAAATCCAAGTGAAACCGTAATTAATAACAGCATCGCAATGCTTTCCGCTGGCAATACAGTGGTGTTTAATCCTCATCCTTCGGCAAAACGAGTGTCAGTCCGAACAATGGAAATAATTAATAACGTCATCACTAAAAATGGCGGGCCAAATGGTTGCCTAACAACTGTAAGTGATCCAACGATAGAAACAGCCCAAGCGCTGATGAAGCATCCTGGTATAAGGCTTCTTGTCGTGACTGGCGGACCAGCCGTAGTCAAAGCAGCGATGGCCTCTGGAAAAAAAGTCATTGCCGCTGGCCCCGGTAACCCTCCTGTTGTGGTGGATGAAACCGCCGACATTGACCAGGCCGCTGATGGCATTATTAAAGGCGCATCATTGGACAACAACATCGTGTGCATCGCAGAAAAAGAAATAATAGCCGTTGATTCAATTGCCGATGAACTGAAGCGAAAACTCCAGCAATATGGCGGTTATCTATTAAATCAGCATCAGGTGCGCCAGCTTGAGCGAATTGTCATAGACCAGGAAAGCAGTGGAAAATATCCTTCAAAAAAATTCGTTGGGAAAAATGCCTCCGTAATACTTGAATCAGTGGGTGTACACGTCGGCCCCGAGATAAGGATAGCTTTCTGTGAAGTCAGCGAGGATCATCCATTCGTGCAGGTGGAGTTGCTTATGCCGCTTTTACCGCTTGTGCGCGCATCGAATGTCATCGAAGCGATAAAAATGGCAAAACGCGTGGAGCACGGGAATGGTCATACGGCCGTGATGTACAGCAAAAACATAGACAATCTTCATTTTATGGCGAAAGAGATAAACACATCAATCTTCATAAAAAATGCTCCAAGCTACGCCGGGTTGGGCCTTGGTGGTGAAGGTTACAGCTCATTCACCATAGCTTCACCAACCGGAGAAGGATTGACGAACTGTAGGACATTCTCACGGATCAGACGCTGCACACTTAAAGATCACTTCAGGATAGTTTGAATATGGCGCAGTCGGGGTTTTACAGGGAGATGGAATTATCTGCCCCGGCATTGGGGTTCATCGAGCTATCAAGCATTTCCAGGGGGCTTTACTTAACCGATGCAGTTTTAAAAAAAGCTCCGATAGATGTCATTGTTTCTCAACCTATCTCTTCAGGAAAACATGTGCTTTTATTCACCGGTGATGTGGCTTCGGTTGAAGAGGCGCACCGCGAAGCGGTTGAAAATTCCGCTGGTACAGTAGTTAAGCAAATTTTAATACCTGGGGTGCATGAACAGCTCATCCCGTTCCTCGATTCCATATGGAAACAGGACGCGCATATAAAACCAGCCGGCGAATCGGTCGGCATAGTTGAATCATTGACGCTTTCGGGAGCAATACTTGCCGCGGATTACGCACTAAAAGCTGCCGCCGTTTGGCTTTGCCGTATGCGGCTCGGTCAGGGGATCGGTGGTAAGGCATATTTTGTTCTAAGCGGCAAACAAGAAGATGTCGAAGCAGCTCTGGATGCGGCACGCGATTGTTTAGGTAAACTCGAAAGCCTTTTACGGGTGGACTTGATCCCGCGCCCACAGGAAGACGCATTATCTTATTTTTAATAGGAGAGTAATATGCATTACGCAGTAGTCAAAGGAACGGTAGTAGCCACACAAAAAGTAAAAGACCTTGAAGGGATGTCATTAAAAGTTCTTATAGCATGTGACGAAAATCGCGCTGCCATCGGTGATGATTTCGTGGCTGTTGATCCGATAGGAGCAAGGCCTGGAGATCTCGTACTTTGGGTTGGCAAGAGAGAAGCATCTCTGGCCATTCCCCAAGCTGCACTTGCAAATAATTACCCCGTGGATGCGGCGGTAACCGGGATTGTCGATGATATTGGCTAAAGTTATTTCCAGAGTTGTGGCGACCGCAAAATCACCGCGGCTTCCACACCGGCAGCTTCTGTCGGTAGAGCCTCTTCCTGGGTTTGGTGACCCAAACCATATAGTTGCCATAGACGCCGTGGAAGCTGGACCTGGGGACACCGTGCTTGTTCTCCAAGAGGGAACTGGTGCCAGGCAGGCTGTACTTGAAGACCCAACACAGCCACTCCCGGCCCAGATGGTAATTGTCGGCGTAGTGGATCAAGTCGAAAGAATTTGATCTTTTCCGTCATGGTAGTAAAATCCTTCTATGCCAACTCATCGACGAAGTATTTTCCTGATCAATAAGAGATTTCAAATGCGGTTCGCCATTTACGTGTGTGGCTGGTTAATTGCCATCAGTTTCGCGTATCCATGGATCATATATATGCTCTTTGAATATCTGGCGCACTATGTCCGTTTAGATCCAATGGGCCCGGCCTTAGCAAATATCGAACAAACGCGTAAAGATGTAATATCCCTTCTGATAGCATTTTCCATCGTGTTTATTTGCCTAAGTTTTTTGGTGAGCTTGTTTATTTCCCATAGAATAGCGGGGCCGCTCTACAAGCTGCAAAAACATTTTTCAGAACTAGGCAAGGGGAACTTCGACCAGGAATTGCACTTCAGAAAAAAGGATTATTTTACTGAGCTTGCAAATGATTACAACGACATGGTGTTCTCACTAAAAAAATTACTCCATAGGGAGCTCCCACAAAAGGACAAGGAATCATTATCCTCATCGATGAACCAGATTCAAGAAGCAATGCCTCATGTAACTCCAGCCGGCCGGACTTACCTGGAAACAGCGCTTGCAACCCTTAAAGAAATCGGCAAATAAATGTGGTCAGATTAATATCTTTTTTAATCTCAACTGTTCTGATGTTGCAGTATGGCTTGTTGCAAGCTGCTGATGAATCAGTTGAAACACTACGCGAACATATCTACTCAATCAAACCAAGCAAAGAGATCATTAAACTAAAAGCAGCATACAAATCCTTGAAAGATGGAAAACATGAGCAAGCCAGGAATCTTGCATCGTTGTTACAAGCGGTAGAATCCGGCGTCAGTGACTTTGCCAACTTGATTGTTGCGGAAACTTATATACAAGGGCCCGGCAAAAATCCGGCACTAGCCGGCAAAGCAATTCCTCTGCTGCTTAAAATCGAGGAAGATACTCCTCATTCACCGCTAATTAAAACCCTTCCAAAAGAACTTGCCAAAGCTGAACTTGTGCTCGCAGAAAACTACGTACGCGCGAAACAGCCCCTGCGTGCCATTGAATTTTTTGAACGCGCATTCCACCGCCTACTCGGGAACGTGGGCCTATCACAAATAAGACCAGGACACCTAAAGAACTACGCCCAGTTATGCTTAAAGGCGCGCCACAACGAGATCTGCGCCGCATGGCTTAGGAAGTTTGCTGGTTTGTATCCGCGTAACTCAGGAGAATCAACTGCCATACTTGAATCAAATCCAGGCATTCTTGATTCAGTCGTACCGGCATATCGCTGGGAAAAAATCACGCAAAGTTATAAGACACAGGATCTCGATGTGACCGCGTTTGAATCAGCCTTTCGTCTATACAAAAATGAAAAATATGGTGACGCCGTAGATGCCTTAAGAAAATTTTTGGATGAATTCCCGAGATCCGCTTATCGATTCCGGGCGAGGTATTGGCTAGCACAGGCGCTTATGCATGACGATGATGCGGAAACTGCTACCCGTTTACATTTAAAACTTCAACTTGACTCACCTCTTACATACTACGGCCTTATGTCATCTATTGCCGCGACTTTTGATATTTCAAAAAATATGGCGGCGGAGATCCCCATGGCTTCCATGAGAGATCCTTTGCTTAATCCTGCTGAACTCACGCGCATAAAAAGAGCAGAAGAATTCCTGTCCGTTGGGCTTAAAGAATTAGCATCGATAGAGCTGCGAGATCTTATACAAAAAAATGGTGTTTCATCACAATTCCTTGTTTATCTAGGAATGTTAAATAATGAGGCAGGAAACCATAGCGAGGTTTTTTCTATATTCAGTGAACTACTCCAGCGCGGTCACGCCGGCATGGTTTCGTCATACGCCTTACGTATGATCTTCCCGCTGGAGCATTTGGATCTAATCCAAAAATATTCACAGGAGCATCAGATTGACCCAGTACTCATATTGAGTTTGGTTAAGCAGGAATCTGGCTTTGACGACAAAGCTCTTTCGCCAGCTGGGGCTGCGGGACTTCTGCAGCTGATGCCAGCAACAGCATCTGATGTTGATTCAAAAATTGAAAGAGCAGATCTAACCACTGTCGAAACCAGTCTCAAGCTCGGGGTAAAGTATCTTAAAAACCAGCTACAAAGGTTCAATGGTAATATTGTTTTGGCTCTGGCAGCATATAACGCTGGACCAATGAATGCGGAAAAGTGGTCTCGTGAAATATCATCCAAACGTGGGGTGATTGAATTCATTGATTCAATACCGTATCGCGAGACTAGGGAGTATGTCGCCGCGATCATGAGAAATTATTACTGGTACTCAAGAAGGCTGGGGTTGGAACCGCCGAAACTCACTGATTTTTTCTGGAATGGCGGACTGGTGGCCTCAGTTAAGCCAGAGACTTCAAGAAAACCCGCTGGTGTAAAGGTCAGGAAGTATAAGAAGCCGCCGCATAAAAAGAAGCACTCCGCACAAGCTGTTGGTCACAAATGATAATGCTTTAAACGGCGAATCTGAAATGCATTATATCGCCATCGCGCACGATATATTCTTTACCCTCAAGACGTAAGGTACCAGCTTCCCTGATGGCTTGCTCGCTCTTATATTTCATCAGATCATCAAAATGGTAAACTTCAGCTTTGATAAATCCTTTTTCAAAATCAGTGTGTATCACCCCTGCAGCTTGCGGTGCTCTCCAGCCTTTTTGGATTGTCCATGCTCTGACTTCTGTCTTTCCAGCGGTTAAAAAAGTCTGAAGACCAAGAAGATCATAGCCAGCACGTATAACTTTATTAAGGCCGGGTTCCTTCATTCCTAATTCACTTAGGAATCCTTGTTTTTCGCTCTCAGAAAGCTCTGAGAGTTCCGCCTCTATCTTGCCGCATATGATGACAACCGGGCTCCCTTCTGCTTTTGCGTGTTCAATCAGTCTAGCCACTGGCGATCCACTGGGGAGCTGGGCTTCGTCAAGCGTGGCATCCGCTTCATCCACGTTAGCCACGTATAGGATTTTTTTTGCTGTTATCAAGTGAAAATCTTGTATCAGTGAAAGTTGATCTTCACTTAAATACAAAGATCTTGCGGTCCTCCCACTTTCAAGCGCATTTTTGACGGGCTCAATAACCCCAAGAACCGCGGCCGCTTTCTTGTCGCCACTGCGTGCGGTCTTTTGTATATTCGTGAATCTTTTATTTACAGTTTCAAGATCAGCCAGGATTAATTCAGTATCTATTACCGAAACATCCCTCACTGGATCCACGGAACCGTCGACATGGACAACGTTTGGGTCAGAAAAACATCTCACCACGTGAGCGATGGCATTCGTCTCCCTGATGTGACCAAGGAACTGATTGCCAAGCCCCTCTCCCTTTGAAGCACCTTTAACCAGTCCAGCGATGTCAACAAAAGTCATGGTGGCGTATACCAGACGGTCAGTCGGGATATACTTGGATATATCCTCAATACGATGATCAGGTACCTTAACTATCCCGGTATTAGGATCTATCGTGCAAAACGGATAATTGGCCGCCTCCGCCTTTCCGGAGGTGAGAGCATTAAAAACCGTCGACTTGCCGACATTCGGGAGGCCGACTATCCCACACTGAAAACCCATAAATTATACACCCTCTTTATTTATAGTAGATTTAACGTTAAAAATGCTCATGGCGCTAGAGGCCTCCCCATTTATTATCATGCGTGCAGCCGTGGCCACGTTATCAAGGACAGGATCAAGCGTTTTTAATTCCTCATCGGAAAACGGCTCTAGTACAAAATCTGCAGGCTGCATTTGAGATCCGGGGGCTGGCCGGCCTATCCCGATCCTTATACGATGATACCCCGTAAAATAATTCCCAAGATGGTCATTAATGGATTGCAAACCCCTGTGGCCAGCGGTACCGCCGCCTGTTTTGATCCTTATTAACAAAGGGTTTAGATCTAAATCGTCATGAATAACAATCAGATCCTCCGGCTCACATTTATAAAATTTGAAGATCGGTGCTATGCTTTTCCCAGACAAGTTCATGAATGTTTGAGGCTTGATTAAAAGAACTTTGTTGCCGTTAATGGCTGCTTCGTAGAGTTCACCGCTGTCTGATTTTTTCGGCCCTTCCGCTCTCCATAATTCAGCTATCCTGTCTAGTGCAAGAAATCCGACATTGTGACGGGTTGTTTCGTATTTTGGTCCAGGATTGCCAAGGCCAGCTATTATTTTCATAAACATGATTCAGATAAACAGGCTGCTAACGCTGTCGTAATTATGAATGCGATGCATGGCTTCAGCAAGAATGTCTACAACGGAAAGCTGCACTATCTTGCTGCAAGCCTGCGCATGCGGCAATAATGCGACAGTGTCTGTCACAATTACTTTTTCAATCTTGGAATTCGTTATCCGTTCTATTGCGGGACCTGAAAAAATCCCGTGAGTGGCTGCAGCAAGAATACGTTTTGCCCCGTGCTCCACGATGGCATGAGCCGCTTCAGTGAGTGTGCCTGCGGTATCAATCATGTCGTCAAGAATTATTGCAGTTTTTCCATCAACATCACCTACCACATGCATTGCCTGAGCGACGTTAGGACCGGTACGCCGCTTGTCTATCATCGCCACCGACGCATCGAGCCTCTTTGCATAAGCACGCGCGCGTTCCACGCCTCCGGCGTCGGGGCTTACAAGTACAAGTTCGCCGTTATTAGGCATGTTATGTTTTAGATATTCCAAAATAACGGGTGATGCGAAGATATTGTCAAAAGGGATATTGAAAAAACCCTGGATCTGCCCGGCATGAAGGTCCATTGATACAACGCGTGTGGCGCCTGCCGTGGCCAGAAGATCTGCAACCAGTTTAGCGCTTATGGGTGTGCGCGGGGCAACCTTTCTATCCTGCCTTGCATAACCATAGTAAGGAACAACTACTGTTATTTCCTTTGCGCTTGCGCGCTTCAGGGCATCGATGAGTATGAGGAGTTCCATTAGGGCATCATTGACGGGGCGACAGGTGCTTTGTATTACATGAACATCACGTCCACGAACATTTTCACATATTTCAACAAAGACTTCACCATCGCTGAAGCGCCTGATATCGGCGCGTCCTAGGCGTTTACCGAGCTTATTGCATATTTTTTCCGCAAGCGGACGGTTAGCCGTCCCTGAAAGAATCACCCACTCCCGTTTTCGCATCATGAGTCACCCTCCGCTATCTGCTGTTGTAACGGGATATCCCATAGAGATGAAACTCTCAAGCCCTTAGTGCATAGCATAATTACGGTTTCTGGATCTCTCTGTTGATCGCTGGCGTAATTTGCCATCTTGCGTCACTTTACTTCGCGGAGTGAGGCTAACGGGGGCATTTCATGGGTTTCACTAAGCGTGGACGCAGTGTTTATGTTTATTTACGTCAAATTTGGTGTACCGGTATTTAAGGCGCTAGAATGGTGGCTGGGGAAGAAATAATGAATCCTAGTTTTTTTATTGTTTCATTGTTTAATTTAGAACACTTTGTTTTTAAATTATTGATGCGTTGTAATAGTGGTGGTATTAACCGTCACCGTAATTAGCGATCTCGGTTTATTAGGCGGGATGACCTCTCTTGTAAATCTGGGATATTACATAAAGAAAGAATAATTTTATGAAAAATTTGTTAATAATTTTGACTATCGGTCAATTAATTACATCAGCAACATTGGCAATCGGAGCCGAGCCTAAGTATCCCGTATCTCAAACTATTGTTGTTTTTGATGGTGCGATCGTAGTTAAAGATGGTGAACAACACAAAAATCTATACGATGTTTACATTCAAACAAATGATATGAGTTTGCTAAGCAATAATACAGCTTGTTATCTTGGGGACCCGTTCGCAGCATTTAAAGCCCTGAGTTACACAATAAAGCAAGCAGAGCAAAATTTTTCGGAATTCATGATCAGATACTTAAGTCCGGCCCGTGTTGGAGATACTGTTTTTGTTTGGGAGGAAAAAGGACCTTACCACGCAGTTACACGGCGGCAAATTAAAATTCATGCGTGTGAATAAGCCCGAATAACGTTCTGACTATCACGGTACGGTGTGAGCTTCACCTTTCTGCGTTTACCGCCCATGACTAAAGCGTGAAGCCTCTATGTAGTCTTCTCAGTGATATTAGTTTTCTTGGCCGCCATTTTTTCTAATTCATCAAGTGCACAGCAATATCCAAGAACCGATCAAACACAGATCCTCGGTCACCATGGCATCCATTATGATTTGGGTGCGACTTTGAAAACACGCCCTATTGTATATAACTATGTCCAATGTCTATTTTTTTTCATTAACCTGCTTCGTGTCTTATGTAAATAAGCAACAATTTCAACAATATAACCTAACCTCATCATGGCATATCTCATGAATCAATCCATCAACAAGAAAGAGAGGAATTTAATATGAAATATTTATCATTGTTATTAACCGTGTCTTTATTCTCACTAAATGCCGTGGCAGGAAATATATTGAGAGTAAAGCTTACCTGTCGAAGTGAAAACCATGGCCGCACTAAGTGTGACAGTCCAGTGATTATCAAAAATATAAAAGTTGCAAAAAGGCTCTCTGATGCTAAGTGCACTTTTAAAGAATCGTGGAATTATAACGCAAGAACAGTGACGGTTGATGAAGGATGTTACGCACAGTTTGAAATTACGCCTGCTTATAAGGATATAGAATGCTACACCTCTGGGGGGAATTGGGGCTATAAAGAATGTTATGTTGGTTTCAATATATTTAACATACAACACATATCAAGCAAGGGGCATTGTCTAAAAAACAAAACCTATGGATTTTCTGATGATTATGTTTGGATTGATAACATGAACAAAAAACGACATTGCGACCTCACAAGACTAAGAGTCTATAAAGCAAACATTAACTACTCACCATAAGGCAGATTGAAATTTTTTATCGAACAAAGGGGGTTGTGGTATCACAATCCCCTTTGTTGTATTAACCCATGTTTCTCACTCTACTGTATGGATGAATGGAACCAGTGTTTATGGGTTTTTCTGGGGGTTGGGCGTCGTTGTTGCTCTTTACGTAGGAAACAAAATGAGCAAGTCGGCACCCTATTCGAGAATAGGAATTAAGCCCATACTGCAGCGGATTTTGGGTTGCGAAGTGCCGGAGACGATACAAGTCTGCCGTTATTCGCATAAGCTTATAGCACCGAAAGCCGGGTAGGGTGATTGCTTGTTTTAAGCCGCTGCTTCAAACGCCGCTCAAGCTCAATGGGATTACTTAGCTTGGAGTATACAAAAGTATAGCTCCCGCTTGCAAGAAACATTGGCGAGAAAGCAGCCAATGCTCCAGGACCCATTTTTGTTACGAATGAATCACCTTGATATATTTATCCGTGACAGTTGTGGTCTAGAAAATATTACTTTATCCTTAAAAAACAGAAAGGTGACACAATTATGTCGATATGCATGATGCGCTCTGCGCTGGTTTTGTTTTCACTAAGTTTGTCATTATTAACAGGATGTGGTTCGTCTGACGATTCTGGTGCGACGGTGGCAGTTTCGATGAAACTTTCAACCAACACGCAAGCTATCATGACTTTTCTGAATAAGACATCTTCGCTTGACGCTGGATCCACGGGTACAAATTTGTTGTTTAACACCAACGCACGCAGCGGTGAAACCGCGATTGCGGCCGCCTCTGCGTCTGGGCTGTTGAGCTATAAATATTTTATCACTTCAATCCAGATCTGCCAGAGTATGACGGTGAATGGTACGGGCTTCAGCGCGCAGAGCGGCTGTCTTACGATTTATTCCGGTCCCACAGATTCTAATTTCACGCAGGCAACATCGCCGACCATGTCAGATTATCTGGCCCAGATGAATTACGCCAAAACCAGCGACACTGGTTATATTGATCTAATGAGTGCCGAGTCACGGGCCAAGCTTGGTTCCTCTGTCACTGTCACCAAGGAAAATGCCCATTATTATAGTTGGGGCCTGATAAATTGGGCGTACCCGATCAAGTACAAGGCAAGTCTCACTGACCCAACAGGCGCGCTGAAACTTTACTCGCATAGTGGAACCCCGACCGAGGCGGTGGCAGGAGGTTATCAATATCCACTCTCTGTATCTTCAACACCTTTGACCACAGGGCCAGCGGAGGAAGCCGTAGTTGCCATGACCAATGGCGGTACCTGGTTTAAATTCCAAACGCCATTAACAATAAGCGAAGATGATGTGAAGAATGGCGTGACCTATCAGCTTGACCTTGTCTTTAATCCTGACGGGATTGTTAAAGGAGGAACAATGGGGATGGGTGGCAATCCGCAGCTTGCCGAAGCCTATCCGCAAGCGAACGGCGCGCACCAGATTCAGATACCTTTTTTGGACATCACCCCGGTGGCGCATAAGTCGACTTCAAGGGTGGTGAAGGAAACTTACGTTGCTTCGAATCCGTCTAACACCACGGATAAATTTGATTACCGGCTGGAGCTTTATTATTTGAGCGACGATTCAACAAAGTCTATTTATGGTGTTGACGCCAAGGTGCTGATGAATTCGGCTTCCGGCAGCAATACAGCCATGCCTTCGACGTACCGGTGCTCGTATATTCAGAATAATGCTAATGGAACGATAGACTTTCAGGGTTATGACAAAACCGCGATGATTTCCGGCTTCACCAGGCAAACAACCGTTGGCACTGGCGCGAATGCAAATATACCATGCGGTATGAGCGTGTCCTCGGCTTTTGCTCCTACTGGTTGCACTGGGAACGCGGTTGGCAGGTTTGATTTGATTTCGGTGAGCACGCTCGAGTAGCTCAAGCGGGCATCCGCTCGAAAACCAAATTGCGAATTTTGATTTTCGAAAACAGAGTGTGTAAAAAACGATTACCCCATACACCAGGCTGTATGTCGGCTTGTTACTGAGCTGCACGTATCTTTTGCTGGATGGTAAAATCAGCGTAGCGTAATATTTGCTATATAGTAAATTTTACGCTAATATTAATTTAAGTGCATTGGGCATAGCTACTTCTGTGGGGAGTTTAATATTTTAAATAGAACGAGTAAATTTATTCAATGAGACATCTAAAGCATAGCCAGGGCCTGTGGTCTATTAAATCCCCTTTATTTCCTAAACATATGAGTTTTATTGTTGGGCCCAGGCAATCTGGGAAAACCACACTGGCACTCGAGTGGTTGAAGAAGTCACGTCTTTCCAAGGAAGGTCATTATTATAACTGTGATCTTCCGGATGTGCGTCGCCGCTTCAGAGATGGCGTAGGTTGGATGTCAGCATTGAAACGTCATCACCATAGGCCACTTCTAATCTTCGATGAAATACATAAGGTCAGGCAGTGGAAGCGCCTTCTTAAAGGAGTTTTTGACCAGTATCGTGATGATTTTCAATTTGTTGTTACTAAAAGCGGCAGGCTGGATCTGTTTCAGCGTGGCGGTGATTCACTGGCTGGACGCTATGATTCTTATTTTCTCGGTCCTTTCACGCCTGGGGAAATTGCTAGATGTGTCCCCATAGACCAACTTACAGTAGGTGGAATCCTTGGAGTGGATGAACTCGATGAGGACTTGATCCTACAGTGGGAATTATTGGGAGGATTTCCAGAACCTTTTCTTGCAGGCAAGGAAGCCTTGGCGCGCAGCTGGTGGCGCAATTACCGGATCCGAGTCACAGAAGAGGACATGAGGGATCTGACACGTTTAGAATCAGTAGATTTAATGCGACAGATTCTTGATTTGCTGCCGGGCAAGGTTTCCTCTCCTTTGTCGCTTCAATCCATTAGAGAGGATGTCGAAACATCATTTGCCACGGTCAAAAGATACATCCTCAGTTTGAACCAACTGTTTATGACTTTTGAAGTTCCACCCTATGCGAAAAAGATCCATCGCGCCGTAAAGAAGGAGAGAAAACTCTATTTCTTTCATCATCCTGCTGTACTTGATGCCGGAGCGCGGTTTGAAAACATGGTGGCCATCTTGTTAAAAAGGTGGATTTCTGAACAGAATGAAAAGGCTCAAGGGGAATTCGGACTTCATTATCTACGGGACCAAGACCGCAGAGAAGTGGATTTCATGCTGAGTCTTGATGGCAAGCCCGTACTTTTGATTGAAGTTAAACGTTCCGACATTCAACTTAGTTCGTCTCTTCGGTTTTATGCTGAAAAACTGGGAATTACTGGGCTCCAGGTGGTTCGTCAACCAGGAGTTGTGATCAAAAAAGGAAATGGGCTAGCAGTCGTCTCGGTTCATCGCCTGGCATGTGCGCTTGGTTAAGATGGATCAATGTTAGCACTAACATCACTCCGCAAAGCGGTGATGAGTATTCAGCGTAGTGTGAGCGGGTATATCCGTTTGCTAAAACGGCCTGCCGCCGTTGATCTGCATTATTTGCATGTAGTGAACGATACCCAAAAAACGTCTTAAGTAAAATCAGCAATCATGGTCGCTGCAGATGCCGAGTAGTGACGCCCACCAGTCGAATGCGGGGGTTACGGTTGTTGCGGGAGTGAACTGGGGGTGTTCTGATGATTTGTTCGAACAGTAAGACTCGAAGTAGTCGTTGTTTATCTTGAATGCTGTTTTTTCATAACGAGCGACCCAGCATGAAGATGTGGTTTCGCAGTTTACTTGATCACCAGCCATTCGCTTGGCATGAATTGCCTTGATCATGTCACGTATTGAGGGATCATACACCTGCCATGGCGCGAAGTTGTGCGCGACTATCGTAAAAGCCCCGGGTGGATAGCCGAACTGTGGACGGTTGGAGTAATGAATCCGGAACCAGCCATTTGTACCATCCATGAATGTGCTTAAAACAGGATAGTTCTTGTTGTTGTTGTAAACCACTTTCCCCACCTGCGCAGCGAAGGCCTGCATTTGTCTGTTTGACGGGAAGGCGAGTTTAAAGCGGTTATTCTTAAAGTTCCGAAGTTCATACATAGCATCGAACGCGTTAGTAAGCCTTCCAGCCGCGTGTGAAACGTCCCAGCCTGTTTTAAACGCTTGAACAGAATCGGCATTGGTATTTACTGGCAAACATCCTGTTGGATACTTGTTCTTCTTGTGCTTTAAGTCCAGTCGATCAGCCGCGCAGTCAATATGTGGATATGGGTTCGGGAAAAGTACCTCAAGCTTATCTGGTTCTTGAGAATTCTTTAGATACTTTGCGCAACGGTAGTCTGGGTGTTGCCACCAGGAGTCGAGATCGAAGTTGGCTACAAGCACCTTCTTTTGGGTTGTCTGGTCTGTCACTTTGGACATAGAAACGCGGGAATTGATCAAACTGGCGCCGAGTTTTACATAATCGATCAGATCAGACCTTAATGACTTACTTAGTGTGGGAAATAAGCCATTATGATCTACCTCATCTGCCAGAAGGATATTAGCCGCCGAAGCGATAAACCAGAGATCGAGGTCGGTAACTACGTTGCAGTAAGAGAGGTTGTCGCCATTCTTTCTGTCTCGTAGCACCTTTATGAAGTTAAAATGATTGTTCTGTAATGTCCGCTTCCCATCTAGTTTGCATCCCCAGCCTGAGTTTCTGAAGCTTGTTTCAGGCCCGAACAGATGCCGTCTCATATGATCTCCGAGCAGGAGTGTTGAAAACTCATTTATGAAACGCTTCTCAGTATTACCACGCAGGTTCTTGTTCTTGGCTAGAATGTGGAATACCTTTGATATCGTGAAAAAGAACTGTGAGGTGTCCAGTATGTTGACAGCTCCTTTAAAAGTTCTGACACTGCTTCCGCCTGGAAGCTTGATCTTGGTCAAGTGTTGTGGCGTGATGGCTGAAAGATAAAGGTTCAGCAATTCCGAAAAAAGTTCATTGAGCGAGTTCTTGAATGCGTAAGTATCTGCGCATGTATTAAATAATTCCAGAATAGTGCTGGTCGAGCTCTGTAAGTTGTAAAGTAAACCCGTAGTGGAATCGTTCTTGCCCAGGCTCGCCTCCATACTTCGCTTAGTTGTCGTTATGTAATTTAAAAACGCTGATTTGAGTTCGTCTGTAAAAGGGAAGGTATCGCAAGCTTTTTTTCTTATTAATTGCGCTTGGACGATTTTTGTACGGGCCTTATCTTCCAGTTCCGTAGCAAATCCGTTAGTGTTCGCTTCATCCTCGGAGCGTGAGAGTGTTGGTATGGTAATAATCAATAGAGCAAGCAGCGTGGCTATTTTAAAGAAAGTTTTTGTAAGATACAGTAAGTTACCTAGCATATCTTAAGTTTCTCTTAATAGAGTAAAATAGTCACAAGGATATTATTATACCGTAAACTTAATGGAATTGGTTTATTGTGACACGGGTCATAATTTCACCATACCCTCATAGGGTATAGGCTGTTGCCTAAAGTTCTGCCATGGCGGCCCGATAAGATATTAGGAATGGAGTCCGCCGGTGTTAATATTACCTGCCTACCGAACTAAGTTTTACTGGAAACCAAGGAAAAAGAAATCCATACAACAGTCTTCAGTCAAAAATTCATCAGTGCACCTTAAGAGGATCCCGGCTGAAATTTCACCGGTGGGACCACTAGGTTCACAAGCCATGATTGTGCCTGTAAGGATAATACTTAATGACTTAACAAAGGACGAAGTATCGCTATTCAGCACAATGAGCTTCCCATTCGGCCAGGAGGTCGCGGTCAGGATTAAGACTCCCGGCAATTTTTATGTAAAGGGCTACGTTATATCCTGCTATGAGATAAGTTCACCTTGGCGGATAATTTCAGAAACTCCGTTTCAATACCGCATGCAAATACGATTTGATTTCAGGTCAAAAAGCGAAGAAAGCGCAGTGCGGTGGTATTGTGAGGAATTCCTGCCAGAGCACACGCGGATTTTTCATTCAAACAACCACGAAATTTAATATCTTGTCTTTTACAAAGATCACCTTGCGGATCTGCCGGTTCTTAAGCTGGTTTGCCACTCCGGGTATTTTTATAGCCTCTTGTTCCACAACATCCTGGCTTACGCCACGCTCGACTTCAACGGTGCCACGAGTTTTTCCCATCACCTGTATCGCGATGGTAACAGCCTCATCCTTGGCCAGATCAGGATCATAAGACGGCCATTTCTCATAAGTAAGAGATGATTTCTCGCCCGTCATTTCCCAGAGCTCTTCCGCGAGATGCGGGGCAAACGGGTTAAGGAGCTTTATGAATGGTTTAAGACAACTGGCTGGCCGCATTTTAAGCGCGGTCATATGATTAACAAAAACCATCATGGCGCTGATAGCGGTATTGAAGCGTAAGTTTTCAATATCCTCGGTGACCTTCTTGATCGTCTTGTGCGTGATTTTTAGATCGGCTTCAGTTGGTTTTGTATCGGTAGAAAAAAGAACCTTGGTTTGCCCGGTTTTAGCGTCTTCATCAATAAATAGTCTCCATGTGCGATTAAGAAATCTGTGCACGCCTTCTATCGCCGCTGTTGACCACGGTTTGTCACGCTCGAATGGGCCCATGAACATCTCATATGTGCGCAGCGCATCGGCCCCGTATTTTTCTATAACTTCGTCAGGGTTGATCACATTTCCACGCGATTTTGACATTTTTTCATTATCCTCACCGAGGATCATTCCCTGGTGAACAAGCTTCTTAAACGGTTCATCATGGCTAATAAGGCCGCAGTCGTGCAAAACCTTTGTCCAAAATCTTGCGTAAAGCAGGTGTCCAACAGCGTGTTCAGGGCCACCAATATAAAGATCAACAGGCATCCAGTATTTTTCAGCCTCTGCGCTGACCGGCTCCTTGTTATTTGTTGGGTCACAATACCTTAAAAAATACCATGACGAACCAGCACTGCCAGGCATCGTATCAGTTTCCCGCCTAGCAGGTTTACCGCTCGAAGGATCAATCGTGTTGACCCACTCTAAAATAGCAGCAAGGGGGCTTTCTCCTGTGCCGGTTGGTTCATAGCTTTTTACATCAGGTAGGAGCACTGGCAGTTCATCGTATGAAATCTGTTTTAGTGTACCATCCTCAAGATGGATTATCGGGAAAGGTTCGCCCCAGTACCGTTGGCGCGAAAAAAGCCAGTCGCGAAGTTTATATTGCACGCTCCTCTTGCCTATATTTTCTTTTTCCGCCCATTGAATTACGGCTTCCTTAGCATCTGACGATGACATGCCAGTAATAAACCCTGAGTTAACGGAAACGCCGTCACCAGTAAAAACTTCTTCACCACCACCGCCATCAACCACCTTCACAATAGGAAGATTTAATGCCTGCGCGAACTCATTATCTCTCTCGTCGTGAGCAGGTACTGCCATAATCGCTCCAGTGCCGTAACCCATCATTACGTAATCAGCGATCCAAATGGGTATTCGCTGTTTTGTCGCAGGATTAAGTGCAAATGCGCCGGTGAATACGCCGGTTTTTTCTTTGATCTCTTCTTGCCTAGAGCGCTCAGATTTTTGTGCGGCCTTCAGTTTGTAAGTCTTAACCTCTTCAAGCCTGGCTGATTCCGTTAGCCACTCTACAAGCGGGTGTTCAGGTGCCAGCACCATAAATGTAGCACCAAAAAGCGTATCAGGACGCGTGGTGAATATTTCAATTCCCTCATTTTTCCCTACAATTTGGAAATGCATACGCAGGCCTTCGCTTCTGCCAATCCAATTTCGCTGTAGTTCTTTAGTGCTCTCTGGCCAATCGAGTTTATCGAGATCTTTTAAAAGTCTTTCAGCATAATCGGTGATTTTAAGCATCCACTGCCGCATCGGAACGCGATAAACAGGATGCCCTCCGCGTTCAGACTTGCCGTCAACAACTTCCTCATTTGCAAGTACGGTCTTAAGCGCCGGGCACCAGTTAACCGGCACTTCTTTTTGATAAGCCAGCCCACGCTCATAAAGCTTAATGAAAATAAACTGTGTCCATTTATAATATTCTGGCGAGCAGGTGCTAATCTCCCGCGACCAGTCGTAACTGAATCCTATGGATTTAAGCTGTCTGCGGAACGTTTCTATGGATTTATTGGTCGTAACAGCTGGGTGCACGCCGGTTTGCAAGGCGTATTGCTCGGCCGGTAACCCGAATGCGTCCCACCCGATTGGATGAAGAACGTTAAAGCCGCAAGCTCTCTTGTATCTCGCCACGATATCGGTAGCAGTGTATCCTTCAGGGTGTCCCACATGCAGGCCAGAGCTGCTTGGGTATGGAAACATATCAAGCACGTAGTATTTTGGTTTTGTGCTACCAGTTATAGCTTTGAATGTTTCATTATTGAGCCAATATCTCTGCCACTTAGGTTCTATTTTCTTAGGATTGTATGCCATTCTGTTAACTGATTACAGCGTGATGATAGACTTGTCCAGTTGCCGCTTTACTGACGTTTACTCACCACTGCCTTAAAACCTGAAACACTGTCAATTCTGACTTTATCACCAACGTTAACAGGAATATCGCTTACAAAATCCCACAACTCTCCACGGACTGAGATTTTCCCGCTGTGTCCATCACTTTCTATGTTTTTAACTATTGCTTCATAACCTGAAAGACCGGCGGCAGTGCTTCCACCTATTTTTTCCAATGTTTTTCTAGTTAGCATTCTCATCCTTGAAGCGGCTATCCCAATAGCGGCGACCAATACTCCCAAGCTTAACGTTGCAGAAATTAAAACTGCTGGGCTGATCCTGAGCACAGTTTCAGAAGGATCAACCACCCAAAGCAGTCCTAAAATAAAAGCCAGTATCCCGCCAACCGCGAATACACCATGGGATACCACGAACGGCTCGGCAAGAAGCAGAACAACGCCGAGTACCAGCAGAATCAGGCCAGTAACTTTTATGGGGAGCAATTGGAAAGACATGAACGCAACAAGAAGAGATATTCCGCCTAGTATTCCAGCTATTGTTATACCTGGATTAGATAATTCTACATAAATCAATAAAATCCCAAGTGTCATCAATATTGCCGCGATATTAGGATTAGCTAGATAGTGAAGCAGTTTCTGCCCCAATGTCATTTCTGCGGTTTTTATTGAGGCGTTTATTGTCTTTATAACCACTGTGCCAGATGTTGTTTTAGCCTGCCTGCCATCAAGTTTAGCGATCAACTCATCACGTGATGAAACCACTAATTCAATCAAACTTTGCTTAAGCGCCTCTTCAGCAGTGAAGCTTTTGCTTTTAGAAACAATTTCCTCGGCAACGTAACGGTTTCTACCGCTAATCTCCGCCAAACCTCGTGCGAATGCAGCTGTGTCGCTTGTGGCCTTTTCGCCCGCTGCGCCTTTGATTTCTTCACCTTGTGGACCAACAGGGTGGGCTGCGCCGATATTAGTTCCTGGAGCCATCGCGGCGATATGAGATGCAAGCATCAAAAGTGCGCCGGCTGATGTTGCAGATGAGCCAGCCGGGGTGACATAAACGATAACCGGCACTTTAGCTGTCGCTACGGCTTGAGCCATATCTCTCACGCTGCTGAGAAGTCCTCCTGGCGTGTCGAGTTCAATGATCAATGCTTGCGCATTGTCTTTTTCAGCCTTCTGAATCGCGGAGCGGAAATAACTTCCGCTTGCAGGATTTATGGTTCCCCTAATTGAAGCTATCCATACGGTATTTCCAGAATCAGCAAGTTCCATGGCAATACATACGGAACAAATGATTAAATATGAAAATAGAAAAAGCCTTTTGATCACCGCTGCCCCCTAACTGATCTGTTGCTTAAGGCTTAATGTAAACTCTATGCGCCTATTTTTCTTCCTGCCGTCGTTTGACTCATTAGATGCAACAGATTTTTTAGGTCCCACGCCTACTGGAGTCACCTTATCCTCACGTATATAATGTTTATTCACAAGGTATTCCATTACCGAAACAGCCCTCGCCAGCGAAAATTCATACGCGTTCGCAGAAACGCCAAGACTTGCCGGCGGATCATCGGTATGACCCTCGACTGTTACGTAACCGTCAAAGCCCTTTAACACTCGCCCAAGTTTCTCAAGAAACACTGACGCCTCCGGCTGCAATTGAGTACCCGCCTGCTTGAATAACGCATCAGCTGGAAGTGAAAATTTCATATATTCAATATTAACGTCAATGGCATAAACCTGGCCGTCCATGACTTCTTGGACAAGCTCGCTTAATTCGCGGTTCATTTTAAGTTTGGTATTCATATTTCGCTGTGGAACGGCTGCAAGGTCATCGGGCACACCACCACCAGCGCCTTGCAGGATGCTATCTCCAGAACCCGTCTGCTCACCAAGAGGATGAACTTCCTTGCTTGACGGATCGCGCCCTTCTTTCCATGGCGTATTGGGATGGTTGAAATAATGGGCAACCGCGGCCTTTGTTTCCTCGTCTGTACCCATAAGCCACATAACAAGAAAGAAACACATCATGGCAGTGACGAAGTCAGCATATGCCACTTTCCATGCACCGCCGTGGGCGCCATGCTCACCACCACGCTTGTTTTTTTTAATTATTACTACGCCTTTTTTATCAGCCATCTTTATACGTCATTAGGCCGCCGCCTTACTGCCTACATTAGAGGTTGCTTTATCTATCTCCTCAAAACTTGGGCGGACATAGGGTGGGACCGTGCGCCTGGCGAATTCTACGCAGATTTTAGGTGAGCATTCCTTTGCGTACGCGAGGAGCGCTGATTTTATGACAAACATGAGCTGGCCTTCTTCGGAATTATTAGATTCCATCTTCGCTGCAAGTGGCTGCATGAAGCCGTAACACCCTAAAACACCCATGAAAGTTCCAAGAAGAGCCGCAGCTACACTGTGGCCGATGGCCTCCTTGCCTTGCGTGAGTTTACCCATTGTTATCACGACGCCTAAAACCGCAGCCACAATACCAAGACCAGGCATAGCGTCGCCTATGCGGCCTATCGTAGCCGGTGCTTTATGTTCTTCTGTATGCGCCGTTGAAATGTCCGTATCCATGAGTTCTTCGAAGTCATAAGGGTTCATCGGTGAGCTTATCTGGACTTTCAGCGTGTCACAAATAAAGTGAGTCGCGTGCTTGTTTCGAAGCACGGAGGGATACCGTTTGAATATCTCGCTTTGGTTTGGGTTTTCAACATGTGGTTCGATGGAAAGCGGATTAGCTTTAGCGGTTTTACATATCTCAAAAAGAAGCATCAAAAGCTGCATGTAGTCGCTTTTCGTTGGTCCTGAACGTTTTATTGTACTGAATGTTTGCGAAATGATGTTTTTTATAAGTGACACAGGACAAGAGATTATTAATGATCCAAGAGCGGTTCCGCCAATGATCATCAACTCAACCGGCTGAAAAAGCACTTGCATGTGGCCGCCTTCAAGAAAATAACCACCTATCACTGCTACAAGTACAATAACTAATCCAACCAATACGAGCATGGTTTCACCCGATCTCTCTTATGCCCTTTATCGACAGTTAAATAAAAATTGATTAGCGCTGGATTTAGCGTCAAAAATCAGACGATATTTATAGCAAAATATTTTCTCTGTTCAAAAAATGATCCTATATGTTAGTAAAATTTGAGACGCCCAGGTGGTGGAATTGGTAGACACATACGATTCAGGGTCGTACGCCAAAAGCATGAAGGTTCGAGTCCTTTCCTGGGCACACCAACTAGTCATCCAGTAGCCACAACGTTTTGAGCTTTTTCTTTTAACTCAAGCGATGCAAATCTTAATAGCAAAACCATCCCAGGGATAGCGATGAATGTGCAAAAAATAAAAAATGAGAACCATCCCATGTACTCAGCTAAAAAACCTGTCGATGACGAAATTAAAACCCTTGGAACGCCCATCAAGCTTGTCAACAACGCGTATTGCGTTGCCGTAAACTTCTTGTTTGTTATGCTCGCCATAAAAGCTGTGAACGCGGCGGTGCCCATGCCTGCACTCAAGTTTTCAAAACTCACCACGCCAGCCAATACCGCAACACTGTTGCCAACCTCTGCTAGCAGCGCAAAGCCAGCCGTGGAAATCATCTGAAGTGCACCGAATATCCAAAGAGCGCGGTTAATCCCGATCCTGAGCATAACTACACCACCAATGATTGCCCCGACCAACGTGGCCCAAAAACCAAAAAATTTAACAACCTCTCCTATCTGTGCTTTTGAAAAACCGAGCTCCAAATAGAAAGGCGTTGTGAGCGCGGCGGCCATGTTGTCGCCGACTTTATAAAGAAGAATGAAAAATAAAATCAAGACCGCGTTTGGCCTGGTAAAGTAATCAACAAAAGGATCAATCACGGCCTCTTTGAATGACTTTGGTGGGGCTTCCGCCATATTCGGTTCCCGGCAAAGCAACGTGGTGATCACGCCTGGGATCATGCACAATCCCATGATGAAATAAACAAGCTTCCACGAAAGGTGTTGCGCCATGATCATGCCTCCACTGCTGACCACGAGCATCCCAACCCGGTAACCGTATATGTAATAAGAAGAACCAAGCCCCAATTCCTTATTAAGAAGATCTTCCCGGCGGAAAGCATCAACCACTATATCCTGGCTCGCGCTGAAAAAGGTGATCAAGAAAGCCATGAACACGAAAACAACCAAGCTAAGCTCTCCTCCGGTCGGGCTTGTAAGCCCCATTCCAAAAATAGAAACTATCAACGCCACCTGTGTAAGCAATAACCACCCGCGCCTCCTGCCTAAAAAGGGCAGCGCAAACCGGTCGAAAACGGGAGCCCATAGGAACTTTAGCGTATAAGGCAACCCCACGAGCGACATCAGGCCTATAGCTTTTAAACTTATACCGGCATCCTTAGCCCATGCCTGCATAAGAGTGATCGTAATAAGCAGCGGCAGACCGGAAGACATCCCCATTAGAAAGGCAACAATCAAGCGTTGATTAAACATACGCTTATAATACGCACTATAATGAGATTAATTCCACTGTTTTAACCGTCAATGTTTTTGACAGGTGCTTTGGTTTTAGCTCTTATAAAGATATCCTCACAAAACTCATCTTAGTGATATTACTTAAAAAACATCCATAAAACATAACACATATATTGGCACAATACCTGCTGTTAGCATTTTAGGCTGGGTTATTAATCCGGCAAAAATGAGGTTATGAATATGCGCGGTTATATAAATAGATCATTAGTTATATTTAAACTATTTAAAATTTTAACAGTAGCTATGCTGGCCCTCTGGGGGTGCGGAAAAGCTGATTCATTAAACATAGCTCCTGCGCCTGCGCAACTCCCTGTCCCATCAGTATCAACAAATAAGTGCCCTGCCGGACAATTTAGCATAAGCGATGGACCGTGTTTAAGTGGAGATTTCGCGAGCGTTTGCTTCTCGTCTGGAGGATACACTGCCACAATTGGTGGTCGCCAGCTTTGTATGATGCAAAAATCTTTTGGTTATTTTTCATTCTCTGGCCTCGGGCAACTTCCCAGACTTTCAACTGATGATCCAGCCGGCCCTTTTGCGTATAGTACCGGTCTGACAGTAAAACGCGGAGACGTGCTTAATTACTCAGGCAATGGATCTTGGGGTGGAACATCAGCTGATTTTCATTCATGGCTCGGTGGTTTTATAACTGTTACAACCTGGAAAAATGATTGTAGTGAAATATCAATTACAGGCCACGATGATGATGGCGCACTGATTAGTTACTTAGGAATGCCAGCCGGCCTTTTGGGATCCGATGGAAGTGAAGTATTTTTACTCGGCGCGAATCTGTCCAATAAAACTATCAACAATGACGGCGTATTGCGATTTGGCTTTAATACTCCAGTTTCCAATAGCAGCTGCGCCAGAGTAACCATTACGCGGCTATCCATCACTCATTGTGAAGACTCATCTGGCGCCACATTCTCTTGCAACTAGCAACCAACGGGCGCCCTTCTCCAAGCCAGATGTCGTCTCCGCTGCTCGGCAAATTTAGCCGAATTGACATAGCCAAACCAAACCTGAGATCCTTATAGGTAATGAGATTAATAAGCACGGGCATTCAATTAAGCCTGGCGGTAAAAAACGTCCAGCGTCTGCGGCACATAATCGCGGTGCTAGCTAAGTACGGATTCATCGACCTCATACAGCGAATGCACCTTGGCAAGTTGATGCCTTCAAAGCTTGCGGCTTTTGCAAAAGCACACGCCGACACCCCAATTCCTGAAAGACTACGGCTTTCATTTGAAGAGCTTGGCCCGACTTTCGTAAAACTCGGCCAACTTCTTTCAACACGTCCAGACCTGCTTCCAGAAACTTACATCGAGGAATTTACTAAACTTCAAGACAACGTGGCGCCACTTCCTTTTGAAATCATAAAATCTACGGTTGAATTTGAATTAAAAAAGCCCCTTCATGAAATATTCGCCTTCTTCGATCCTATACCTCTCGCTTCAGCAAGTATCGCTCAAGCCCATGAAGCTAGACTTAATACCGGTGAAAAAGTAGTCGTGAAGGTCCAGCGCCCGGAAATAAAAAAAACAATCGAGACAGACATATCGCTACTAAATTTTTTGGCCGGCCTTCTGGAAAAATACGTCCCAGAAACTCATGTGGTGGGGCCAAAAGTGGTGGTGAATGAGTTTTTTCGCACGCTTTCTTTCGAGCTTAACTTCGTCACTGAAGCAAATAACACGCAGAAAATGGCTGAAAATCTGGCTTCTTTCCAGGAGATAGTCATACCCAATGTTTACAAGGAATCTTCAACGCAAAAGGTACTCGTCCTGCAAAAACTTGAAGGAATAAGGATTAACAACATACAAGCCATCGATGCCGCAGGTGTCGATAAAAAGCGTATAGTAGAAGCAGGAGCGCGAGCGTTTTTTAAATCCGTGATGATTGATGGTCTTTTTCACGGAGACATGCACGGCGGGAATCTGTTCGTTCTGCCGGGTAATAAACTCGGCATGATAGATTTTGGAATCGTCGGCCGCTTGTCTCGGCGTGGACGCGACCAGCTTGCAAACATAGTGATGTCCATCATGTCGGAGGACTATGAAAACCTGTGCTACCAATACGCAGAACTTAGCTCTGCAGGACCATCGGTGGACTTTGATGCTTTCCAGAGAGATGTAAGCAACGTGATATCACCATACATGGGTCTCTCTTTAGGTGAAATCAATGTGGGCCGAGTGCTTATAGAATCCACTAAGCTTGCCACTAAATATAACATCAAAGTCCCTGGAGAATGGATGCTGGTGTTTAAAGCCATTTTCACGATTGAAGGTATCGGCCGCTCACTTAACCCTAACTTTGATTTATTGGCCATCGGTCACGAGTTAGTTAAGGATCTCGTTAAAAACCAGTACTCACTACAACGTGTTTCAAAGGATCTTACCTGGGTGGCAAAAGACCTGTCTATCTTGTTGCAAACACTCCCGCGCCAAATTAAATGGATGTTCAGAAAATTTAACAGCAATGATTTCGCATTTGAAATCAAATCAAACGATTTTCGTGAAATCAGGTCGCAACTGGATAGAAATGGAAAAAGATCAAGCTTAAGTATCATTACCGCCGGTCTCTTCGTGGCTGGCAGCCTGGCTCTTCACGATACTAGCACGGCTTACAAAATAGCTGGCCTTCCTTTCATATCAATTTTTTTGTTCGCGATTGGATCATTTTTTCTAGTCCAGCTTGTATTTCGCTTATTTAGATAACGCGAAATAATTGTCGTTTGTTTATATAAAAAAAATTATCATTTTTATTTTTGCCATGTGTAAATTCAGCTACCCGTGCTAGTGTCTGCGTTTATAACAACAAACAATTGGAGGAGTTAGTAATGAATGTACGCCGGTATAGGCATAATGTTATTTTATTTTTGTCTTTAATCGTAGTTACCGTACTATCTTCATGTAACGGAACCGAGCCATCATTTGGACCGGTGCTAGGTAGAGACGAGGTCAGTGGCCCAGCTGCACCCATACCGCAGACCACCGCGCAAGAAAGCAGCCAAGAAAACGGCGAAGACGGGCAACCAATCCAATATCCACAAACAACCGCGGTACCTGCTGTCGGTGAAAGTTGCCACAGCAACAACCAAAATAAAATTTGCTTAGCATTAAAATACGTCACATATAAGGATCCCACCGGAGAGGCCATTATAAACGAGCAACAAGCCACAGCTAATCTCGCACAAATTAATGCTGTCTGGCAGCAATGCGATATCGGATTTCAAGTAGACAGCTATCTGCAGATTGAACCTACCGAATATAAACTTCGTTACCAGACCGCTGACAATTACGAGCTTGATGATATCAGGGATGTTTTTTTTGACGATTCCACGCTGCTGGTTGCAACCACCGGCTCTTGGGACCGCTCAGGAAGCCTCGGTGGCACCGGCGCCAATGCCTGGACAAGTATGCCAGGTTCACCTCCGTACGGTGCTATTTTAGAACGCCCGGTCAGCACACATACTAATATCATCGCGCACGAGCTCGGGCATTATCTGAACTTACTTCATGCCAATGACGGCTCTGCGCTTATGAACCCGATAGTTTACCAGGAATCAACAAAAATTTACGACAGTGATTGTGAAACAGCAAGGGCCGCGGCAACGCACTTCTGGCCAAAAATGTTGCGCTGATCTAAGTCTGATACGGACCGCTTACCCTCTTGTCCTGACGCCAGGAATGTGCGAGTTTTCTACACATGTGCGCCACAACATTTAAGGTACCGTTGCCATGTAATGAACCAGTTAGAAATTATGAGCCGTCTTCTTCATACAGGGAAAGCCTTAAACGACGCCTGGACCAGATGGCATCAGAACGTCTTGACATCCCATGCATCATAGGGGGGCGCGAAGTCCGCACGGGGAAAAAACGCCGCGTAGTCATGCCTCATTCCCATCATGAGTTACTTGCAGAGTGCCACCTTGCGGGGCCAGAGGAATTGCGTATTGCCACGACAGCGGCTGTCCATGCGCAAAAAGAGTGGAGTCGTCTCCCCTGGCAGGATAGAGCGGCGATTTTTTTGAAAGCGGCTGATCTTCTTGCCGGTCCATTCCGCGACACAGTAAATGCCGCAACAATGCTTGGCCAATCGAAGAACGTGTTCCAGGCCGAAATAGATTCAGCATGCGAGCTGATTGATTTTTTCCGTTTCAACGCTTTCTTTTACCAACAAATCATCGAAACACAGCCGATTTCATCCCCTGGAGTTTGGAATCAAATGGACTACCGCCCACTTGAAGGGTTTGTGCTTGCAATCACACCTTTTAACTTCACTTCGATCGCTGGTAACCTGCCAGCAACTCCTGCGCTGGTTGGTAATACTGTTTTATGGAAACCAGCGAACACACAAACGTTGGGCGCATATTATATAATGAAGTTATTCGAGGAGGCTGGTCTTCCAAAGGGAGTGATAAATTTTGTACCATCAGAAGGAAGCACCATAAGCAACACACTTCTAGCGTTGCCAGAATTGGCTGGAGTGCATTTTACCGGCTCGACTTCGACTTTCCAATCCATTTGGAAAACTGTAGGTTCCAATATCGACGTTTACCGATCATATCCACGTCTTGTTGGTGAAACGGGTGGCAAAGACTTTGTCTTCGCTCATCCATCAGCAGACCATGAAGCGCTCGCGGTAGCGCTTTTACGCGGAGCCTTTGAGTACCAGGGTCAAAAATGTTCAGCAGCTTCCCGAGCATATATACCTAAGAGCTTGTGGGAAGAGGTGAGCGACCGTCTGGTGTCTGACTTAAAAAGCGTGAGAATGGGCGATGTACGTGACTTCAGGAATTTTACAAACGCAGTGATAGATGAAGCTTCATTTAAGAAAATCGCTGAGTATATCAGCCATGCTAAAAAATCTGCAGACGCCAAAATAATCGCAGGTGGAAAAACTGATGATAAAACCGGATTTTTTATTGAACCAACCGTCATCCAGGCCATGAGTCCTGGATATAAGAGTATGGTCGAGGAGATTTTCGGGCCAGTCCTCACGGTTTATGTGTACGAAGACTCGCGCCTTGATGAGACACTTAAACTTTGCGACGAAACTTCACCTTATGCCCTGACCGGCGCTATCTTTGCGCGCGACAGGCAGGCTGTAGTCAAGATGTCGGCAGCACTTAGAAACGCTGCAGGAAATTTTTATATTAACGACAAACCGACCGGTGCAGTGGTGGGACAACAACCCTTCGGCGGCGCAAGGGCGTCTGGCACAAACGACAAGGCCGGCAGTCATTTGAATCTTTACCGCTGGCTTTCACCAAGAGTTATTAAAGAATCCTTCGTTCCACCGAAGGATTATAGATATCCGTTCTTGGCTGCTGAATAGTAGGGCCGTTATTTAAGTGCTCGCGGTTTTACAAGCCCTTGGCTTGCGAACATCCATGCTGAAAGTTGATACAACACCCTGGCACCTACATTGGCGTCCCATTCGTCGTTTTTATCAGTGCTGTTTGGCGCGACCTCGCACAGGTCAAAACCAATTATCTTTCTACCAGAGCGGACAAGCTCTGATACCAAAAACATGGCCTGATTGAATTCCAGCCCTCCAGGAACTGGCGTCCCGGTGTGTGGACAAAGATGTGGGTTTAACGCGTCGATATCAAAAGAGACCCAGACTTTTTCAGGTAAATGCGAGATAATATCGCTTGCGATGTTTTTCCAGGTACTCCCGCCATAACAGGCGCGCACAACATCGCGGTCAAAAAACGTCGTGATCTTATTAGACTGCCCATGAATATATTCAATTTCATCTTCACAAAAATCTCTGACTCCGGCTTGTACAAGTTTAATAACAGCAGGGATCCATTCTATCACGTTATACATGATGGAAGCATGTGACCATGTGTATCCTTCAAACGCCTTCCTTAAGTCCGCATGAGCATCAAGGTGTAGAATACCAAAGGACTTATGCAGCTCTGAAGCTGCTTCTATCGCGCCAAACGGGACAGAGTGGTCACCGCCAACTATGCCAACCAGCTTTCTTGCGCTTAATTGCTTTTTAGTCTCCGCATAGACACATCGATTTAGTTTGGCACATAGTTCATTCACTCGATCAACATCTGTTTCTGAGCAACGCCTAGTTTCTAAATCTAATTCCTGTATCACATTCGAGGTCGACAGCATGTGCATTCCAGGTTCATACGAACGTGGCACATCTATATCGTAAAGATCAACCTGCTTACTGGCTTGTAAGATGGCAGACGGACCGCTGGAGGTCCCACCTAGATATGACGTCGTCGCCTCCCATGGAACTGGGATAAATACCAACTTCGCGTCTTGTTCGCTGTAAGGAAGGCCGAATATCCCAGAGTTCGGTGCTGCAGGCGCATTTGGATCAAACATATTTACCTCGCCCATGGAGGTTAGATGCGCGTAAAACCACGTGTCAAGGCAATTTCTGCCGCTTTTCTAGACAAAATTTAAGAATTCTAAATCATTCCCGATATGATGATAGGGACTGTAATTGTTATGAACAAGCCTCAAAACTGGGACGACCTAAGAAAACAATACATCACTAAAATCCGCGAGACCTATCGCGAATGCAAAGAAGAGAACAGAGCCGAAGTGGACTTTGGCAAACTCAACCTGCTACTAAGGGGCCTTATGTTAACCGCAATGGAAGACGGCATCCCGTTTGATGAATTTGAAGTGCTTGTAACAAACACCGTTCCGGAAGTTTCCGGACAACTTAGTTTCCTTTCAGCCAAGAGAGCTGCTTAAGCTGACACATAACGAAAACAGGCCAATAACAGACACCATATTCACCAAGCGAAACCAAGTAACCACATCGGTATCACCCCAGTGGTTGGAACATCCGTTCCGTCACGAATCATAAAGTCAGCTTTCTTCCGTTTTTTTGTGGCACCGCCGATCTCGATAGTGGTCTTTCCATCTATAATCATGTCGTATCCTTTCTCATCCATAGCCGCATGAACTGTATAGCCGGCTTCCTGAAAGGCGGCAGCGCAATAAGCTTCACGAACACTTCCGGTATTCCCAGCAAGAGCCTCGTATGTAGCTGGTTCATGCAGAAATATCTTAGCCCCTATTGAATGCAACCGATGGTCCTTTGGTTTTCGGATTATTCGAATAACTTGCGCCACCTCAAGCGCTTGTAAAAGCTGATATAGCTTCTCTTTTCCGATTTCCCATTCATTACAAAGGGAATTTACTGCTAACGTGGGCACGCTTGACTTGGCTAGATAACCAATTACTGCAGACATGAGTCGAAAATGGTTTTCTGAAAGCTGTGGAACAAGAAATGGAATATCCTGTGTTAGTGTCTTCTCGATCGTTCCCACTAGCTTTTCTTGATACTGAGCCATCCCTTCAAGGAAGAATGGTCTGAATCCCATCTGTAAATATTGCTTAAAATGTTTCATAACATTGATCTTAGATAGAACTGATTGAATCGACTTTTTATCGGCAGAAAAAGGATCAATTTGTGGCAACGACGCGCAAACCCCACTTAGAATCAAATACTCTCTAAATGAGAGTAGAGGAAGTTTACGGACAAGAAAACGGCGCGAAAGATCTCCCATTCCTTTTCGAAGAATAATCGCGCTTGAATCTGAAGCACATATTTTTTTTCTGGGAAATGCATCATAAAGAGCTTTTAGATTAATCGACCAGTCTTTTGCGTAATGAACTTCATCAATCAGGACACCCCTATATCCCTGCATAAAGGCTGCTTCACCAATATCATATAGTGAACATCCTGCAATAATGGGGTTATCGGCTGAAAAATATAAGAAGTCTTCTTGTGGATAATTTTGAAGAATCAATGTGGTTTTGCCTACTCCACGCGCTCCTGTAATTATAATTGCTCGTACGTCTTGATTTAACTCAGCAATCACACCCGAACGACGGCTTTCTGGAAGCGTCAGTCGCGTACGGGCTTCAATACTTTTTAAGCTGCTCAAGACGTCTGCTAATAAATTTGGTTCTGTCATAGTACCATTTAGTATATATCTGGTTCTACCGTAGAACCATACAAAATTGTAAAATTATTCAAACACTGACTAAGGTTCGTCTATCAACTTTTCTATCTGAACCCCCCATTCTCGTAGGATTTGGAGTTCCTGCACCTTGTTTGCTGCCTTTTTAAACTTTGCGCCAGAAATCCCCTTAACCCTTCTTTCACATTGCGACCAGCTCTTGTGTCGCATAGGGATGCCATCAATAAAGCTTAGATAAGTAATCTTATTAGTATTTTTACGACATAAATCTACACATAAATTAAATGGATAAGAACTGACGGGTCCTTTATATAAATCTAGTTTTTCCATTTTTGAAAAACCAACCGCGATCTCATCGGCCCGCTCATTACCAGGAACACCGCTATGTCCGGCCACATATTTCCAGGAAACAAGCCCTTCTAGTGGAGCGGCATTGCCAACAAACTTTAACAGCTGCAGCCAAAGATCCTGATTTACAACCGCTTCACCTTCCGATGTAATCCATCCATTTGCCTGCCAATTAAAACACCACTTAGTGATCCCTTTAATCAGGTAGCTAGAGTCCGTATAGATCTCTATCTTAGAAACGCGCGCCGAATTGGTTACAGCATTCAGTGCCTGAATTGCCGCTTGAAGCTCCATGCGATTATTAGTGGTAGAAACAGCAGCACCACCTATCTCTTCAATGGTTCCGTCAGGTCTCGCCATGATCGCCGCCCATCCACCTGGACCAGGATTACCGGAACTTGCTCCATCTGTAAAAATTATGATTTTATTTTCCGTGGCGCTGTGTTTCATAAATAGCCTTATATTTCAGATAATTATACTTATACATACACTCAAACACTAATCACCATATTTCTATTTGCCATGACAATTCGGTGACACAAAATTTTTCATACTGTTTTAGTATGCTCATTGTATGCAGGTTCAATCTCTCCGAGTCTCGCATCTGCCTATAGGTCACTCACCAGAGCTTCTGGAGAGATATAAGTCCACATTAAAAAACCACTCACTCTTCATCTCCACCTGCCAGAGGTCAATTTGGATTAGCAGTGATTCATTTTTTTCAAAGCTTGATATCCAGAACATCGGAAATCTAGAAACTTACAGCGGTATGACTGCATATTATTTTCTCCTGCGTGTTGCTACTGGCCTTGAAAGCAGGATCGCCGGCGAAACCGACATCTTCGGGCAAATCAAGGAAGCATGGCGCGAAAACATTTCATCACTTAATCCCCTTCTTAGGACTGAGTTGCAGCCATGGATGCAACACCTGTTTGAAGATGCAAAAGAAGTCCGCTCCACATATCTTCAAAAACTGGGCGGCGTTTCTTACGGAACATTGGTTCGTAAAATCATCCACGACCATGCTGAAAAAGAAAAAGAGCCGGTCTTGCTCATTGGGGCTGGCCGGATCGCTCGGTCAGTAACCCCATTTCTCCTTGATCACGAACTCTGGATCTGGAACAGAAGCCCTGAAAAACTGATGTCGCTCTACTGTTCACTCGCTGACAAAGGTAACGTTAAGATTATAGATAACGAAGCTGGTTTAGCTTCAGCTTGGGCAACCGCTCCTCACGCAATCATATGTGTTCCGGTGGACCACAATAAAGAATCAGAGCGGGCCGCCATGTGGCGCGCGCGACAAAATTCAAGTGGTTCGGTAACACATTTGGGTGGATACAAAACTCAATGTACAGCATGGGAGGCTATTGAAGGTTTCCACTCGTTGGATGATATTTTTGATCTCCATGATGCCCAGGGAAAACTGCGGCTGACACAGATCCAGCGCGCTAAACGGGCATGCGAGGAACGCGCGAAGTTACGCGCACTCGGTGGGTCATTGTCGATCCCACATGGTTGGGAAGATCTTGCTATTTTTGCCTAAAATCTCCCTTAGACTCAGACATTAGAGTCAGGTAGAGTCGGGCCCAACGGTGGGTTATGAGATCAGAGTTAAGACTAGGAACAAGAAAATCTCTTCTCGCATGGGCGCAAAGTTCTTGGGTAGCTAGGGAAGTCGAACGGCTAAATCCAGGCATCACGGTTAAACTCGTCGGGATAGAAACCAGGGGCGATAAATTACTCAACGTTTCATTAAAAAATACTGAAGGAAAGGAATTCTTCGTCGCCGAGCTGGACGAAGCGCTCCGCTCTGGGCAAGTTGATTTTTCAGTTCACTCCATGAAGGACCTTAGTCTT
>ERZ1292640.108-Hain-H43-02um-R1-108-length-67247-cov-45_pt1 | contig 43592 bp, 2 predicted proteins | sample MGYA00564404_ERZ1292640 | MGnify/ENA primary metagenome ERZ1292640 (study PRJEB36523, sample SAMEA6512636) | groundwater metagenome | collected 2019-01-08 | study: AquaDiva: Metagenomics assemblies of 32 groundwater samples | reverse complement strand
TAACAATAAATAACGTAGCAATAATAATTACCCCAGCAGACAAAACAGGCGCCAAGGTTTTTAATATAATGGGCTCTTTAGCCAAATTAAATACTGACACGACAAGCCCCATAGCTAATCCAAACCAACCAACTTTACTCATAATATCGAACAGGCGGAAAGCCTTAACGTTAGCAATAGGCCCTATGGGACTACTTATGGAGCTGCTTACGGAAATGGCAATCCCAAGAGGGCTAGAAGAAATTTTAGTTTGAGATTCTATTTGAAAATTGCGAATGGCTGATAAAACGAAGGCGAAAAGAAGGGTAAGCTTAAAGATGTTAGCAGGCGGAGAATTAGCTGAATGCTTAGCTATTTCATTTATCTCTGCCAAAATACTTTTAATAATCTCTTCCCTTTCCATAATATCAGCTGGTAACTTAGAAATATCCTTTATATCATTAAATATCCCAAAAATCTTAGAATACCTGCAAAACTCTAATAACTCCATAAAATTGGATTTATTTCCTAACCCCCCACAAACCAACAAGTTCGAAACTGCGCTCTCTGACAATTGAGTCGGACTGCCGCAAAATTGATTGTAGGGGTTCGATTCATCGAACCCGGAAGAACTATCTGGATTCCGGCGACCGAGGGCAGAATTGCCCGAGGAAGTGCCAAGCCCAACTGGGCGAGGCCTTTCGCCGGAATGACGAAAAAGAGCATTTCTTAACAACTCCTCGATCGAGCTAGAAACAGCTGTTTTATCTTCTTTTTTATACTTATCCTCTACTCTTTTGAAACTTTCCTCTAAGATATCTATACCTTGGGCGCTTGCGGTTCCTAAAGAATCTTTTATTAATTTCTCAAGAGTACCGCCTTGCGCCCTTAAACTCTTTAATAAAGCATCTACAGATTCAACATCTTGCGGAAACAACTCGCATATTTCAAGATTGTTCTCAGAATTGTTATTGGGCAGCTTACCACTCTCTAATAAGTCTCCGCCTTTTTTTATTAAACCTTTTATAAATTCATCCTTATTCGGAATAACAAGCTGACTTAACGGGGTATTTAAAAAATTGCTTTCTGAAAGCTTTTCTCCAATCGTGCGATCAACCCAACAACCAATAATATTATTTTTTAATGGCTCAAAAAGAGAATCTTTCCCGCCCAACATCTGATCAGGGGTTTCCACATAAACTGTATCTCTGGCAAAAAATGTCCATAACCCCGTGATATTTGTAGCTGTAAAAGCATCTATCTGCTTATGGCCCTCATAATTTTGGGTAGAAAACCTAAAATGCCTGTCTATTTTTTCAAACCTTAACTTGGATATTTCTTGAGGATCATTGCGGGCATCATAGAACGCCTTTAAGAAACCTATAACTGCATCATTGTCTATATCTTTTTTTTCCCCAATAGTCTTAAGCACGTTGCGGTATAAATTTAAAATACATAAAAAGTAACTAGCTGAATTAAACATTGGCATATGACGATCATTTTGATCATTTGTAATTTTTTTATAATCCTTGCCAAACTCAAAACCTTCCAATAACCCCGTAGTCATCCCAAATTTCCCTAAACTCTCGGGAATACTACCCTCTTTAAACTTAACTAAGGAACCGCCTTTTGTCCCCGGAGGCTTAACGCAAACATCATTAATCAAAGAAGTACCGGTAATAGCCATGATAGCCAACAAAGCAGGATGAACCACGCTAGCCCTATTATCAATATTGCTTAAACGTATGTAACGAATACCCTGTAGATATAATCTATATGCCTCACCGGTGACTAAAAGATTCCAGAATCCGCCGTCATGGCCATTAGGCCAGCCCATATAAAAAGAGGGGAGCTTAAATTCTACATCATGGATAAAATCCCCTGTAGATTTTGAATAAAGAAAATAATTGGGGCAGAGAACAACTCTGATTAAAACTTTTGATTCATCGTTATAAAATAAATCATTCCATTCGTTATTTGCTATTCCTTCTATAGGACATTCCAATTTTTCTGCGATTTGCTGCTTTTCTTCGTATGGAAAGTCTTTCACGCATTTAAATTTAAGCGCTTCCAAATCACTACGAATGTAATTATCCGTTAAGAAACTAGTGTTGATTAATGCCGTGCTGTCTTTAACCGCAGAATCATTTTTTTGCTCAATCTCAACCTGCTTAATAAATATTTCAATTATCTTCTTCCATTTTTCCTCTCCTTTCTCTTCTCCTCCCAAGGAAAGAGGAATAGGATACGAACCTTTGGCAAAATCTAATACGTATTTAACTCCTCCATCAAAAGCAACTAAGGCGTAACGAGTTCCTCTGCCGCCGGCGGAAACAGAATAAGAAACATATTTAGTAAGATACTTGGAAACAGCCACTAGCGCCTCATAAGAAATTTTAATATAGTCTGCTTCTTTTTTACATACCCCCTTTAAAATCAAATCCTGATCTTCTTGTGTCACCTTTTCATATTCAACAAAACCTTCATACCATCTTTCAAACTCCTCAACGGAAATTTTTATTGCTGTCCATTGGCCATCTTTATAAGGCATAACTACTGTGTCTCCGGATTTATCTTGGGAACCTCTTGTAAAAGTATCCAAATCACCTAATTTACCAGTTTTCGCGTTAAGATCCGCTTCTTCTTTCCAATCCTTGCTTACTAATCTATACTGACGGCACAATTCACTAACCCAATCATAAGTCGTGCTTACAATAGGCTTCTTATTTAGTATTGGACCGGAATCAAGATTAATAATTTTTTTTAATTTTTCAATGGCTTTTTCAAATAATTCATCGCCTGTTTTGTTTTCTTCTTCCAGCTTGCCGATAACCCAGCCTAAATGTGAACGCGCTAAAATAATATCTAAAAAATTAAATCCAGATTGCTTCGCCCCTTCGGGGCTCGCGATGACCCCGACGGGTGCTTCCGGAACTTGAGGCGGTAATAATATATCAACTGCCGCTAATTGGCCCTCTTCATCTAACCCAGAATAAGCATCCATATAGGAAAGCCTTGTATTCTTTGTTGTTTCTAATTTTTTCAAAAAGGCAGTAATGTCCGGCTTCAATTTTTTCTCTACAGAATAAAGCACCCTTTTTTTCTTTACAGAATAAAGCACCCTTAATACTGCCAGAGTTTTGAATGGAGGCACACCTTTTTTAATTGTCTTCTCTGCAATCCACCCTTCAAAACCGGCTAATTTTTTACTTTCTAATTCCTGAGATTGAAGTTCTTTAAACTCTTTGAACAATGACGGGATTCCTCCTTTAAAAACAGGTATATATAAATTAGTAATAAATTCCTTCTGTTCCTTAGAAGCAGTCCAAAAAGCATCCATCAATAGTTCAAGCATTTGTTGTTCTTGCTCCTTAGATAATGATTCTAACCCTATCAAAGTTTTAAAAACTCCCGCGTCTTTAAATTCCTCTAAATACTTTCTTAAATTTTCTAATTTTTCCTTTTTAGAAAGCAGGAAAGTCCCTTTTTCTGAATCCTCTATTAAAAGCAGCTTATTTAAAATACATCCATCCTTATTGTCTTTATTGTCTTCGCAAAAACTAAAATAATCCTTAATAAGATATTTTTCCGTCTCTTTCCAAACTGTTCCAATAGGAACAACGGGATTTTTAAACATATGTAATCTAAAAAATAATACTAACGTAAGAATATCCGGATTATTCAAAGCCTCTCTTTCTATCGCGACATCGACATTATTGACATTCACTTTTTCTTTTTCCCCATCTTCTCCTATCTTTTCTGTCTTAAATTCAATTTTAGTTTCTACCAAAGCAGGCAAGGCATCCGCTGATTTCTCCACAATAGCTACCTTAATTATTTTTTTATCATCGATAAGTTTAATTAATCCAGCTGTTTCAGCTAATTTAGTTAAAACAGTTAGAAGATTCCCCTCTTGCTTTCCTGATAATTTAGTTAAAACAGTTAGAAGATTCACCTTTTGCTTTTCTGACCCTAAATCAACACTAAAAAACTCTGTAGGCATAATTAATGGAGTTATTTTCTGCTTTTCTCCAAACTTACGATAAAGACGTTCATTAACCCAGGCGTTAATAGCATCCTTAATCTTTACATAAAACTCTGTTTCGATTTTACTATAAAGAGCGTCTAAGTTAGACACTCGCTTAGAATATCCGGATAATATATTTTCTACTTGGCCCCTTAAATACTCTCTACCCGGATGATCTGAAACATTAGTTACTCCCTTCAATACCGCGATGGTCCGCAATTCCTCTAAAATATAGATCGGCTTTCTTCCTTTGCTCTTGGAATCTTTTATATACTCAGTAAGTACGTCAATATTATTTATGCCATTATCTAATTCGTAACTTTTCGCAAAGTTACTCTTTATGCTTTCTAAACGGGCCTTAATTCCGCTTAATTCCTTATTTTCGCCTAATTCCTTAACTAAATCGTCCATCAAAGAATCCTCTATTTCTTTAATTTTACCCTGAATCTTTTCGGACATATCTGGATCGGCAAATTTTTTACCCACTAAATCATTCAAGATATTTTTTTCCTCTACGGTTAAAGAAAATTCTGCTTTCAATGCCTGCACATATCCTTCTGATATCGGCAGGCCTTTGATTAAACTGACAATATTAATACTATCTTCTTTCTCTGGGGACCGTTGCGAAATACCCTTTTTCGTCATCCTGAGCGAAGCGAAGGATCTTATCAGCGTCGAGAAACTTCGGCCTTTGGCCTCAGAATGACACAAAGTTTGGCATTTTACAACAGTCCCCTCTTTAACAACTTTAATCAATTCGTCAAATGCCTCTTTTTCCGCGCCATAATTAAGATAAACCAGTTTTTGCAAACGTTTAAATAAAGCTTCTATTTCGTCTCTAGACGCGAACTCAATTGTTTTCTTTAAGTAAGAGCTTGCCTCCGGTTCAATTATCTGGGGCCAGTTTAAGAGAGGCGAAACAAGTTTAGAGTTTATCTTAAACAATCCCAATGCCTTACGCAGGGCTTTTTGATAACAAGATTTTTGATATTCTTTCTCCCACCCTATGTCATGAGCAATTTCTTTTTCTGTACGGGTTTCAAAATCCTTTATACCTGCGACTATGGGGCCTAATTGTTCCAAAGCCTTATTATATAAATGTTTCGGCCGCCAGAAATATACACCATACCCTGCAACAATAGCTATACTCAAGAGAACCACTGCCGCTATTCCTAAGTTAATCCACCAAAGGCCAAACGCCGCGACAACTACTATTAAAGAAACCGGTGATTTGCGCCGCCAGATCTTTACATCTTCCGCGATTGCTTTTCCGCCCGCTCTTATACCCCGGAATAAAACATATTTAGCCCAAACCCTAAAAGAAGGATGCGCCCATAACCACCAAATAAAAGCTATATACCCTAATGGCTGATAACAATTCGCGTTGACAAGTGTAACCGCCGCAACAGATATATTCGCTTCATCTAAAAATTTCGGATTGCGGCTTACTGTCCCCATAATTAAAAATAAGCAGTTCAAACCTGCCAGAATAATAAAAAACCATGTGTGGCTAAATATCCCCGCGCAAATAAGCAATCCTATACCTACCGCCTGAACAAATACATGAGTCCACATTTTAACATCTACAAACGGACGGCTGTTAAAATGAAACGGCGCGAATAACCATGATAACATAATCATAAACGATAATGGCGAATAGACATAACGGAACAACGGCGTGAATGGGGCAATAATTAAAATAGCTAAAATAATAGGCGCCGCTATCATAAAACCAAATTTATTTTTCTCCCAAATGCTTAAAAATCCTTCAATTATAACCGGCGTCTTTCTTTGCGTCGCGGGGAAATCATCTATTCCTTCAAGAGCGCGTTCTTTTTGAACTCTCGCGTAACGATGAATCAGAGAAGGAAACAGCCAGATAAGGCGCCTAAATAAATTGTAAATAAAACGCGCTGTTCCAAACGGAAAGCCATATTGGCTATTAAGCATACGATTTGTATTCAAATTAATGGCTTCGGAACTAAGAAAATACCAGTTGGCAAATAAGGAGCCGTAAGGGAATGCCCTGTAAGGGTCTAAAGTTGAAATATTCACGTAAAGGTTATGCGAGATAGCATTGGTAAAAACTATCGGTTTTTCTCCGTAAAAACCAACCTCATTAAACAAATGCATTAATTTTGAGCGCAAAGAAATATTCTTACTTAACATCATTATAACTCCATAGGTATCCTGCACCATCCTAAAATAGTTTTGCCCATATTTTTCTTCTGTAGGGCAAAGAAGGTCATAGGTAACGGGCTTTGCCCCTCCAATAAGCATTGGGCTAAGACGAACAATGGACCAGCCCTCATCAAGCTGTATTTGCGCTTCAGTCAAATCTTCCGGAGTTTGAGTATAAGGTAAAGTTTTAGCAAACCTCTCTGCCGCTTCCTTCTGCAGAAACTTACCATACTGGCCATTTTCTTCACGTAATTCTTTTAATTTCCCTGCCAGCTCCATAAATAAAGCAACTGCCCTGTCTTCTGCCACAGTTTCAGAATAAATTTCTCCTTTCAATTCCGCAAGTAATCCCTGGGCTTCCCTAAGAAGAACTTCATTAGGCCCCTTGCTAATTGTACTCATCCAAGCTTGGGTTTCCTGTGACCAGGAAGATTCAGAAAAATTCTGTGATAAATTAGTGTCGCTGATTCTATTTCCCGCGGAATACATCGGAAAAAGCGCGCCGGCAACATTTGGCTGGCTTAATTTAAAGGCATATATCAGAAACCAACTTGCCTCTTCCGGCCTTATCTCCATAATCCCGTCAAGACGTATTGATAAAGCCTCTCTGTAACGAGAAGTAATAGCAACTATTCCCGCCTTGGCGGAAGCAAGCCATTGAATGATATTAGCCGGGCCGCCATTCGTTCCGGGTGGATTAGCGCCAACTACCATAAACAAATATTTATTCTCTAATCTATCTTTAAAATATTGATCCTCTTTTTCTCCCTTAAAACGTGTTATAACAAAATTAAGTTTCTCACAAATAAATTTCTCCATCTGCTCATCATAAAGCAAAAATTTCTTCTCTTTTTCTTCTAATTTTTCTGAATCTAAAATATTTTCTCGTTCATCTTTAGTTAAAAGAACCAGCGGAAGCCATTGAGTTCTAAATATCACCGCCTCTAATAATTTTAACCTCTCGGCATTCTTTTCCTGGGATCTTAAAACGCCTAACATTTTCTGACTTAAGGCATCTTTTCTTTGAAGATTCTCCCAATAGATATCTTTTAGGTCAAAATAATCCTTACAGCCAAATTCCCGCTCTATTAGATATCTATAGGAGATAGTATGAAAAAACTTCATCCCCTCTAAGGTTCTATAAACATATTCATTGCGCATATTCAAGAAATGCTCGATTTCTTCTTTAATCCTTAAAATATTAAATACGCTTACTTTTTCTTCGCCTATCTTAATATTTGTCAATCCCTCCAGAACCGTTTTTAATTCATTAATATCAGAAAAAGTTGCTTTTTTTAAAATGTTTTTTGCCTCTTTTATCACGCCTTCGAACTGTTCACCATTATTATTAAAAGTTGAAAGAAGTTCATTATTTAAAATGCTCTTCAATTTAAACTTAAAACCTTCATTATTATTAAATAACATATCCACAAAATTGCCCCAGTCATTCGAATACCTTATTTTAATTGTGGCATAAGCCTCGGAAGGATAAGCGCATTTCTTCCTGTCTCTATCATCAGACGCGGCTGCTTCTTCTAAGGTTTTGCTCAACGTCTCTTCGAAAGATCCTGAATAAACTGTCATCTTTTGCAAACGTTCAAATAGATCCTGCCGCGCGTTGCCTTCCAGGACTTCCTCTAATACGCCTACTATCTCATCGCTATATAATTTATTAAGCAGTCTCTTTAACCTTCCTTTTACTTCTTCAGATTGAGACCGTATGTTGCTAAAATCAAACTCCAGCCATTTACTTAAGGTCGGCTCATCTATTTTCGCCTCCAGATATAATGACCAGAAAATATCTCTAAAAAGGCTCCTTGTCTGTCTCTGCATAGATTCCTTATCCCTGCCTATAAGGTAAAAATTATGCAGGCCGCTTGTCTTTTTAAGGCTAACGCGATGTGCAAACATATAGATAGCGGACAAGATAGATACCTCAAGAATCACCTTCCCTATAAGCGTAAAAATCAAAAAACCTCCTAACGCGCAGAATCCTAATAATGACACAACAGTTACCCAATCCAGCGTCTTCTTAGGAATAATACCTAATAACAACCCCCTTAACGCCTCTCCGGCCTTAATACAATCGCCATTATAACGCACCTCGGAAAGACGATGCTCATTGCAATATTGCGCGTTAATATTACGCTGGCCTATATACATCCAAACACGTATGTTAAGGAATAATGACATGACTAAAGGTATCAGCAAAAGCGCTGTTACAAAATAAAATTCAATGCCATAAAGTCCAAAAGCAACACGCGTAGCTGGGAACGCGAACAAGAAACTAAATAAAGGTACAATTATGTTAGTTAAGGCGGTATACGATAAAGGAGCTAATCTATATTTTAAAGCCTTGCTTATTTTTTGATAAATAAAAACAAGAGCGACAAACAAAGGAACTATGCATATACTGTTCAAACACAGGGCTTGAACTATCAATATACTTATAATAGCTCCCGTGAATACAAATATCCAATCTTGCGCTAAGGGAACAGGGTTTCCATATTTAGCAAAAAACATTAAACCCTTATCTTGAGCCCATTTAACGCCTTTATGCTCTTCAAACATCCCTTGAATGCCGCGCGCGAAAACATTATACAAACCCTGCTTATCCTTAAGCGAGCTGGAAGATACTTTATTATCATTATGAACATTGCTATCTTCTAAACCAGGGGTTTTCGGTGAACGCTTGGCTTTTATTTTAAATCCAACCTTCACGAGAAGTAACGCTATAAAAATCATCACTGGCATCAGCATAGATTCTAAAATATTATAAGTAGGTAATGCCCACCCTAACAGGACCGCGAAAACAACGCTGGCTATAACCATAATCACAAAGTACCTTGAATCAATAATTGAAAAAATGTTCGTCGCGAGTTCTTTGAAATTTACGAAAGACATCGGAAAATTTAATGGATTAAGCCCGTTAGTCAATTTTTCAATCTTAGAACGATTTTCTTCAAAGATCTTCTCGTCAAGAAATTTGAAAATAAGATTTGAACGAATATGCGGATCAGTCAACGCCTCTAAAACTGCCGCGAATTCAGAGTAAGACACTGGCTCGGTATCAACTTTACTTTCAAAAGTGAAATCTTCATCTTTTAAGCTTGAACGTATTGATTCTTGTAAATCTAAAAATTTATTATCGTCTAACTCCTCTTTATTCACAAAAGGATAACTTTCCTTCAATGTCTCAAGCAATAATTTATTCAGATACCCCCAGTTAATCCCATAAGCTATTAAAGGATCGAAATACTTATCTTCTTGAAACATTACCGCGAACCATATTTCGTCCATTACCCTTCGCCACTTCTCTTCGTTTCTGCGCATTCTTGTCTGTAAAACAAGGAATTGATTACTTAAAATAATAGACCAAAATCGCGCCCTGTCTACTACTAACGGAATAATATCGCTGGATTTCCCAGAGGCAATAAGCTCTCTTGCTAATTTCATCAAATGATTCTCTATGAACCATCCCTGCCCCTGCAAGTTCTCAATTAAGAAACTGAAAACTACGCGCAAGATTTCATCTTCCAATGGAACTTCTATCCAGCTTTTCCATGCGTCATAACCTTCTTTCTCGATAGCTTCTATTTTTTTTGTTATCACCTTTTTCTTTTCCAAATCCTTCTCAACTTCTCCCAATGCCCTTAAAACTATTATCCTTTTTTCTTCCGCCTTAGCCGCTCCTATGGGCCTTTCCACGGGAATATATAATCCTGACTTACTTTCCCCTTCTCTTCTTAACTTCTTGCCACCTACAATATCAAAATTATTTAATCTGTCTTTAAGCTGGCTAAGTATTCTTTGAATAATAGCCTCACGCACATTTAATTTACCGGAATTACTGTATTTACATGTAGGATCATCGTCATTAATAGCTACTCTGTCTCCCTTAAACTTCCATTTTTCTTTTTCAGGAATACCTATTTCTTTCAAAAAGCAATTTATCTCTGGCACCCAAATTACTGCTATTGCCTTCAGGTAAAATTCTAAATAAACATCATTGCCTTCTGTTTTTGCGTCAGGTTTAGCCAAATCGCTTTCTAATAATTCCTTGGCTATTTTTTCTAATTGATCAGGAGTTATAGATTCTTTATTGCTTTTCAATAATTCGTTGACTATCTTTTGTAATTGATCAGGAGTTATAGATTCTTTATTGCTTTTCAATAATTCGTCGGTTATCTTTCGTAATTCGCCAGAAATTATAGATTCTTCATTGCTTTTCAATAATTCGTCGGTTATCTCTTTGAATTTGTCAAAAGTTATAGATTCTTTTTTGTCAACTATCTCTTCTAATTGATTAAGAATTGTACATTCTCTTTCTATCATACTCTCAAAGAATTTCTTGTATTGAGGATACTTGCCATTCAAATCTTCCGCGATTAGTTTTTCAGTATTAGAAACATCGTTATTACCTTTCAGATCACTTAAAATAGCTGAAATCACTTCCTTATAATCATATTGTTTCCTGCCAGCTACTTCCCCTGCGGCATTTTTATCAAAACTGCCTTTAAGGATTTTACGTCTAACCCCCAAGATCGCCAGAATAAAAGGTATCGCGATAATTAAAAACAAAAAGATTAGGTTTCCCGATTCCCCAGGTGAATGCTGAATAGGCTGATACAGAGAAGGTAACGTCATTCCCGCGAAAGCAAACATAACATCATTCGATCCCATCACCAAAGAAGTATTATTCTTATCACTGTTAAACAATCCCATTATTTGCTCATTGGAATCGCTCTCTACCCTTATCGGCTCTTGCCACTTACCTGTCAAATCAGGAATGGTTTCCTTACTAACAACCCTTAAAAACTTACCTACATCGCCATTTATTAATCTTTCATATATTTTCTCATTCGGACACCACCAAGGAGTTAAATCTCCAGATTTAGAATACATAATAATATGACGATTATTATCCTCATATTGCGGCACACCGTCATAAAATTGTTTATACTTAAGCGTCCAAGGAGCAAATATGGCGGTACGCCTAAAATAACGCTCCATATCCGCGCTTAATCCTTTTTCAACAGGAATTTCGCAAACCCGCATTAATCCCGGAACATTCTTATCAAGCAAGATCATAAATTTCGTGTAAGGCTGATCCTTCTTCACGGGGAGATAAGCCTGATCTCTTAACATAGATGTTTTCGCGGGAAGATTAAGATAATTTAAATATGTCTTTATTTGTTTAGGACCTTTTTCTCTATTGTTCTGGATAAGATAAACTCCCCTTCCATCTTGCCTAAACGCTCTTTCGATCGTACCGCGCACCGCGGGATTCGCTTCGCCAGATTTTCTTACATCAACGTCGAATACTAATCTGCCATTTTCAAACCTTAGATTATAACTGCGGTCCGCATAATTACTGTCTCTGCAATTATCAGCCTTTACTCCAAATCCCGCCTTTATTCTTGCCCCTAAATTAGGCTGGGCATACTTCGCGAAATTGTCGCCTTTTCCTTTACTCCAAGAATAAGAATAATTTTCAAAACTAAATGGAATATACGGATACTGGGCATATTGAGGATACGCAATCCAGCTAGGGTTACCCTCACCAAATCCAGTTTGCTTATTTATCTTAAGATAGCCGCTTTTTATAATTCTCGGCCGGCCGCGATTATCTTGAACGTCATTGTGGGTTGTCACTGTCAAGAATTTGGGCAGGTTCTTGCCTAATTTCTCTAAGGACTCATGGGTCAGGTTATTTCTAGCTAAAGGAACTATTGCTATCTTTAAACCGTTTTTGATTGCTTCTCCTATCTCTACACCTTCCTTTACCTTAAAACAAAGTTCTCCTAATTTTCTGTTTAATTGCGTGCAATTAGCGCAGGCAAGAATGTATCCATTGTCTTTGTCTTTTTCATCAAATACTACCTCTCTGCTCCATTTGGCCCTGTTTATTTGACCTAAGTTTCCTTTGCCGTATTCATAGAAAAGATAAAGCCCGGACACAATCTTTCCATTTTCGTCTAAGAAATAGAGGTCTTCAAGGTTGCCGTATTTATTTTTGACTTCCTGGTAACGGAAAGTGCCTTCTATCCACTTACCTTCATAAAAAACTCTATATTTATCTTCTTTGTAGTATCTAATTCTTCTCTGGGAATCAATTATTTGTTCGAGCGCTTTCGGGTCACAAATATCAATTTTTTCGCCGTTATAACCTATAACCCAGGTTTTACCTTCTATCTTTTGTAAGGTATTTTTGGGATAAGTGTATGGCTGAACAGGTTTTACTTCATTAGGAGTTGATATATTGACTAATCCGGGGATGCCTTCATATTTTTGCGCTTCTTTTTCTTCAGGAATAAATTTACCGTTTTCTAATTTTCCTCTTATGAGCTCTATTATCTGGTCGCGATTATTCTTTATTACCTGATGAACCAAAGGATCAACATAGCCGCCTGCATGGTCAATAAGTTGCACAGTTAAATTTCCTGTCTTAGGAGCATAATCTATCGCTTTTGAAGAGTTAAATATAGTAGTAGGATTTCCATTCAAGTCGTAAAATTCCTCTTTTGTTCCATTAGAAAAAATAACTTCAGCTATAGACCTGCTTGGCTTATCATAGAAAGCCAAATTTCTTTCAGTGCTCTTTACAGACTTAGGTTCATAGAAATAACTTGTGTTTACCTTGATTCCTTCGGGAAGCATAAACCAATTATCCGTTAGTCTATTGCGGCTAAAAAGATCCATTTTCTCAAACCATGTTTTACTCCACAACGAGTCATCTAATTCCAAGGTAAGAAATCCATCCTTGAACTCCAGGGCTTTTGAACTAGGCAAGTTTATTTCAAAAGGCTTTCCGTTTATCTCCCCTATTACCTTTGCTTCTCCTTTATCCGCGATCCAAGGACAACCCAAAGTAGTACCATCATAAATATGGGAAATTATAATCTCTGCCTTCCCGACAATCTTTCCATTATAAACAACCGGAACCCTTTCTGTCTCTCCTAAGGGTCTTCCTTGAGAATCAAAATTTTCAGTAAATATCCTGCCGCCATTAAGCAATTCTTTTTTCTGCCGGGCTAATTCGCCTTTTAACCACGCGTAATCAGAATAATCAAACTCATTAACCCATTCCTTCTTTAAAAGATCCCATTTAAGACCGGCGCCGCTAAGCTCTTTTCCGCTTACATCATATCCCGGATTATATCTACGAAGTATACCATCTTTAAAATAGGTATCTCTCCAAATCAATTTTCCATAAGCGCTCAACAGGCTCTTTTCGGCTAAAGAAACTTTCTTTCCATCCTTTCCCCAATAATAAAATTTATCTTCTTTTTCCCAACGGCCATTTCCATAATTTAAGACAGATCCAATTACCGCATCCCCTTTATAATAAGTAACCGCTTCAGTGTGAGTTTCTTCTCTATTATGCGCGAATTTAGTGGCCCATTCTCCATCCTTAGTCTCAACCGGCGCCTCCCAACGATAATCAAATGATTTTATTGAAGTTTTGCCCGTATAATCTGTTTCTCTGGCCGTAAGAACACGGGTCAAGGGATTATAACCTACGGTCAAACCCTCAGCTAAAAATTCACCCGTATCAGCGCTATACATACGATTGATACAAGGTATAAGCCCGGCCGCGAAATCCTCGCGATATCCGTACTTAACTCTTGCCTTAAACGTTCTCGTACCATCAAAATAATCCGCGTAAGACTCTGTTTCTTTTCTTCCGTAATTGGCATTGTCAAAGATAATATTTTTAGATAAATCCTTGACTGCATCCTTTCTTTCTACCAAAGTCTTATATCCATAAGGTTTTAGAGTAGGGAGAGTCTTTAGCTCGTTTGCGGGAATAGTTGAGGTAAAAACAAATCTTGATTTGCCGGGAATAGTGTTGAGTATGCTGCCGTCATTATCTTGCGCGTTGGCGCTGGCAAAAATACCATAGTCATTAAACTTTGTTTTAGTAATATAGCGGTCATTTATTTCCTCTATTGGTTGAGGATGTAACGCGTAAATATCCTTAGAAAATTCTCCGGTTTCAAAATTACCGGATAATTTAGCGATTATCGGATCATTAGGATTAATCTTTAACCCGCTTAAATCTCTTAACCAGCGCTCTGTGGTTTTTGTCTGTTCAATACTTAATTTGCCTTCCAATAATGGCTCAATAGGAATGTTTTTCTTTAATACCTCATTCTCCCAGCTATTTCCTAAAGAATTCTTATATATCCGAGTTTGGGTCTCTATACGATACTCATTGTACAAGTAAGATGTGATCCGCGTCCTGTCTATGGTGTATCTCCTTAGGCTGTCTTTATAAATATTAACTTCTTCTCTGCCGCTAAAGCGATTAATTGACCTGCTTCTTATTTCTTTATCTAGAGGAAACATCAGGGTTACAAAAACCTTTTCTTCTTTATCGCCTACCTTTAAATTAAGAATAAACCGGCTATAATTATTAGCTTGAATTCGCGCCTGTTCTTTATCAGTCAGCATGCTTATCCCGGCTAAAGCATCCTCAAGACTATCCTTACCTGTTTTTACGCCAATCAAGTTCTTCTGGCTGTCTCTTAAAAGAGGCCCGATTTTTTGCTCGCCCTTATCTACTATAACCTGGTTAAGCAAAACGCCGCCATCTTCCTTAAACATCCTGCCAATATTACTTATTACCTCTAAGTCCTCCTTTGCCCTGTCTCGGTCCTTATCTGCCTCTTCGCGAGAATAAATGATGGATACCCTTACCTCATTCCCCTTTTCATCCTGATAACGGAAATTACTAAAGAACTCCGCATCATAATCAATAAGTTTTTTATTGCCTAATTTCTGCCTTATCTGTTCTAACCTCTGCGCGTCTTCAGGAGCCAAATTCTTCTCACTCTCTAAATCCCTTAAATCTAAGAATAATTCTAATAAACCTACTGCCTGTTCCTTATCTTTAATATCTACGCTAATCTTGGGCTCGCGTTCTTCCAAAGTCATCGCGTATGCGGGCTTCTCAATCTTTGTAATTACCATACCCTGTTCCAAGCCTTTTAAATAACCGTCAAATCTAACTAAAGCCCGTTTCATCTTTTCAGACTGTTCTTTATAGGCCCTTTCCCCATACACAATAATGCCGCCGTCTTTATGCGCGAAAACCGGCAGGAAAGGACGCTCTATTCCGTCTGGTCCGGGAACCTTTATATAGCCCACAGGCGCGACTTCTTTTTGTTCAATTAAATTATCCAGCTCCTCCATCGTATAGGACTCATACTTATCAGGAAAACCTGCCTTAGCCTTAAATGCGTATTCTTCTTCAAATGCTTGAGCATAATTTCCCAGCATCTTTTCTTTAGCAAAGATTGAAAGCGGGAAACCAAAAGCCCTGATCTCATAAGCGCGCGCAGAAGAAAGGCCAGGCCGATAAGAAAATGGCCTTTCAGTAATACCCCTGCCGCTTAAATCACTTAAGGTATTTGCTAAGGCCGTAGCATCTACTTCAAGGCCGAAGAATTGCAACCAGCCTGAATTGTTTGCCTGACCTTTTAAAAGTTCTTTTAAGCTCGCTCCTTTGCCAAGAATCATTGACTTTTCTCCTACAACAGAAGCAAGGACATTTTTAACATCCACACTTGTCCCGGGAAGAGAAAAATACGGATTAGCAAAAATATCTTTAAATATTCCTGATTGCGTAAGTTCCGCGGTCTGTGCCGCGTCTGCTAAAAGGCTGAAGAATAACTGGTATTTCGCGAAATTTTCCTGACCTTGGCTAAACCTCAAAAGCGCCTCAATCTCTTTCTCATCAACCTTTCCTAGGAAACTCTGGATATCTTCTTGAAGATAATTTTCTTTAAGATAATTTCCCACTAATCCCTGAAGCTCTAAAACCGTAGGCGCCTGGGGTTGATATTTAGGGCTAACGAAAAGATTATAAAGAAATCTGCTTGCGCCGGTTACTATGTTTGTAGACGGTAAACCCATTACCCCGCCCGCGATATTTGCTATTGCTAAAACGCCCTCTAATGTTTTATCCTTCTTAATCTTTTCCTGCGCCAATTCAATATTCTTGCTTTCATACTGGCTTAAAATAAGGCCCATGCCTGCTAAGGCTGTATTGTATTCAGCCTGATTACGTCCAAATAATATCTGATTACCTAAACGCGCTTTATCATCTTTAAATGTGCCGTCCACCACCAATACCGTTACATCAGCCTGGCCTGCCACAGGTTTATGTTTTAGTCTTCCCTGGATACCTTCGTAGGTATATGCCCGGGCAATTCCCAATAACTTTCCTTCTTTGTAAAGAGCCAAACTTTCCCCCTGCCGAGGATCGCTCTTTTTATGCATTTCATCCTCGGTATAGAAACGCGTGATGCGCTTATAATTACCGTATTGATCATTCTCTGCCTCTACTGCCATAAACACGCGAGCCGACGCCCCTTGCGGCATCTCAAGAATCGGTAAGCCGCTCTTTTTGATTGCCTCAAATTGCTCTCCCGGATTATTTATGCTTAATATCTTAGTTACCTCTAATAATAAATTCCTGCTAAAAGCATAAGATTCCTTTATCTCCTTCGCCACTACAGCCGCGTTAATACCAGTCATTAAAAGATACTCGAATTCTTTCCCCTGCTCATCAACCCCTTTAACAAAGACCATCTTGGGTGGTACGCCCTGTTTTCCATTTTCAATCTGACGGATTTCTGCCAAACTTAATTTTCTTCCTCTTTCTAAACCATCGCCTTTATCTCCCAAACCCGGATACTCATACACCGAAACCTTAAGTCTTGGATCATCCACAAATTCGCGGAAATCACTATAATTCCCAAAACTTTTTCTTACCGCCCATCTTTCGCCTTTCTGCATAGAAACCAAAACCGCGAATAATTCTTCTTTATTATTATATAATTTTTTAGTTGCTTCTTCCCAGCGCTTGCCCTCCAAATACTTCTCCCAATTTTCTTTCAACGTAATACCTTCTTCATGATATATTATCCCATTTTTTTCAACCCCTGATTCTTTAATCAATGCACTATATTTATTCTCCAATTCTCGCCGGATCCCCTGAACAACTATCTTTGTCTTAGGAGTGAGCTCTTCCTGCTTCCCGTTAAAAGCAGAAACCTGTCCAACCGCGTAGGTTGACTTGGTTTCTTTCTGCCCAATTCCTTCTTTAGCCTCAACCTTAGCCTCAACCGCTGTCAACCGCGTAGGTTGGACAGGTTCCTTCGTCACAGAGCTCTGTTCAACCGCGCGAACAAAATCATCACCAATTACTCCTGCTGGATCAATCGCTTCTGCCGTTAAAAACTTATCTATATCTTTAATCTCTCTACCGTCTGAAAATTTCCTTACCTCAAAATGAACCATCTCTCCTACTTGCCCGGCGTTTCCACTACAGCCTACAGTAGCAATTACGGTACCCTTAGCAACTTCAGCCCCTTTTTCTTTTAAATTTTCTTTATTATGGCCATATAAAGTAGCAAAACCATCTTTATGACTTACGATAATCGTCTTTCCATATCCATTAAGATCGCCCGCGAAAATCACTCTACCTTCTCTGGCCGGATATATAGAAGTGCCCATAGATACGCGTAAATCAACGCCTTGATGCGCTATTAAATCGGCTACGCCGTCATCATCTCTATCTCTCGACGCGCCAAACATATCATCAGACCCTAAATCTTTTAACTTAAACTCTTTTATGGGTAATTGCCAATCAGCTGTTTCTTTGGCCTTGGTTGTTTCCGCGGCATAAGCGGCAAGCGATTCTCTCCAATTCAAAAATTCTTTTTCTGCTTCTTTGTTTTGATCAGGGGTTTTATTTTGAAAAGCGTTAAATTCGTAGGCTAAACTTGCGGCAAGGTCTTTTTGGTTAGTGGCAATAAGAAGAGTTCTACTGCCTTCATTATCAATACCATTAGCAGCATAAAAAATCTTTTTTCCATCCGGTCCAGCTCTTAACTTTCCTGACCCAACTAAATTCTGTAAAAGTTGTCCCTGTTGCGGGTCACGTTGAGCTAAATATCCTAAAACCTCCTTAACCCAAGACTCATCCCCTTTAACCGAAACAAATCCCGAAAATCCCTGCCCCTTCAACTCATCAAACCTCGCTACAACATCACCTACCGTCCTTCCCTCTCTTGGCTTAGCCGGGTCAGGAAGAACAGTCTCTCTTTGCGTCTGTTCTAACACAATGTTTTCTTTAGCGGCCCTGCTTGCTTTCTCCTCCATCTTCTTTATCTCTTCTTGCAATCTCTGCTCTTGAGCAAACTTAACTAATTCAGAAAGCTGTCCCTTTAATTCCTGAAGCCTATTTTTTTGTTCCGGATTCAATGTTTTTTCTTTCTCTAAAATCGCTGTTTCTTTAGTGATATCTACAGCTTTAGTTTTTAATTGCCACGGCAAAACAGGTAACATCCGGTCTAAGGCAACATTGGTATCGTAATCCGGGCTATTAAATATGTTGTGAAAAGAATTGAATATACCACGATGAAGATCAAACCCTGTATATCCGGCTATTTGTTTTTCTACACCACCCACAATCATATCGCCAATACCCTCTTTGCCTTCTGCCCCATACACAAAGACCTCCATAAATCTCACTGTATCGCCAAGGCCCCAAACATGCCCGGTTATCGTTAAGGCCATATCTATTTCCGGGCCAACCGCTACCATTCCTATCGTGCCTTTTCCCAGCATAGATATTAAATATAGCGAATACTCCAATAAAGCTTCTTTTTTGGAGTATTCGCCTTTAGAACATTTCTCAAAACAAGACTTCCCCTCTTTCCATAAATCAGGTATGCCTAAGCAAAAAATAATAATAAAACTGCTGATAATAACTGCCAGGGTAATAGGATGGGAATGAGTAAAAATAAGTTTAGCTGATATAGTAAAGAGAGGATAACTTAAGAGCCCCTTCCAAGGCAAAAGCCATAAAATATAGGAAGCAATATATAAAGAGACGAGTCTAATAATTATCCTTTGCCGCGCCAAAGAAAGAAAACCACTTATTAAAATAAAGGTATACAGCACTGGCACAGCTAATATTTTAACTCCCGGCTTACCATTCTCTAATTTATCTCTTGAATACATAACTGCTTCATTGCAAAAATCAAATGCGAAATTCCAGAATAATATATCTTTTAGGGAACGGCCTGTTTTTCTTATGCCTCCTTGCTTTTCTTGTTCCTCCAATTTTTCCCTTGCCTTACTGACAATAGTTTGCAACTCTTTTTTAGGCATTAAAGAATCGGCATTATAAGCCAATGGAACCATAAAATGTTTTAAAAAGAAAGTGAAAAGTATCAACTGAGTAAATGCCTCCATAAACCATTTATAAATTCCAAAAAGCTTAGGATTTTGATAGAAACCTTTTATCATCCAGCCCAACAAAGGAATCCAGCCAAAGAGCTTTATCGGTATACTAAGAAACAAACGAGAAAGTGTTCTTGCCTGATCTAAAGCAACTTTCTCATCTACTTCTTTCTTACTTTGGATACGTAATCTTGCCTTAAAAGAATCGCTCTTTGTATCTTGAACTTCCTCGTCAACTATTTTCTTAATAGAAGACTTTTCTTCACTATTATTAAATTTTTCGGTTTTCCCTTTCCAGAATTTATAGAAAAGAAGGCCTGCCAGAGACATTCCTATAAGGCCTTTCCAGTGGTAAAGAAAAAACCCGTCTAATCCTAAATAAGAAGGAGAATTAGAGATGAAATAAACAATACTAATAACTAATCCAGTAATACCAATAAGATTTAAGAATATCTTTATTGCCGGTCCCGCCCTAATCAACCCTCTTTTCGCAATCTCTTCTACAACCAGCGACGAAGCCGCTGAACTGAAGCTACGAAGATGTCCGTTAATTTCCTTACTGCCAAACCATGCTCCTATAAGTGTCGAACCAATTCCAACCGCAATTCCTTTTACCACCTTAAAGGCTTTAAACTTTTTACTCATCCACGCCGCGGAAGAACACCTTGCCGCCTTAACTGCCAAACCAGAAGTGGCAATTTCATTCTCTTTTGCATACTGATGCCTCAAAGAAGAAACATACTTCTCGTAATCAACAACATCTGTATAATTAATTTTTTTATTTTTAAACTCTCTGTAAAGGAAACCAAGATACAGCCCTAACTCACTATATTTTCTTGAATTTTGGGTATGATTTAACCAATCCTGCAATACCCAGGCTACCAACGGATCCTTCTCTAATAAAAATTCAGAGAGAATTCCCATAAACTCTCTACAGGAAACCAATTCCTTATTGTCTCCCAAAAACCTTTTTAACTCAAAAATCCTGGCTTCGGAATTTTTCAAAGAAGAAAGGGAAACAACAAATTCTCTATAAGCCTTTTTACATGTTAGCTCCTGCATCCTTTGACCCATAATCTTATCCAACTGTCGCAACTCCCGCCGATGAAATAAAATAACCCCTCTGTCTATTAGCGCGAAAACTATTATTATTACCACTAATCCCATTTCAATTATTTCATTCAACATAACAAACGGGCTGGAAGATTGTTTCATTATACTGCCCGCCATAAATAATAACGCCGATAAAATGATGCCAATAGTTACCCCATCTAAACCTTTTTCTTCCAGCTCTCTCATTAAAAGTTTTCCATCTTTCAATTCAAACCTTTTAAGTTCTATATGTCCAATATCAAAATCTTTGCAAAAAACACTTCCCTGCTTGGAAGAGGAATTATAATCAACATACATTCCTATATCTTCAAAAGCATATTCGTTAACCTCTAAGAAATCAGCCCTTAATCTCGGCGAGAGCTGTCTACGAAAAGACTCATTAGCGTTATAAATAATATTAACGCTTAATGCCTTAGGATTTAAACCATTTCTCCTTATTATACTTTCAAAATTATCTATTTTTTCCTCTATCCGCGATCTACTAGCCCAACTATTATCTTTTTCCAAAGGCGCAATATGGGCAAAAATAACTATAGAGTCACTCTGAATAATTGCTACCGCGCACTGGTCAACTCGAACAGCATTCGTAGTCACATAAATTTCTTTTCCATCTTTTATTACCGCCACAACGTCTTCCTTTGCTACTATATTTCCTTCTTGCACTAAAGTAGAGTCAGTAGGCGTAAACAATTTGCAAATTTCTGCCCCAGCAAACGCGGGGAAAGATCTAAAAACCAACACACCTGCAATCAAAAGAATTCCTACAGCTTTCTTAAAACTCTTTACTCCAATAGGGCTAGAATTTACTTGGGAGGAGACTGCCAACTTTTCTTCACGGCATTTTTTAATGGTCGTAACTACTCTACCAATAGGATTGACTGGCTTCGCTAACACTGCGTCTACTTTCCCTGCAACATTTTCCATAACAATATAATCACCTGCTTGCGCGGTAAACAGGATTATAACAACTTCCTCCCCACCTTCTTCCTTTCTTATTTTCCCTGCTAATTCTATGCCATTCATTTCAGGCATATTATAATCTGTTAAAACTACATTTATTTCCCCTTTTCTTCCTTTAAACTTTTTGAAAGCCTCCTTGCCGCTATAAGCAGTAATAACCTCTCCCATTTTCTCTAAGTCTAAAAGTATTTTCAAAAACACAAGTATGCTATCGTCATCATCTACTATTAAAATCACGGAACTACTACCTTTTGACTGTTGCGAAATAACATTTTCTGGAATAACCTTTTTGATAATGGTATTTAAAAGGTCTCGTTCTCTTGTTCCCATTCCCTTTCCTTGAACTAAAATTGACTTATTTGTATTAAACCCGCGACGCAACGATTGAACAGGAATATAAAGAATTCCTTTTTTTGAAAGTTTTATTTCAGAATCATCAAGTCTTTTAGGAAAAAATAGCGCTATCCCCTTAATTCTCTTGCGTGTCTCAAGAGGAAGTCCGTTCATTTCTTTCGTCAAAACAAGATCATCAAAACAAGTTTTAACATCCCTAGGACTTTCTATAGGCATCTTTCGGCCTAAATCCAAAACAATTTCCGTAGATACCATTTCTTTTGTAGTATTTACATGGCTCATCCACTGACAACACTGTATGAAAGGAACTACAAAAAATAATACTCCTACAATACCTACTATCCTCCACTTCTGACAACTAGATAATCTCTTAAAAACGTTGCCACGTGATAATAGTTGTTTCAGCAGATTCGCGAGAGTCGATCCCTGGAGGAGGGCCGCGAATCTGCTGAAAACAACAAAAGCCGCAGAACCCAATAAACCTGCCACGGTAAATAGGGCCTGCGGCTTTATTAAACAAATTAATTTTTTAAGGGTTAAAAGTAATTTTGAGATTGGAGAAATTTCTACGGGTAGGACAACTGCTCGCTCGCTTCTTCTGGGCAGACTCCGAGCGCCATGGATTTTTGACCAAATTCTTAGAAGTAAACTATGAAGACTATTTATAACACTACTACATACTCCGGGCCTCTCTAATTTCTGCGTATTTCCAGCAATCGCGCTACTGACAGAACCTCTGTTCCCTGTTCTCTGTGCCCCAGTTCTTTCAGTTACACCCCTAGCGCATTCAGTTCCTTTAGACGCACACTGGGCATCCCCAGTTCCCGCGCTTCTATCGGCCTTTCTGGTTACTTCTTTGTCAGGCGCACTCTGGGCGCCTTTGATTCCGCCAATTTTACACACAGCACCTACTACTGCGCCTACATTTGATACAGGTTCTGCAACAAAACCATCTTTATTCATTAAATTTATTGTCTCAAAGGCGCTTTTTGGAGGCGCAAGGCCAATACCAAGATAGGATACAGTAAACTGTCTTGATGGTAATACTCCAATATCTACTTTCCCAGCATAAGCAGGAGGCGTCAAAGCCAACATGCCTCCTATGATAGCATAAGATACAATAGCTTGAATAAAAGTAGGCGGCCCATAACTACCTGCCACTGCCAATGGTAAACCTCGTTCCTTTCGATCGCCACCGCACGGTAATCCATTAGGCAACCCCTCCCTTGACGACTGCTGATAGCGGATTGGCGAAGTAGTAATTTCTTCTGCCCCCGTAAAAGCGCATAATGCGCCAAAAACGAGCTTGGCCTGCTGCTGCTTCATATTTTCTCGCAATAATGAATCTAAAAGCTCAAAACTTGCTCCTTTCTTCGGTTTTTTAGGGGTAATTTTTCTTACTCCCATCTTCAATTCTTTAGAGGAACCGCTAAAAACATAAGCTCCCCCTAGTAATACTGCCAATGCTAACACAGCCCACCCCCCAAACACAAAAAGCCCATAATGAACATTACTGTATAAAACTGCTGGTATATTACTTATGATATCAGCCACCTGGTCAGCAAAAGGCCAACTTGCGGAAAAATAAGAAAACACCAAATATGGAACCGCAAAAATAGGAGGGACAAAAAACACTAGCCCCAAAGGCACAACAACGCAAGCAAGAAGAAACTTCTTACTAAGAGAAAGATTCTTGCCAACTGTCGCTGCCGCTAAAACAGACACCGCTCCTCCACAAATACCTATAAGAAGAGACACCACAATTTGAAAAAGAAAAGGAATGACAATCTCCTGAAGGCCACTAGAAGCAAGCGCAGGCACAGCACCCACTACCACAGGAATAAGAGAACGTAAAACTGCAACAAGTATCTTTTTTACCCCCCCATTAGCAAGAAAATCCGTCCATTCATCCCAAGACGTAACCGGCGTAGAACTCATTATGCAAGAAGACCCCAACTTATCACCTTTCTGATGAATAGCCGCGCCAACAACACCCGTCCCAGAATCAAGAAGAGAGGTTATCTCATCACCTTTGGAAACAATAGCTTTTGTATCTTCAATTACCTGCTTGTCTTTCGCTATAAATTCAGGAGAGATTCCTTTTGTCGAATCATACGCTCCCTGTAACTTTTCTTTTACTCCTTGTAGTAACCCTCTACTACCAGTCTCCTCCTTCAAATCACCAAACTTATAAAATCCCTTGCGCGCAAAAGGAGTCATAGAGCCTAAATTGTCTTTCTTTACTATGGAATCAATTACATTCTCATTATCAGAATTACCTATCTTCAAACGTTCAATACCTGAAAGATTGCCTAACCAGTCGCAGAAACTATGGGTAATTTCATGGAAAAGCGCCGCTCCTTTTACGTCTTCTCTCCATTGCGCTGATTCTCTTAAAATACCTTTACCCTCACCCGGGTCCCAAAATAGCTTAAGATTAAGTCTTATCAACCAATCAGGAGTAATATCACCTCTTCCGAAATCATCACTTCTACCGTTTATTTCTGGTTTTTCCTGCTCTTCATAAGGAAGAATGTTGACCGTTAGCTCCTTAGCTGTATTAAGCGCCGTATACAGATGCTTAAGATTAAAAAGGGTTTCGTCATTTTTCATCTTTTCAAGCTCTGTTTCAAGCTTTGTAAGCGATTCTCTTGCCGTCTTCAACTTGGCTTCTTTATCTTTCTGATCAGAAACATTCCTTAACATAGACTGCTCTTCTTCATTCAGAATTTCCGTAAGCCTTTTGATTAAAACCGGCATTATTTTTTTAATATACTCTTTACCTATATCGCCTTCTAATACAGCCTTTTCTACGCCGTCCTTCAACTCCCCTCTTGCATCTAAAAGATCTTGCGGATAATCAATCAGCCCCTGCATATACCTTTGCATCATTTCAGCCCTAAAATATGGCGCATACCAAATCCCCGTTCTATCTTTAAGGCCCGCGTGATAATTAATATAGTGGAAAGTATTTACGGTTCTTAACAGGTCAGGATACAACGCGCCGATGTCTGGATTGTTTTCTAAGAAAACTTCCATTGTTTTTACTGCTGTAGATAAATTTATATCCTTATCATAGTTTATCTCCAATTTATTAAACAATTCCAAAATACTGTCCTTCGTATTACTGCTTAACTCTGCCATTACCGAATAAGTCCTGGAATACCTATCCCTTAACATATCTGCAAAGAAATCTCTTTCTGCCTTGGTATAGCCGCAGATTTTAGCAACGTCTTCTTTAAAATCTTCATACCTACCTTCCAGCACTTCACCTTTGGTTTCTAAAGATTCTTGCGCATCCGTAAGATATTTTTCAACAGATCCTGCTGTCTTATCTTTACTCAATTTTTTTAAGAAAGTAGGATATCTATTCTCTAACTCCTTTTTCTCATTTTCATCTTTGGTTTGTAAATAGTTTGTCAATATGATGTCCGACTTAACAGCGCTTAATTCCCTAAGGCTTGCGGTATTGAAAGAAGAATAATAAACAGGCAATATGATTTCTTTTTCAAATTGTGTCTGATCGCGGCTGGCTTTTAACATAAGTTCATCTAAATATTCCTTAATTTTGGATTCTTTATGCAATGCCTTTGAGAAGAGTAACTGATAAGCCGCGGAATAATTAGATTCGCTGTTAAGAGTCATCAATGACTGAGCCACAAAACCCCTAACCTTTTCGCTGGTAGACAGTTTGTATCTTTCCGGTTGGCGCGAATCGCGATTTTTGATTAAATCCATCATCATATCAACAAAGCTATTCGTAGTCTTGCTTAACTGGGTTATTTGCTTAGAGGTGAATAAATTTTCTTTAGTGATAACAGATTTGAAGGCGTCAATAGTAAACTTATATTTTTCAGGACTGCTTAAATAATCTAAAACATATTGGGGCTGAGTTAAAAACATGCTTAATACAGAAGAATCCTTTCCTATAGCGCCATTCAAAGCGCCTTGCGCCTTTTCTGTAAGCAAATTATACGTGTCTAAAGCGCCTTTTAATGAAGAATACGTATGGTTAGGGTTGATTAATGATACTAATGCGTCAGCAATAGTATCCCGGTTAATTGGGGCAGTGTCTAAGAATGGGATGCCAGAAGATGTTTCTGTTTTTTCTTTAGGATTTACTATTGTATCTATGAGATTAACTAAATTTTCATATTCGGATACGGTTTCATACTTGGTAGTTGCAGGATTAAATTGACTGCCTTGGGATTGATTAACGTTTTGGGATTGATTCACATTAAACTGGCTTATAATCTTGCGCGCATAGAGCGTATTATGGCCTGCAGGATTTGAAGTAGGAAGAACTGCTAAAACGGAGTTAATAAGATTCTGCCTTGCTTCCGGAGCGCCCCGGGAGCCATTAGGCATATTTCTTAAATACTCAACATTCCTTAAGATCCCCTGCCTGTCTGTTAAAGATAATTCCGCCTTTTCTCTATTAAATGCGTCGAGATTATTTTTGCTTGCATGTTCTACCAATTGCATAACAGCAATATGCGAGTTAGCGCTGGAATTCTTAACTTCTTCAGTATAGATATTTTGGAGAAAATCCAATCTTTTAGCTACCTGAACCACTCCCAAAAGGCTTGACGCGTGCTGTAAGGACCAATTGTAATTAGGATATATGGAATCATATTTGTCAATAGAGGTAACAAGACTGACTTCATCAAGAATCTCACCCGCATATTTCTTGATAAAATCAGGCATATCATTAGAGGGCTCAAGAATCTTTTCCATAGTTTCTTTTATTTTTCCCGCCGCATTTTGCAATGCAGCCTTTACTCTATTCTCAGGTTTTTGCTCAATATCTGCCAATTCCACATTGTATCTTTCCTGATACTTAATTGCATCCTTAAGCAATTCTCCGATTTTGTCTGCCTGCTGTGTCTTGCCGCTGTTTCGCGCCAAGTCATGCATCTTCTTTAGCTGTTCAATTAAGCCGCGCGAAAGCGCTGCTTCGCCAATCTGAAATATCAAGGATTCAGAAATATCCAAAGCATCTTTCATCCGTGCGCTGCGTTCCAAGGCTTGTTTGCCTCCTCTCAACTTCGAGTTCAGCTCAATTTTTGAATTTAATTCTCTCCATGTCATTCCAGGGACATTCTCTTTTGACAATAATTTTCCGTTTTCAAATAAAACAATTCTCCTTCCTTCTTTTATGCCGCTTCTTCTATTTCGGTTAATTGCCTGCAATAAATCTGAATGGCCCCAGTTATGTCCGTCAAATACTATTACGTCAAACTCTCCTTTATAATCTATGCCTGTTGCGCCCCGCTGATTGGAAATAACAATCCAATCCTTATTTTCATCTTTGCCTATATTGTCTTCAATTTCCTTTATGCTGTCCTTCTTGCTGTTGTTGTCTTTTTTATCATTATTGTCAGGCGTATGTTCATTTATAATCTTAATCTTTTTCCCTAAAGCAGCTTCCAATGGCATTATCTGTTGAATTAAATCCCCCATTATTTTACTGTCGCTTACAAAAATTATAGTGGCCCTAGTGGCCCTAGTGGCCCTATCTGATTTTAACACACTTTCTATTGCCTCACAGCCCTTTTTTAAATCCTCAACCCTTTTTACCTCTACCTGATTACTTAAATCCTCAGTTTTACTGGCAATAACTATGCCTTTACCCAGATTAAAAAGCAACATAGATTCAAGTGCTTCCATTGTCCCGGAAGCGCCCAGCACTGAAGCACCCTGTTTAAACCGCAGGCATTCAGATAATGTTGCCTGGGAAGAAGATGCTGAAATCTTTAGATTATCCTTTATTTTCATTAGTTCTTTTTCACTCAGAACAATCTTTTCTCCTTTCCCTGCTCCTTCAGTATTAGAAATATTTGCTCCTTTTTCTACATTTACTTTAGCATACAGCGCGGCCAGAAAATATCTGTCACTAAAAATCTTTGAGTTTTCGGCAGTGCCTTTACTGCTGGGAATAATCTTATCCCTTGCCTCTGTCAACGTCCACCTGTCCTGGTCGCGGGCAGTAAAAAATGCACTTATTTCAGCCGCGGTTAAATGATGCGTTTTTAAGACATCTACTGCTTTACGGGTCAAACCAAGAAATTTTCCTTGGGCATCGAGAAGAAATAATGCTTCGTTATCTTGTTTCGTTCTCGCCATTTCAAGATTAAGAGCTTCTTTTAATTCCCCCTTTCCCATTAATTCAGTGATCTTCTTATACGCAAACTCTGCTCTTGTAATAAAATTCTCAGGAAGCTTTGTTCCTTCCGAGTCAGAAAGAATAAAAGTAGTTTTATCAGAAAAAGGAATATGAAATTCATCAAACCTTACCACATCTTGATTAACAATAGCGGATTGCAACTTACTTTCCTCCAGCTTATTTCTTAAGTGCCCGAAATTTTCCATACTAAATACCACAATTTTATCCTTTGCATTTAAAGCGTCTGTCAAGCTTCCATCTATCTTATTACTTAAAGAAAGAGCATCCCCATCTTCCAACCCAAGGTCATAACGTTTTAAAAACTCCTTCATATTCACATTACCTTTTGCGCCTGTTATAATGCCTTCTAGTTCACCATTACTCTTTGCCACCAAAGTTTGATTTGGAACACCTTTCCCTCCCATAGCCTTCCCCAAAAGATTATTTATTACCATCTCCACTAAAAACGCGTCGCTTTTAGCTCCTCCTGCCTTTTGATGAACATTAAATCCTTCCTGAAAACCAAGAATCATCTTTAATTGTCCTACGGCAATTCCTGGTTCATATTTTTCCTTCCCTTTTGTTTCTACTCCTCTTCGTTCCATGCTTTTCTTTGCAAAGTTTAAATAATCAGCGATAACCAAGGCCATATAATCCTGCTGTTTGTTTTCTGCTTCAATTCCGTTATCATCTTTAATCTCTTTCAAGAGGGACAAACGCTCATCTTTTTGCTTTGCAGCATCCTCCAAAGCCTCATTCTTCAAAGTAGGATTTTTCAAATAATCATTTATTTTCTTTAAAAGAGCTTCGTTTTTCTGAAGTTCACTTCCGTACTCACCAGATAACTTGTCCTTATTTTTAATGATAAATTCTAAAATACCATTTTCTCCTATTGCTTCAATTTCTACTTTGGTAAGAAACTCTTTAAAACCGTTTCCTACTTCCCTGACATAGCGCAAGTTATACATCAGGCCAATCTTGGGAGAAAGCCGGGCTAAAATAGGAACCAAAAGTTTTGCTTCCTTACCCTTAGATAACTCTACGGTTATGGTATTTTCTTTACTGATTTTTTTACTAATTTCTTGCCACTCTTCGCGTATAAACCCCTCCCAAGTAAGTTCTTTCTTTATTCTTTGAGGATCATATTCATTTTGTAATTCTTTTAGCTTTATTTTTTCATCTTTAGTTCTCTTTTTTGCATCTTTTTTCATCAATCCTTCTAATTGTTGCAATTTTGCAACATCACCTTTTGAAACTGTGGTAAAAATTTTATCCTTTAAACTTCCTAATTCCTTAACGCTCATTTTTTCCATTTGATAGAGATGCACTCCATCAAACATATTCAAAATATCCTCAACATTTTCTATTGGCTTCTGCGCGCCGTTCTCTTTTACATAATCCGGCAACCACTTTTCCAAGATCATATCTATCACCTCGCTATCTTTACCTGTAAATGTCTCAGTCTCAATATCAAAGCTCCGCTTAAGCTCTTTTATTAAATCACTCTTCTCACATTTTTTAATCCCCTCTAAAACAGCTTCTTTTAAAACGCCTTTCTCTGTATTTAGCAAACTGACTACGCCCTCAATAGACTTTCCTTCAAAATATGCTGATTGCGTTACTACTCTTGCTTCCCAGTATTTTTTATTATATTCTTTTTCAGTATTGCTTTTTACCTTTTCTTGAGCTGTTCTTAGAGACCTAACCTTATCCATCAGGTCCTTTACTTCTGCCTTACGCAATCCTTCATTAGGAATAGCTGTTTCTAATTTATTAGTAAATCCTTTTTCAATTGCATCTAATTCTCCAGCATAGCCTGTTCCCTTAAATTCCTCTTCTAAACGCGCCTTTTCTTTAACTGTATCCGCAGCTTTTTTAATAAGGGCATCAGTAACTACTAAGCTTAACTCTATTGAATCTCTGCCAAATTCAAATTTAAATTCTCTATTATTACCAGATTTAACCTTATCCGATGAGTCCCTGCAATCTTCCATTAATTTCCGCGCTGAATCAAGAGACATAGCCAAGACTCCCCCTATTTTAGTACCGCTGTTTATAGCATATCTAACCCGGCTCAAATTTTCATAAGTCTGTTTTGACAAGACCTTAAAATCACCTAAAACATCTTCTCCAAGAGTTTTACGGGCATTACCTGTCTTAGGGGCAAAATTGACATCTTTCTGTTTTGCGGCAATATCTAACGCTCCATTGATAGTTTTTTCTAAATCACCGATATCTTTACTGCCTTCTCCTGCTTTGTTGTATATCTCCCGCGCTTCTTGAAATTTGCTTAAAAAATCTTCTACAGAACCTATTTGATTTGAGGAAAACCCTTTTAATTTTTCTAATACTCCTACGTAATCCGGGCCGCTCTCTGCAATTCTTTTTGCGTCTTCTTCTCCAAACCCAAAAGTCTTACCTAATACCTTTTGTATCAATTCTTTATTTGTCTGCTCAAAAGAAGAATAAATCTGACTCTGGCTTCCTGCTTCTTTTAAACCGCCAAATTTCCTGATTGCGTCCATCCAATTATGAAAATCTTCTTTTCCTGAGAATGAAACCCCGCCTAATCTTTCCACTAAAGAAGGCTCATAGGAAGGAACCATAAAGAAAAGAAGCCATTTACCAAAAAACTTAAGCCCCTCGGACATATACATATGTTTCGCGTAAGTACCATCATCTCTAGGCGTAAAAGTTGCCTTTGTTCCCGTTATTTTCATTGCTCCCTTATCTACAAAATCCAACACCATATCCACGGTGCTGACAAAAGCCGGCATAAACAATACGGTTGAATCCGCCCAGCGGGCAAAGCCAAGCGTACCTGACCATAATTTATTCCGGCCAACAAGTTTCTCTTTAGGTACATTAACCGCTTTATGCCTAAGAGCGTCATTTAATCCTGATTCATTTTTAAATATATCTTTAAGGTTGCCCCCGATTTTCTTAAATATTACCGGCGACGATTCCGGCGATAGCTTAAAATCTTTGAACCCGATATCATTAAATAATGCCCTGCATGGATTAATAATAAACCTTCCAATTAATCCTCCCTGCGTAAAAGCCGGCATACCTTGCGTTCTAGATTGAAGCACTTCAATCATCGGCTTCATCCATAATCCAGATTCTATCCCGGTGATTACTGATTCAAATAAATCGTTCCAGCCTAATCTTTGCAATATTACCTGTTTGTTTTTATCATAACCCTTATTTACAAATCCGAACAACGACCACCACGGTATTGTGTTAACCTGAACTTGTGCTTCTTTGCTAATCTCTCCTTTATAATAACCGAGTTTAGCTTTAATATTTTCCATAATAGAACCACCCATAGCAAAACTAGGAGAGATCAGCGTCCACTCTACCGCGCCAGCTAAGGAACGCATATAGGTAAGTTCTGGCCCGATAAACTCGCCTAAATGCCAATTCATAATACTCACAGGCCGAGCGCTACCCTCGCCCTTAATAAACCCCAACTTTCCTTTCATTTTTGGGCCCTGCTTACCCATATACAAACAGGTTAAACCACCTAAACCAAAATTAATAACGCTATCTACAAGTAATCTGGTCCCCCAATTTTTCTGTCCTATATATTTATATTTATTCTCCTCTTCCTGCAAAAATCGCTTGCGATAACTTCTATAAGGAGAAATAAAATATTTCGCCGTATCATTTATTAAATCTGTTCCGGAGCCTGCCAAAACCCCTACAGTACCGCCATAGCCAAATTTTCCAAAACCGGCACGAACGCCGCTTTTTGTCAGGATTCCCTTGCCAAGCCAACCGTCTATTTTAGTTACCGCTCCTTTATCAAGTCCCCGACCCATACCTGCGCCAATAAAGGCGCCTCTCAAATAATTCGTCGGGTCTAAATAATTCTGACAGAGACGCGTGCCAAAATCGCTGATAAAATTTTTAGAATTTTTTCCTTCTGACTCTATAATCGTTTTGGCTAATGGAAAGGTCCCTGCCCCTATGAGTGATGAACGAAAAGTCACGTTAGGGATATATTTTGCAAGCCTGGCGCTTCCTATCAACGCGAAAGCGCCATGAAACACTGTCCCAAAAATTACGCCACTTCCAAAACCTTGGCCATAACTAGAAGCTACGTTCCGCCAATCAAGTTTCGCGCCTTCTCCGCGAAGACCTGCTAAACCTGCATTTGAAATAGTATAAACCTGTCCCCACAAAAACCCTTCAGAAACAGGCAGGCGCAAAGCCTTAGGAATCCATGCCAAGCTGCCTCCCGCGATATTTCTTCCCAAAGGCCCGGTTAACCCGCTGACAAATAAAGCAATATTAGCGCCGCTTAGCGGACTACCGCCAATAAACCCATCACCTCTGACTAGGCTTATGGCATTTGGCGCTCCCACTGTAAGAGCTCCGGATAAACCATAACGATTAAAAAAAAGAAAAGGGGCAGTGGTTAGGGCTGCGCCTTTAAGGGCATTAGAACCTGCGTTCTCAAAAAAAGGATTGCCTGCAGATACATTATAAACTCCGCCTCCAACAACACCGCCTGTTGCGCCTGTTACGCTTATTACGCCTATTCCAATTGCTTTTTGTAAAACAGGTGCGCCATTTTTAAAAATGATTTGTCCGATTCCTTGAGGAATGGTTCTTAATTTTGAGCTAAGATTTAAAATTTTATCCGCGCCGGAGATTCTAGGTACCACACCGAAGATTGTAGGCGACGCATAACGGAACAATCCAACTCCCGCGGCCGTAAAAAAACCAGCAGGAATGTTTCGGTTAAAGTTTTGAACAAAGAGATGCGGATCAGCAGACCAAGAAAAAACTTGGTTGGCCGCGGTCCAACTTGCAGTATATCTAAATCCGGAACGAGTGTATTTTAATACGCCTATAGAAAGTTTGATTCCTCTATAAAGAATTACTGGCAACCTTACCATATTACCAACCCCTACCACCACCCCCGGTGCTGTCCCAAGTCCTGTCAGCGATACAAGGGCACATCCTCCCTCTATGCTTGCCCAAATTCCTAGTTCGATTTTAAAAGATCTAAGGTTCTTATCATATACTTTCTTGCTTAAGGTCCGCTCTAAAGAAAGAAGGCGTTGATTTATCTTTTTGATATCTTTCTCTTTCTTGAGTTCAGAAAAAAGCCTGTTTATTTCAGGAGAGGAGATTTTATCAGCAGCAGCAAGCGTTTGAAGACGCCCTATTCTTGCCTGTATCCCGGGAACATATCCCAGATTATGCAACTTCATCTCGCCTTTTTCATTAAAAGTAATAGTTCCTGATTTATTGTTTAAGGAAACAAACTCCCCATCCCCGCCCTTTATTGTTTTTCCTGAAAAAACGGTTAATTCAGCATTAGGTAAATAAACTGAAGCAGGCGCGTAAAAAGAACCAACCTGTAAAATAAGGTTGCCCTTTTCATAAAGCATAAGATTCTTATTGATAGACGAAATAGATACTTTGGTGCGATCTGATAATTTTTCGGATTCAGGCGATTTTTGACATTTATTTTTACCTTCCGAAAGAAAAGACGGGCTAATAAATCCTTGTTTGCCTGTAACTAAAAAATTAGCGTAGGATCGGCTCAATAATTTAGTAGAAGAAGGTATAAATTTATTCGCGGTTATTGTCTTTGGCTTATAATTACCCGCTTGAGAAGTAATTGCAAGTTTAAATTCGTAATCAGTGATTTTTCCCAGATAGATATCGCCTTGAGAAGTCTGGGAAAATAATCCTTGCTTGCCAGAAGTAAATAAAGAAAGATTTTTAGTATGCGAGATAGGTAAATTGCCATCTTTTCCTGACAAGGCAATATTATATCTATATAATTGCACATCCCGAGGGCCTAATTCTACACTATTAGCCCTTAGCACATATTTACCAATAGTAGTAACGTTGCCGCCTGCTTTATCATATTTTATAATTTGGCCATTTTGAGCCTTTAACATCTCTGCCGGCATTTTATCAATTTTCTGTGTTTCCTTGAAAGAAGTTCCATCCTCAAAAATCATTTTGCCTTCAGGGCCCATATAAAGAGCGCCTTGCCAGACCCATCTGTTTTCTCCTACTTTTAGAGGATTGCCTTTGCCTGTGTAAGATAAAGGAGTGCCAGAAAAAGGCTTTACTTTAGAAATTTCATCTGTTCCGCCGGCAAAAGTAGCCAGACTGCCTACGCCCGGCAATCCCCAAGCAGAAGAGGCCTGATTAGAAAAAGGAACTAAGGAAAGCGCCTCTTTATAAATATTTGCCTGGCCTTGATTTATAATCTGGGTTTTTGTTTCTTTGGTTTTAATATTACTAACCTCGGCATAATAAACTAGCGCATTTTTCCCATGTTTACCCACTAAATTTTTCTCAACATTTACATCTTCGTTTCCAGGGGCTCCTTTGCCTTTATTGAAATTGAGCTCTACTGGAAAACGATTTTCCGGATGCGGATTAACAAAGGCAAAGATAAAGGTACCGTTATTCCAAAACGCCTTATTAAAAGTAAAAACAGATGCCCTGCCCTGAATATCCTTAGCATAAAGGTTGGACACTAAAATATGGGAAGAAACGGAATCATTCCTCGCAAGCTGTTTGCCATTCTTTATCGGCGCGAATATTGAGCCATCGCCTGCCTTAACAGCTTCCCATTGGCTTCCTGCTTTGTAAATATTAGCAAATATTTCGCCGGTTGAAGTTCCCGCGACAGAAGGTTCATTAAACAGCAGCTTTGCCCTTAGGCCTGCTTCATAACTTAATCCTTTATCAGTCACGGTTATTCGTCCTCCGCTATATTCTCTTATTGGCTGGCCGGCCACGCTAAGATTTCCTCCGGAGGCATTAAATTTCCATACCCCTGTCTTGCTAAATACATCAAAAGGGGTTAAATCATTAATCGCGGCGCTGGTAGTAAAGATACTAAAATAAGGAGACCTCGCGTTGAATTTTTCCACTAAAGTCTTTGCCTTACCAATCTCCCCTGGCCCGCTTCCTTTTTCAGGATTAAAAGAAAAATACGCGAAAGGTGTATTTTGCCCAATAGTTACCTGGCCTAAAGCAGATTTTTTTTCTGAGGCAGTCCATTTAGCAGGCACAATAAATGCCTTGCTTTCACTATCCCAGCATCCGCCTTTAAGGTATTTTTCATTAGTTAACGGAAGGACTTTACCATCCTGAAGCATCTGATATTTAGCCTTGTCTATAGCTCCTGTTTCTTTATTAACAATCTCATCAAAATGGATTTCAATAAACTTGGCTATTTTTCCATCATTGAGAATACCAAAAACCTCTGAAGCCAGGCCTTGTTTATCATTACAATATTTCTCAAACGCATTCTTGATTTTATTTTTCTTATCCGCGGTAACCAATTCCCCAAACGCGTTTTTCAAAACTCCATAAAAACCCCCAAACGATTTTAAATTCCTCGCGAAGTCCTGCGATAAAATTTCAGAAACATTGGATTTTAATAACTCCTGGCCCAAAATCCTGAAATCATTAAATGCCTGCAGATATTGACTGCGGTATTTAACCTCAAGACTTCCTATTCCTTTTATTACTGGAGCGACACGGCTATTTTTCACGAAATCCGTACCTATTAATTTTAATCCTACATCGCGGGACACAATACCTTCTTCATCTTTAAACCTGAATAAGGTTGTGCCCGTAAGGAAAATTACGCTCTCAGCGCCTATCCGAGAAACCCCTTCTTTAGAACGAATCAGATACGACTCATCAGGTTTTGTTTCCCAAATCAATCCTTCAGAAGGAGCAGATTCTTTAGCGCTCAAAATAGGAATAGGAACGCGTTTCTCGTTACTAAAAATTGTTTCCGCCAAGGAAGCATAAGAATTAACATTAGAAGTCAAATCAATATCCAAAACATCATTTGTGAATAATGTTTTCTGCGAATCATTCCAATCTTTTCCTCTTGGCGTCAAGATCGAAAGAGAGTCTTTATCAATCCTATCCCAATTGCCGTAAGTAACATTAAAAGTTAAAGGATTGCCTTTAAAAATAGTCTTTTTCTCTTCTTGCGTATATTCTTCATTAAATCTTAATTGCTTCCCGCTTAATGTAGCTATGCCTGTGGAACTAATATCTTTATCTTGAGAACCGTTTTTATCAACCGAATCCATAGGAGAAAGAACCTGGGGATTCCTTTCACCTATCATTGCCCCTTCCCATTGAGGAACAGCTTTCTCTACGCCTCCCCCTATATCACTTGTTTTCACGCCTATGATTTCAGCGCTGCCACCAACAATCCTTTCATTACCTTCTTTATCCTTTCCAAGCAAAGCGCCCGCATACTTTCCCTTAATGCCCCCTTTATCTTTATACGTATAAAATACCACATCATGACCATTCTCAAGAGTAGTTAAGGCAACCGGCGAATCGCCAAACTTAATCTCGCTAATATCTCTGCCTAACTCACCACTCTCCTCAAAATAAGTATCTAATATCCTGATATTCCCATTATAAATAGAAGGAGTGGTTAATGCGGCATTAGCAAATGGGTTATTCGCAAAAACCCCTCCCCCTATAGCTATACCCCCAGAAACAGTGTTGTTTATGCCCCCCCCATCCTTAGAATACGCGCCTTGGCCAAACCTTATCTGCGTATTTTCTTTTGTAGTAAAATTAGCTACTATATATTGCTTTACCTGAGAATCTTTACCGGAAATAGTATAATTTTGCGTGCCCTGAGAAACAGCGGTAAAATCATACCCTGCCGGAACAAATATTTTTGAGTCTACCCCCAAATTCTCGTATGGCGATAACTCTTTCCCTGCCAACAAGAAAGAAATGCTTCCGGTGATTAAATGGTTCCCCCCCGATGTTTTCCCTATAACCTCAATCTGCGAGTTTTTGCCCTCCCAAGAAGACCCCCCTATAGAAAAACCACTATTATTCTCTTTTTTAGGAGAATCTCCGGGAACAGGAGAATCTTGAGGAATACACATTTTCCCGTTTTTTGTGTCTGTTATACTTTCTGAATAACGCGCAATCTCTTGGTCTAAAAACGCTCTCTCTGCCGGGTCGCTACTTATATAGTTATACGGGTGATAAATCCCTTCCTTATTAATACGCGCTATCAATTCAAAAGCGTATTTTTTATCGCCAAAAGGATTATTCCCTTTATTTGTATCTGTGGCAACGGATAAGCTTAAATCTCCACACCCCGGGGATTCCCCCCATCCTTCTTCTTTAGTTCCCTCAAAAGTATAAATACGATTGCTTGCTTCTAAACCAGGAATCTTTACTAATCCGATTTCCCCTTTTTTAATCAAATCTTTTACCTGTCCAATCGTCGTATCCTTATCCTTTATTACCCAAGTATCAAAACTAGATTTACCCTCTTTCAGATTACCCCATACTAAAGGATTCTTCCTGTCAAAATGAATAACCGCGTTTATAATTGAGCCTACCTTCCCCTTACTCTCAACTAAATGAATAGGCAAATATTCTATACCTATATTAGAATCTATTTTTTCAGGGGCAATTCTTTCTTTATAGCCAATAAGGGCTGATTCACCTTTCTTGGTAGAAAAAACCCATCTGCCGGTAAGGGGATCAGGGGCTCCTACATTATCATATCTAAGCTCGCTATTTTGAGTAATTGTTGGATTATTATTAAATATAGCTACCTGGTCTGTTTTTTCTGATAAAACAAATGCCCCCCTCTTTGACAATCCATCTCCAAGCCACTGCTGAATATCCTTTTTATCTGCCCCTAATGCCTCTATACCCGCTCTTGTCCCGCCCTTTTCGCCGAAATTATATAATTTATTATCCCCGGGAGGATTATTGAGATCTTCCTTAATGTTTGTTATAGTTTTACCAAAATCATAGGTTACTTTATTCGTAATCCCCCAATTCCCGAATTGCTTGCCATCATAAGGCACTGCCCAACCGGTTAGAGAAGTAGTTAAATTTGCATCAATGAATAAGCCTGTTTGGATTAGATTGCCGCCGCTCTGCGGAATTGACTTTATGCCATCAGTAAATAACCTGGCGGTTTCTAATTTTCCCCCGTTTTCAGTAATTATAACACCTTGAAATTCATTATCTCCTCCCAGAGCTATTCCCTTACCAATACCTACCTGAAAAGCATCTAGCCGCTGATTATCCTTTAAGCCAAAATAATCTATTTGCTTGTTGATTTTACCGTTGCTTACCTCTGAATGCCGCAAGATTTGCGCTGCTACGACATCCTCTCCGGACTCAAGACCATCCCGGTTAAACCAGAGGTCGCCTTTCTGGTTATTACCCTGACCAGACTCTGTAATATAAAGAAGCTTGTTAAGAGAACAATTCGCATCCTTACATGCTGCTAAAAACTCTATTACTTTATTATTCAGGTCATTACCTGATTTTCCTCCGAAAGAACCGGCAAAATCAATACCTGCTGACACAACATCCGTGGCCCCCTGTTTTTTAAAATGTTCTTTCAAAAAAGAAACGTCTATCTTGCGATTATCAATACTAGGCAGGCCTTTGGCATAATTATCATCGCCAAAAATAGTAACCTGGCCGGATTTAATCACGCGAGACTCTCCTGCTGCTTTAGCGTTCGTCACCGCAGAAAATACATCAGCAAAATTTTCTTTAACCTTAGAAGAATCTACCGACAGAAATCTGTTTTCCTGCTTTGAAACCTTTGTAAATACTTTCAAGCTCTCCCAGTTTTTGTTATTTTTCTGCTCTGAAGTAATAGAAATATTCCAGCCAGTAATTGTCTCTACATTTGCCGCGATATCATAACTTTTACGCGTAGGATCTCCTACAATCTTTAAGTATTTTTCTTCAGAAACGCCTTTTATAGGAGAGGCCTGCGTATTAGTAATCAGCTTACCGGCATTATCAATTATTGTAGAACTGTTAATCCCGATTTTACTAATATCCTGTGTCCTTAATACAGCAATTTGCTGCTGCTGGATGCCCAAACCAGCCTGTGCTTCTATCCCAGAATCTATTTTTTTCAGTTTTTCTATAAACTCTGCCGGGATAGTATGCGAAGCCATTGCAATGCTTCTAAATTGGCTGATAGGCGTTAAATTGTTAAGATTAAAGGAAAATATGCCGTATCCGTCTTTATCTTTAGTCAGATACCAACTATTACCATCTGAACCGCGGCCTATATCGCCTTTATTCAAAAGGCCTTGTTCCGGCAAACGGGCAGAACCGCCGCCTTCCGAAAACTTAAAAGACAAATTGCCTGTTAAATTATTAAATACCACTTGGGGAGTTCCTTTATCTATCCATGTGCTTAAAAAATCCGCTACTTTTGTTTTTCCATTAAAAATACCTGATTCATTAAAATAACCTACTTTGGGCAGAAAAGACAATAACTGCTTCTGCCCTTCCTGCCTTTCATCATAAACCAACCATGCTGCCAATCTCGCTGTGAGCGGATTAGAACTAGAACCAAGGCTTTCACTAATTTCGGCGTTAATGCGAGTTGCCCTGCCAGTAATCAAATCCGCGCCGCCTTTTTTTATTCCTACAGCCACGTTACTGCCCGGTTCGAATTCCGGACTCCACACACCCAATTTATCACCAATCCAACCCAATAACCCGCGTGAATATTCACCATATTGCTGAAAACTATCTTTCGATAAATTTAAGTCGTCAAGTTTCTTATAGTCAAACCCAAATTTTTCAGCTTCTTCTTTTGACATAATTGGCACTTCTATTCCATTGGGACTAATTTTCTTTCCAGTATTGGTAACCAAAACATTACTAAGATTAACTTTCTCTTCATGTCCCCATACTATATGTGGCCCTAATCTCCCTACCAAGGGATCTATGGGCTGTATCAGTTTTACTATTGGCGCGACAGTAAGAGGAATAATACGCTCCATCGCCCAATTAGTTAAGCCCTCTGTTGCCTGATTATGCAGAGAAGTAAAATAACGGTTAATCAAAAGCTTCCCGAAGCTATTCTGTTGAGGCGTCTTTTTTGTCTTTAAGTATTCGTCCCAGTCTTGTCTTGTCCAGTTAGAATTAGGAAGGTTTCTTGCCTGGCGGCTAAAATCAACCATGCTCGCGGCAAAACCGGCATTAGGCAAAGCCCGATAATCTAAGCGGCCTTCGGGAGTAAGCGTGGCCATCCCGAAACCTAAGAAATCCCCTGTTGCCTTTCTTACATTTTCCTTAAAAGACGTGCCGGTTAAAAAAGAAGTGAGGCTTAAATTAACCATTGCTGTTGTATTTGAGTCTAAACCTAAATCACGGGTAAAATTCTGCAAGCCGCTTGAAATTACCCCTGACATAAAAGATTCCCCGGCCACTGATAAAACCATGCCTACTTTTCCGGAGAAACTCCCTCCACTCGTAAGGGCCTGCATAGTTGCCTTGCTAAAGACGCCGGCAAACTCAAGAGATTTTAAATGAGAACGTTCTTCATTTTTTTTCCAACCCCACTTTTTTTCCGCCACATGCTGGGCATAAAGACTAACCCCCTGTTCAACTAAAGGCAACCATGTCTTAGAACTGCCCTTGCCAAAAAAAGGACAAATTTCTAAAATACCTGATTTTCTAAATGAAGCCGGATTCTTAAACTCAGTCCTATTTAACCAAACCGGCTTGCTGTTTTTCTTATCCGTTGTCTTTATAAAACCCCAGCCGCCAATTGCCTTAGAAATACCTGCTTCAGTTAATGTTCCTCCGATTTGCGAAGCAAGATAGGTTGCGCCGGAGAAACTTTTTGCATCCCATTTATGCTTATAGCCGTAATCTTGAATCTTAACTACTACCGCGGAGGTAATTGCCCCGTGCAAAAACGGCTTCCACTGCTCTTTAAGATTGAATCCTTTCCCTGAATAAAGCATACCTCCTAAACCGCCAACCACCGCGGCTGAAACAATTGCCGCCTTAGACTTACTCCAACCTTTTTTCTCTAAAACCTTAGGTAATTTATATCCTACATAGGCTAAGCCTAAATTTGCCAAAGCACTGCCAGACACAGTTGGCGAATAAAATTTAAAAGAGGATCGATTATTAGCTAACCATCTTTCCGTCGCCCTGTTCATTCTATCAGATTGAGCGCCTAAGATGGATTTGGATTGTTGATCAGTCAGTAATGCGTCGTGCGTGATGCGTTGTGCGTCGCGCGTAATTAAGGCATAGCCGGAAAACTCTTCTTGAAATTTCTCAAAAGGCAAGAATTCTTCCGCGTGGTTATCAGTAAAATAAACTTTCTCTTCGGTAATTTTAGTAACCAAAACATAATGATCGCCTTTGAAATGGGCAATAAAAGGAACTAAATTAGCGGATAGCGGATAGCGGATAGCGGATAGCTTAACTGGATAAAGTCTATGTCCAAAGAATTCTGAAGTTTTAGAAAGGGCGTAAAGAGAATTTTTGATTACCTCTGGATTTCCTTCTGGTTTAACCACGCCATTTAAGATATCTATGGTCAAAGCCAAAACCGCGATATCCTGCTCAATAAGAGCGCTCTTATCAGATTGGACATAAACCAAATAATCATAAAGTGCTTTTGAACCGCAAGGTTTGCCTTTTAGCCAATTATAAATCTCCTCGATTCTCTGATTGGACATTTCCAAAGGCTTTCCTAATTGGACATTTAAATTTGGGGCGATCTGAATTTGGGTAATCGGTTTATTGGCAACTTGCTTGAGGATATTACAGATGGTTAAAGGAATGTCCAAACTGCGGATATCTTGATTGAGCGCATTTGGGGTAAACACACTGCCGGCAATAGGTTTCTGGCTTTGGCTAAAGAGAGCCAAACCACTGCCCACTGGCTGGTGCCAAATAACCCGCCAGTCATATTCTACTGCTTGAGCAACCTGCTCAGGCAAAAAAATCGCCACAACAATAAAAGCCACCACCCTAATCCACGCCTTAAAACTGGATTTGTAGGGGCTTGCTTTACTTGTGGCGAGCAAAATCGAACCATCATGTCCGTTTTCTAACTGTAGTTTTTCTATTTTTTCTTCTTTTATCATTTTTCTATAATAAAGAAAAAGGGAAGATTCCCCCCTTACCCCAATATATTTTGTTTTGGTTTTTTTCTAAAGCAATTATAAAGTCATTACGAAACATCTTAGTAACCCATTAAATAAAAAGCCGAGTTATCAAATTCAGAATTCGATAACCCGGCTATCCTTGTAATAACTTAATTACAAAAATTAGTATATCCTTACTTCAGGATCCGTGGCTTTGCGTCCCCATCTCACGACGGGTTTGCCTTTTCGTTCTATGTTTCTTTCTCTATCTATTATAAATATACCACATAAACCTATATTTGTCAAGTACTTTTATCTCTAAGAAAAAAATTGTGTTCTTTAATATAATAAAATATGTTGTTATATTTTTGAGCTAATAAACCCGCACCCGCTACATATTACCGCGTAAAAACAAACTTGTCCACCCTTTTTTTTCGATATCAAGTTACCCCGCGTAGTAAAACTCATAAAAAAGTTAAAAAAGTGACTGTCACGATCTTCGTGACTGTCACTTTTTTTCCGAATGCTTTAATCGGGAATCCAGATTTTCTCGTTATGGATTCCCGCCGGAGTTTACCCTCGCGAAAGCGGGAGCGGGAATGACACAACCATTTGGCACAATCTTTGTAGGGGACAGGCATGCCTGTCCCTTTCCCTTGCAATTCACGCATAGGGGCGGGCTTGCCCGCCCTCGATATTTTATTAGCACAGCCATTTATTTCTTTTTCGGCTTCGATAATAATGCCTTTAAAGTCTTCTCGTCTACAGTACCCGTAGGCGAAAGACCCTGTTCCTTCTGAAAATCCTTGAGCATATCCGTATTTTTAGAACCCCATCCTTTAAAAATATTACTAGAGTGGCCATGCAAACCAAGAAGAATCTTAACATCTACAATATTCGTCTTGTTCGCCATATCCACAACACCATTTTTCCCCACTTTTAGTATTGTTACTTTTTTTATCTCTCCCACCCCCTTAGATGCATCTATTGATTTCTGTGGTCCATTCTTTTGCGCCGTCTTCTCCTCTGCATGACGTCTCTTCATCTCCGCCTTCACCATAACGGCTGCTTTTTCAAATTCAATTTCCTTCTCTTTTTCGATTCGGATAACTTCTTTCTTAACTATTTCCTTTTTTTTCAAATAACTTGGTATTTTTCCTAATAAATAACCTGCTGTTCCTCCTCCTAATGCTCCCAATAACATCGCGTTTGTTCTTGCATTGCCTTTTAAATTATACTTCTTCGCGTAAAGGTTTCCCGCAAGAACACCTAACCCCACACCTATAGTCCGGCCCATAACCGGACCTTTATAAATTGTGGTTTTTTGAGGCCAAATACTCGTGCCCACCAGAGGCTTCCCCGTCTTCATTCTCATCACGCCCAAAGCAGCAAGCCCGCCTCCTAAAGCCCACCATGCTTGCTTCTTTTGCTTATCTGACATGCCTGCTTCAGCCATAGGAATACTTGAAAATAGAAAGAGCGCTATGGTGAGTACTGCGATTACTTTTGTACTTAGTTTGTTTTTCATCTTTACTGCCCTCCTTGAACCGATTAAAAAAGTTTAATAAACTCCTTAAAAAGACCTTAAATAAAAAGTGGGTGAAAATATTTTAAACTTTCA
>ERZ1292640.245-Hain-H43-02um-R1-245-length-43759-cov-76_pt1 | contig 43759 bp, 55 predicted proteins | sample MGYA00564404_ERZ1292640 | MGnify/ENA primary metagenome ERZ1292640 (study PRJEB36523, sample SAMEA6512636) | groundwater metagenome | collected 2019-01-08 | study: AquaDiva: Metagenomics assemblies of 32 groundwater samples | reverse complement strand
TATCTCAAAATGGGACTAGTAAAATCCATGGCAAAAGAAATGATGAAAGAAATTGGGAGTAAATCAAGAGAATTTTATGAATTTATTTTACCACCTGTAGATATGTTTCTCGATAATGACAAATTAACATTATTGATTGACTTGCCAGGATTTGCAAAAAAAGACATCAAATTATCACTAGATGGAAATATTTTATCCATTCAGGCATGTAAAGAAATTTCTGATGAAAAAAATCACAATATGATTTGCAATCAAAGACCTAACATCATAGATAAGAAAATGAGACTACCTATTGATCTTAGAGAGGGAGAAGAAGGAGTAAGTTCTGCAAAATATGAACATGGTGTGTTAACAGTTACAATTCCGGTTAAAAAACATGGGAAAGATATTTCAGTAGAATAATCAATGTTTTCTGAAGATTGTAAAGATACTCATTATTATCATTGAACATATCATTCCAGTAATTCCTAAGGATTCATTTGATGTATACAAAACAGTAGAACCTACAAAGATTGCAGATGAGAGAATACTTCCAGAAAGTAAAATATTAGATTTTGGTTTAGCATTTAAGAATTGAATTGATCTGTTTTCATCAATAAATTTTTTTAATTCTGGTGCAATTGAAATAGTAGCATCAATTGATTTTGCAAATCTTTGAAAAGAATACTTTAGTTCTTCGATATATGCATCTTTGATCAAATTTTCTTCTTCTAAAATTTCTCTTAATACTTTGACAAATTTAAAATCAACTTTATGTGTTTTGTAAATTCCTTCTATGATTGATGCCATTCTCATGTACAACGCTAAGTTCTTTGGAAGAATAAATGGGAATTTACTCATTGTTTTGTTTGCAAGTTCCATCAAACTTTGTACCTCCATTTCATCGGGCTTTTTTCCATGCATTGCACCGACAGCCAATTCTATTCCTTTCTCAATTACTGATCTGTTAAAATCAGGAGTTAACATTCCAAGGTCAGCCATTGCATTCACAGTTCTTGGAGGATCTTTCTCAACTAAGGCAAGATAAAGTCTGATTAGTCTTAATCTAGTTTCATTATCTAATCGTCCAACCATTCCATAGTCATAAAGAATGAGCTTGCCATCATCAGTTACTGAAATATTTCCAGGATGAGGATCTGCATGAAATAATGAATGACGTAAAAGCATGGTGAAAAAGACCTTGTGAACGTCAATTACTAGTTTCTGCCTATCAATTCCCTTTTCATCAAGTGCTTCTATATTGGTAATTTTGATACCAGGAAGGTATTCCATAGTAAGTACGTTTTTTGAAGAATAATCATCATAAACTGAAGGAACTAGTATGTTGCTTTTTTTCATATCATGTTTAATTTTTTTAAGATTTGATGATTCAATTGTATAATCCATTTCCTCATGAATTGTTTCAATAAATTGAGAAAGCATTGCTCTTGCAGAAAAACGCAAGTTTGGATCTACAAATCTTAATGCCATTGGAAGAATTTTTTTTAAGACTTTGAGATCCTCTTCAACAACTTTTTCAATTCCAGGTCTTTTTACTTTAACAACAATTTCTTGACCAGAAATTCTTCCACGATAAACTTGACCTAAAGATGCGCCAGAAATAGGATTTGGATCTATGTCATCAAATTTTTCGTTGATTAGTCCTATGTCATTTTCGATTATGGGTTTTACCTGATCAAATGGAGCTGCTGGAACATTATCCTGCAGTTTAGCAAGTTCTTCCAAGTATGGTTGGGGTAAAATATCAGCTCGTGATGAAAGCCATTGTCCTAATTTTATGTAAACAGGTCCTAATGAAATGAAAGTGTTTAGAACTTTACGTGCATTCTTACGATATTTTTCTAAATCAACATCTTTACCTTCTTTTTTTACCCACTTTCTTCTATCTTTTCGTAATGCCAAAATTGAAGGAATTAGTTTAATGAATACCTGAATTGTTCTTGTAGTAGACATGTTTACTCTAAATAATTTTTGATTTTTTTAGTTACAACATATCCAACATATCCTGCAACGATAGAAGAGAGAAGAGTAGCTGCTACAGTTGATTTTTTTGATTTGTTATTATTTAGAAATTTTTTTGCAATTTCTGAACCACCTAGAATTGAACATGCTAACCCAATCAAAACTTCCGGAGCATCACAGACTAAATGACCAAGCGGATCTTTTCTAGGATCAATTTTATCAGTATGAACTAAAAATTTATTGTCATATTCTCTAATGTGTAAATTACCATATCGAAATTGTCTTTTTGCACCATTTTTTTGTCCAAGTCTAGTTTCTTCTGCTTCTTCAAGCATGAATTCCCGTAATTCTTTTGGTACTTCAATTTCATCTCTTGGCATGAACGCAAGATCCATTATTTGCTTATAATCTTAGCCATAACAAAAATAGAAAATTAATATCTTTTTCATGCTTATTTAGTGAGAATTTATTTTTTGGATTTTGATTCTTTTATTCTGTCCTTACCAAACAATACAAAACTTGTAATGAATACAATCAACATAGAAATTCCAGTAATGTAAGCATAGTTGAATCCAATTCCAGGATGATCCGTTTCATGGTAAGTAGAGATCACATATGTAGCAACAAGTAAGATTACACCAACAATTGTTAATTTTTGATGAGTTTGCAATAATTTCGGTTTTTTTCTACGTATATGAATTTAGGAATTACAAAAAAGATTCAAAGAAGAGGTGTTGTTATGAATCCCACTACACATCCTACTAGAAAGAGAAATGTACCTTTTGACATACCTAATTCATACTATCTCAACATAATCATATAACAATAATGCAAATGTCCCAAAATAGGGAATTAGAAATTAATAGAATAATATTACAGTTTTGATTCCATCATAGAGAGTTTCTTTATTACTTGTTCAAGATCTATTTGTTATCATTAATTACAGGTTTTAGTACTTTAATCTCTTGATTTAGTTGTTCTAAATGAACATCATCAAAATAACTATCTTATTTCCTAATTCAGAAAGTAATTGTTGACTAATTTTTTCTAATTCTTCTTTGTAGTTTTTTATTTTTTCTAATTTAAAATTTGATTATTAGCTAGCCTGAATTTTTGATTTTTTACGCCTACGAATCATATAGATTCCTATTGTAGCTACTATTATTGGAATAATGATTAGTTGTGAATAATTTATAGATTCAATTTTTGGTGGTTCTTTTACAAATATTGTGGCATTCTGTGTAAGAAATATCTCATCTCTGAGACTATCTTTGTATCTCACAATAAGTTTAATGTCATGTTCTCCATATCGTGGTTCACCATCAAATTCTAGTGGAATGTTAAATGGAACGGGAGAATCAATTTCTACTTCGTCAATAAATTGAGTCTGTTTTTTGATGTTTGAATTATTTAATGGTTCAAGAGTTACAAAACCAAATAAGGCATCTTCGTTTCCTTCGTTAATTATTTCTCCAACAATCATTTGTGTACCAGATAATTCAATTACTCCAATATCGTATATGGTAAGATCAATCAAACCTCTAATGTAAAAATCGACAATTTTAGAGATAATTTGCAGATCACCATGTGCATTATAGTATCTAATAGATAATGGAATTCGTAAAGTGTCTTCTTTGAGAGTTTCCGGAACATATACTGTAGCGGTGAGATATCTAGAAGATTTGGGTTCGATATTTCCAACATCCCAATTAGATTCTAAAATTACCACATTTTCTACATTGGTAGTTGATGAAGAAGTTGATGCAAGTTCTGTTTGAGTATTTGTAGCCACAATATCTACACTGGAGATTGGTGCAGTTCCATCATTTGAAATCTCAATTACCACGTTATTTGATTTCAAAGATGTAAGAAATGGATCTAATGCTTTAACATTGATTATACTGTCTCCAGTAATTTTGAAGTTAAAATCAGAAAAAGCAGTTCTTACTCCAGATTCTCTTAATCTAGAATAATCTACTTTAACAGTACCTGGATATTGTTGAATTCTAATATTTTTATCAATATTAACATAAAATGTTAGATGAAAGTTATCACCTGCCAAAGAATTAGAATCACTATCAGCAATGACTAGCGAACCAGGGCCATCTGCTGAGGAAAATCCAATAGGAAGTGATAGTTGTCCTTTGATTCCAGTTATATCTTGGGTTCCTACATTTGCAAATACTACTGTAAATGGTACATTTTCATCTCCAGGATCAATCTCAATTTTCTCATCAATAGTTCCAAAATAGGCATCAAGTAATTTGACATCTCCAAATTCTCGCTCAAATGGAGACTGACCAAAACCGCCTGATTTGATTTGAGCAAATGAATTATCAATAATTGATGGTATAAGAAATAACATCATTAATGAAAATAGAATCTTATAATTTATCATGCCAAAACCCCCATCTCAGACGGTAAATTTCCTTCAAATGCTTTTCCATCTTTAATTGTAATCACCCTATCAACATCTCCAAATTGATGTTGGTCGTGGGTAACAACAATAAATGTTTGATTTAGTTTTTTTGCCATTGATTTCATCAATTGAACAATTATTTCTGCAGTTACAGAGTCAAGATTTCCTGTTGGTTCATCAGCTAAAACAATTGAAGGATTGTTTATCAATCCTCTGGCAATTGCGGCTCTTTGTGCTTGTCCACCTGAAATTTTATTTGCTCTTTTGTTAATTTGATCAGCTAATCCAACTGCTGTTAGTAATTCTATAGCATTTTTTTCTGCAGAATCACTAGTTCTTGCAATTTCTCTTGGCAATAATACATTTTCAAGGACAGTTAGATCAGTTAAAAGATTTGAGAATTGAAAGATGAATCCTAATTTTTTGTTTCGAAATGATGAGATTTTATCATCTGTTAGATTTGTTGTATCTGTTCCATCAATGAAGACTTTACCAGTTGTTGGACGATCTAATAGTCCTATCATGTTAAGTAAAGTAGATTTTCCTGAACCAGAGCTACCTACAATTAATACAAATTCTCCTTTTTCAATTGAAAATGAGACATTATCTAATGCTTTTATCTTATTTTCATCAGTTCCGTAAATTTTACTTAAATTACTAATTTCAAGTACTTTAGACAGTTCTCATCGCCTCCACTGGTAATAGTTTAGTTGCTCTATACGATGGGTATAGTGAAGCAATTATTGCTAAAATAAACGATAATACAGCAGTCTGAATAATTTTTTCCCAATTGTAGCTCACTTCTAATGGGAGGCTATTATTGAATGACATTTTTGTTTCCTTTGCATAAAATGTATAGCCTAAACCTGCCGCGGTTCCAACTCCAGCACCAATTGCACCAATTATCATTCCCTGAAAAATAAAAATAATCAAGATATCTTTTCTTGTTGCACCTATTGATCTCATTACACCTATTTCTCTAGTTTTTCCATTAACTAACATCATTTGAATTGTAACAATAGCAAAGGCTGATGACATCATTCCAAAATATCCAATCATGTTTATCATTGCAATACCAGACCTAAATCCAGCTAGTTGTTCTTCAGCAGATTCTTCTATTGTTTCTGCAACAAAATCATCATTAGGAAAAGCAGCTAAAAAGAAATTTTTTACATCACTGGCTTTAGATGGATCATTTAGTTTTACCATAATTGAACCTGTATCACCATCTCGATTCATTAAATCACGTAAAGTATCAATGTGAACAACTACACTGTAATCAAAGCCTTGACCACCAGGTGATTTTGCTATTCCAGTAACTACAAGTCTCTTGATTTGATCTTGTCCATATCTATCAACAATCTTTACTTTTAGACTATCACCGACTTGAGCACCTCCAAGATCTCTTGCAACATTGGAACCTAATACAATAGAATTTCTTGAAAAAACATATTGCCCATCAGATACAGTCTCATGTACAGTAGAAGCTCGAATATCTCGTAATGGATCAACTCCAACAATAGGAATTCTTGTTTCTTCATGTAATGTACCAAATTTTGTCATGTTAATTGATGCCGTCGATGACAACCGTGGAGTAGCCGCCTCTACATATGGAATTCTTTCAAACCAATTAACTAAGGCTTGATCCGATTTATCGATATAATCTTCCTCATCTGTAATTAGAACATCACCGTTTCTATAATTTGAGATATCTCTGACAATTGCATCAAACAACCCCTGAAAGATTACAAAATTAACATGAATTACTAAAATTCCAATTGTCACAGCTAAAACTGCACCAATGAGACTTCCCTTTTTGTTAAATAGCATTCTTTTTGCTAAACGCAGTCTGTATTCCACAAGAAGATTAGAAATAGTCTAATATTTAATGTATTTTATGTATAATACTAATATTATAGACAATTTTATATTTTATTAGTAACTTACAAACAGTATGAAGATAGTTCAGGTGAGAGATTGGACAATTTAGACATCAAAATTCTAAGCAGGCTCTTGAATAATTGTAGAGAACCAGATAGACAGATTGGAAAAGAATTAGGGATTTCAGGAGGTGCCATTAGAGCACGAATTAAAAAAATGCAGAAGAGAAAGATAATTGAGAAATTTACCATTAAAGTTGAGCCACCAGTTTTAGGATTTGGTGTTTTGTACATAGTAGTTTCAGGTCAAAACATCAAAGAGATTTTAGAGCAAATTAGTTTGATTGGAGAACCATTTTTTGTTGTGCCATGTGTTGGTGGGATTACAGTTTGTAGTATTGTAGTAAAAGAAAATTTGCAACAAAAAATCATACTTGCAAATAAATTAATGAAAGATGTTAGAATATTATCTATTTTTGAAGCAGAAAATCCAGGATTTATTTCCAATTTAACTAAAACAGATTTGGAAATTTTAAAACTGTTAATAAAAGAACCAAGACAAAAAATTGAAAATATATCAAAAGATACAGGATTATCTACAAAAACTGTTACAAGATGCATTGATAAACTACAAGAAAATGATGGTATTCAATTTACGGTAATTTATGATCCAACAAAAATTGAGGATTTTATTCCACATGCCATACTTGCCTGGATTGAGGGAGATCTTAGAGAAACATTAGAAAAAATGAATGAAGAGTTTCATGAATCATTTATGCAGATACCGTTTATTGCAAAAAATCAAATTGTGTTATTTATGTATAGTCACGATATATTTGAAATGGATGAATTAACTCAAAGAGTTAGAAATATGGGTAATGTAAGGTCTGCAGATCTATTTATTCCAAAAAAAATATCTTTTCCATTAAAATGGTTAGAACAAGCTATTAATGATGCCAAGAAATCATCTACGCTTCATCTTTCATATCAAACAAATTAAATAATAATAAAATGTAGAATTAGGTATGAAAAAGAAAAAGATCTATGAAGGTAAAATTTTAGGTTTAAGTGTTTATGATTTAGTAATTGAGGGTAGAAAAGTAAAACGAGAGATGATAGAGCACAGAGGAGCAGCCGCAATGTTAGCATTTGATGAAAATAACAAAGTAATCCTTGTAAAACAACATAGATTTCCTCATGGATATGTAATTGAGATTCCTGCAGGAACACTAGAAAAAAGAGAAGACCCAAAGAAATGTGCATTTAGAGAATTAGAAGAAGAAACTGGGTATAGAGCTAAAAAAATGACACCGTTAATTACTTACTATCCATCCATAGGCTACAATACTGAGGCTATTCACTGCTTTGTAGCCTCAGGACTAAAGAAAATTGCAGACTTGAAGCTGGATGAAGATGAAATATTATCTGTTGTAAAGATAGACCTTGAAAAAGTGATTTCGATGATAAAAAATGGAAAAATTCAAGATTCAAAAACAATTTGTGCAGTATTGACATATGCTGCCAGAAAGAAATTGTATTAATTATTTATTGTATATAGGCTTTACAAGATCTACAATATCAGCCCAAGATTTTGCAATTCGTTCAAACATATAAACAAGATCAAGAAGATCAATAGGAATTTGTTTTTTATTTCCTATTGTACTTCGGAGTTTAGAAAGATTTTCTTGGTATTTTTTATGTAATAATATAGCTTCTATGGCTAAACGTCTATCAGGTTTGGTAAAAGCATCAATAGATTTTTCTGCAAGAATATTAAAATTTTGTACTATATCAAAAATTTTCTTTAGATGTTCATTAGATAAAGAAGAATCATAAATAAAATTAGCAAGCTCCACTATTGTATCACCTGCATTTTCTAAAAGATTAGCAGCTACTCTGTAATCTAAAATATCAATATTTTCTAAATTAAATACATTAGCTAATCTTTTATCAACAAGTGTACTTCTGATTAAACGTACAAGAAGAAAATATTGTCTATTAACCTCAACGTCTCTTTTTGATAATGTTTGTAAATTAGATTTATCGTCTAAAATTAATCCATTTGATACATCATCATACATTCCAAGTGCAATAGAACTCATTCTTTTTAGAATTTTTTCTGGATTTAGGGTTGTGGCATCTAAAAGAAATTGCATGTTAATATTTGAGGCATCTTCTTCAATAATTTCCATACCAACTAATCGTCTCATTGAATTTCGAATTTGTTCTCTATCCTCACCTGGTATGATTGATTTTGAAGTAATTTGAATAACGTCATATCCTAAAAGATAAGCTCCAGTGATGTCAGCTACAATATTTTCATCTTTAGGTAATGGATATGAAATTACGAGTTCTTTTGTAGGACGCATTTCTTTGTTTGCAGAAATTGAGATGGTATCTTGTCCTGTTTCAAGCTCAACTTGGTTACCTTTATCTAAATTATTGGCAACTATCCATTCTTTAGGTAATGAAACAAGAATACTACTACCAATCCTTTGCAGGCGTCGAATAAATTTAGTCAATTTATACTAATTTAATTAATTTAAGCCATATTCTTATATTTTATGTAAAATTTAAACTGAGATCAATGGAGGCAACTGCATTTTGTCCTGCACATATTACAGGTTTTTTCAAAGCTTACTTAGAGAAAGATAATCAAAAAAACCCTGAAAAATTAGGTTCTATGGGAGCAGGATTTTCAATTAGAGAAGGCGTTACTACTCATATCAATATTTTACCTAAAATTGATCAAAATTCTAACTTTAAAATTACTACTATAGGCTATCAATCAGATAAGACAGATGTTTCAGAATATGTATTAAATGAATTTTTGAAGCTCGGAAATTTTGAAAATATATTTTTTGATATTCAACATGAGATCACCATACCAGTTGGATATGGTTTAGGTTCTAGCAGTGCTGTTGCATTATCATTATCATATGCACTAGATCACGTTCTTAAAACAAGATTAGAACAGACAGTCATTGGTCAGATTGCACATAATGCTGAGATAAATTGCAAGACAGGATTAGGTGATGTTTTGGCATCATATTATGGTGGTTTTGAAATAAGAATTAAACCAGGAGCGCCAGGAATAGGTCAAGTAGAAAAAATCAACATAAAAGATATTTCTATAATTATGATTTGTTTTTCACCAATTTCAACAAATAAGTTCATCAAAGAACGTCTTTCTCAAATTAATGGTCTTGGTGGAAAAATGGTAAACAGATTATTAGAGTCAAAGAACTATGAACATTTTCAGGATATGTCTTTGGAATTTGCAAAATATGTTCAAGTAATGACTTTAAGAATGGAAAATTTAATTCAAGAATTAGCTTCAAATGGAATAAAATGTGGTGTTGCACTCTTTGGTGAAACTGTATTTACAATGATACCAAAAGAAAAAGAAAATTATGTTCTACAAATTTTAGAAAAGTATCCTGAAGGAATAATTATAAGATCAAAATTAGATAATCAGGGAGCAAGAGTACTCAGTAATTAATTGAATGTTGATGTCTTTAATTCCAAAATCTCATCCTAGAGTAAAGTCTCTTTTAATTCGAGAAAAACTTGTTACTGGATTTGATCAAGGATTAGTAGCTAAAGAAGGTCTCTTAGCACATGGTAGAGGTGAAGCTTTTGATTATTTACTTGGTGAAAAAACAAACAAGACTGCAAAACTAGCAATCAAAGCAGCTGCTGCACAAATTCTTTTGGCAGATTTACCTGTAATCTCTGTCAATGGCAATATTGCTGCATTATGTCCAAAAGAAATAGTCAGGCTTGCCAATACATCAAGGGCAAAAATCGAAGTAAACCTGTTTTATGCAAATGAGAAACGAAAACAGAGTATCGTAAAGACTCTCAAAAAGAGTGGTGCAAAGGAGATTTTAGGTACAAATCATAATTTATCAACTACATTATCAGGACTGGATTCAGCAAGAAGAGTAGTTGACAAAAATGGGATTTTTGCAGCTGATGTCGTGATTGTTCCATTAGAAGATGGGGATAGAACTATGGCATTAAGAAGAGCTGGAAAAATAGTCATAACATTTGATCTAAATCCACTTTCAAGAACTTCACAAACTGCCAACATAACAATAGTAGATAATGTTACACGAGCAATGGATTTGTTAACTATAACATGTAAAAAATTATCAAACAAAAATAAGAAAATACTTGAAAAAATTGTCAAGGACTTTAATAACAAAAAAAATCTCTCAGATAACATTATTGAAATTAGAGATAATCTAACGAGGAGGCTACATATTGCATAAATCAGTTTATGATATTATTAAAATGAAAAAAGATGGAAAAAAGATCTCAGCGATTACGAGTTATGATTATACACTTGCATCATTATGTGATAAATCTGGAATAGATATACTACTTGTTGGAGATAGTGCGGGAATGGTAATGCTTGGTTATGAAAACACTATTCCTGTAACAATGGATCAAATGTGTATATTTACAGAAGCAGTTAGTAGGGCAAGAAAAAATGCTTTGCTGGTTGCAGATTTACCATTTATGTCATATCAAGCAAGTATTGAAGATGCAATAAAAAATTCTGGGAGATTAATAAAAGCAGGAGCTGATGCAGTCAAACTTGAGGGTGGAATTTCTATGTCAGAAACGATCAGTGCAATTGTAGATGTTGGAATTCCAGTAATGGGTCATATTGGTTTACAACCACAAACAACAATGTTATCAGAAGGATACAAAGTACAAGGAAGAACAAAAGATACTGCAATAAAATTAATCGAAGATGCAAAAGAGCTTGAAGAAGCAGGTGTATTCAGTATTACATTAGAAATGATAAGTCATGAAGTTGCACAAATAATTTCTGAAACTGTTAGTGTACCTACTATTGGAATTGGTTCGGGTGTTGGTTGTAATGGTCAGATATTAGTTGTGCAAGATTTATTGGGAATGTTTGAAAAAATTAAACCAAGATTTGCAAAAAGATACTTGAATTTATCGGAGGATATTGTAAAAGCGCTTGAAAATTATAAGAATGATGTAGAATTAGGCACGTTTCCTGCTCAAGAGAATTGGTTTTCAATGGATGATGATGAATTTAAAAAATTACGAGAGCAAATTGGCAGTTAAAAAGATAATTATCAAGAAAAAGAATCACCCTTCATTAGATATTGTAGGTTCTTATGGTGTTGAACTCTCTGAGAAAAAAATTGTTCTTTGTGTTGCAGGAAGTGTTGCAGCATACAAAGCAATTGAGTTAGCAAGATTACTAATGAGACATGGTGCTGATGTTACATGTGTTACAAGTGATGCAGTCACAAAACTCGTACAGCCAGATTATTTCAAGTGGGCAACTGGAAATGAAGTTATAACAAAATTAACAGGAGAATTAGAACATATTAGATTAGCAGATTATAATCAATCAGATCTTATCATAGTTTATCCAGCTACTGCAAATACACTTGGAAAATTAGCTAATGGTATTGATGATACACCAATATCTACAGTTCTTACAGTAGGATTTGGCTCAAAGATTCCAATTTTGATGTGTCTTGCTATGCATGCATCTATGTATGATAATGCAGCTGTAAAAAAGAATGTAGATTTTTTAAAAAATAAAATTGAGTTTCTAACACCACATATGATTGAAGGAAAAGCAAAAGCATCTGAACCAGAAGATGTTTTGGAATATGTATTAAGAAAATTTGGATTTTCATCTATTTTAAAAAATAAAAAAGTGTTAATTACTGCAGGACCAACAATTGAATATATTGATCCTATTCGTATAATTACAAATCAAAGTTCAGGAAAAACGGGGGTATTGTTAGCTTCGGAATTAATTTCTTCAGGAGCTAAAGTTACTTTAGTTTATGGTCCTGGAATTGAAAAACCACCAAAGGGTGCAAAAATAATTAAAATTTCTACAAGTAAAGAAATGTTTAATGTTGTAAAAAAAGAGATGAGTAAAGAATTTGACATAGTAATAATGGCAGCTGCGATAGCAGATTATACTCCAGAGAATATTAGTAAAAATAAAATAAAAAGTACCAAAAATAAAATAAAAATCAGCCTCAAAAAGACACCAAAAATCATTGATCAGATTAAAAAATATCAAAAAAATGTTTTTTTGGTTGGTTTCAAAGCAGAGACAAATCTTTCAAAAAAAGAGTTGATTACATTAGCTAAGAAAAAAATGAATGAGTCATCTGCAGATATGATCGTGGCAAACGATATCGGTTCAATTAGATATAGAAAGAATTCTGAAAGTAATGAAGTATTAATTATAAATTCACATAAAGTGATTTCTTCAGGGTGGCTAAAAAAAGAAAAAATTGCTAAATTTATTAGAAAAGAAATAGAACAACGGTTAAAAATTTAAAATGAAAAAATCTGAGATGAGAAAACTTGTTGCCGAATATAAAGAAATTAAATTAAAGATAAAAAAAGCAGAAAATAAAAAAATATCAGAAAAATTAAAAGAAATTGAACATAAATATTTTCATGAAACAGGAAGAATGCTTCAATCTGATTTTAAAGAGATTACATAAAATACATCATGAATTAACAAAGACATGGTGAAATTCAATCATACAGAGTATAAGCAAAGAAATATGAAAATATGGAATGAAATAGCCCCACGATACCACAAAAGATGGGCAAGTGTTAATGAAGGCCCATTTCAGAGTACTTCAAAATTAGTTCATCTAGTTAATGTAAGTAAAGGTAATAGTGTATTAGATCTTGCATGTGGTACTGGAGTAGTCACAAAAAAAATTAGAGATAAAGTTGGAAATTCAGGATATGTTGTTGGAGCAGATGCGTCAGTTGCTGCAATTAAAATTGCAAAGAAATGGAATGATACAAAATCTAATTTGGATTTTGTAAATATTGATGCTGAAAAATTTAGTTTTTCTCACGAATTTGATATTGTAACATGCCAGTATGCATTATTTTTTTTCCCTAATGCACAAAAAGCATTAAAAAACATTAGAAATAGCCTCAAAAAAACAGGAACGCTTGGGATATCGGTTCATGGACATAAGGATAAAGTGCCATTTTTTAGTAATATTTTAGATGCCGTAACAGAGTTTATTCCAGATTATGTACCACCTGGTTCACCTAATATGGATAGATTTGGAACAAAAAGTACGTTAGACAACGAAGTTAGAAAGGCAGGATTCTCAAAAATTTCAATAAAGGATTTTACTTTTAATTATAGTCCAGGAAAATTTGATGATTATTGGGGAAATTATCTGAAATACATTGCCAAACCACTCAAAGAAAAATTAAATTCACTAAATACATCTAAAAGAAAAGAATTGAAACAAGTAGTCAAACAAAATACTATTCCACATACTAAAAAAAATGGGATAATTGTATTTCCTTGGCAAGTTTTAATTTTAACTGCAAAATACTAGATTGATAACAAGGAAATAAAATGGACAAAGACACCAAAAAGAAAGAAGAAAAACCAAAAAAATCAGATTTTAAGGCATTTCTAAAGAATAGAGCTCCAATTTATCTAGGTATAATAGCGATATTTGTGATTTTTGTAGTTCCGGAATTAACAAAAGGTGATTTGCAAAGTAGTTTTCCAGATAATTTAACAGATAAACAAAAACAAATTGTGGAAATTTTAATGTCGTATAATGGTCCAAATGAAAAGGGATTAACTGTAATGAGTTCTATAACTGAACAAATTGCAAAAGAGTATCCTAATGAAAAAATATACGATAATAAAAAGACAAAAGTAGATCTTGTTGTTTCTAGTGCAGATGAATCTACTGAAAATATTTACAAAATAATTTTGACATTTGAATCCTATAAAGGAAAGACAGAATATGTTTGGAATGTAGATCAAGATACAAAAGAAATTGAGGCTAAAAATTCAAATGCAAAACATGTGATTGATATTGTAAACTATTATGATTAAAATTAGATAGTAATTAGATCTTTTGTAAATTTGTGTAGAATAATGGATTTATCTTTTACAATTAAAGAATCTTCAATTCTAACTCCAAATTTATTTGGTATGTAGATTCCAGGTTCTACTGTAATTGTCATATTTTCTTTTAGTTTGGTGTCGCTTCTGTATGAAATAGTAGGTAACTCATGAACTTCTAGTCCTATACCATGACCTGTTGAATGAATAAAATATTTTCCATAGTTTTGTTCATCAATATATTTTCTACATGCAAAATCTACATCTTTACAATCTACATTTGGTTTAACAGCTTCTAATCCAAGTTTTTGTGATTCTTTTACAATTTCATAAACTTGTTTTTCCTGATGTGATATTTTTCCAATTGCAAATGTTCTGGTTGCGTCTGAAACATAACCTTTGTATCTTAATGTAAGATCAACAACTACAAGATCTCCTTTTTTGAATTTTCTATCAGTTACTTGTGCATGTGGTAAAGATCCATTTGGTCCTCCAGCTATAATCAAAGGGTTAAGAGTAGACTTGTATCCAGTATCAAACATTTTTTGCTCCATTGCATATGACATCAAGATTGTTTGTAGTTCAGATTCTTTTTGGCCTACTTTCATTTTTTTATAACAAATATCATACATTTCATCAATTATTTTTGAAGCTTTTTTTAGAATATTGATCTCTTTTTCATCTTTGATTATACGAGAATTGTAAAATGGTTCAGTGGATGATTTTATTGTAGGAATGGATTTTTTGAGAGATGTCACTATAGAGTAATTTTGGCAATCAGTACAAACTTTCTTTTTTTTGATTTTATTAGTTAATGAAGAAATTAGGCCTATGCCTCGTTCGGCTGTAATTATATCACAGTCTTCAGATTCTTCTTTGACACGACCAACTTCAAGTTCCGGAGCAATTATGGTAGTTTTTCCTCCTTTTTCCAACATTCCAATAGCTTCACCCCAGAATCCAGTCATGTAAAATAAATTTTCAGGCTCAAATGTGACTAGTGTATCACAGTCGATCTTTTGAGCGAATTTGAGAAGATTTTTTCTTCGTTCCTTCACAAAAAAATATCATATCGTTTCTCAATTTATGTATGATGTAAAGTTTGTATAATGGAATTTTAATTTTTATGATTGTGACAGAAGAAAAAAAGAAAGTAGTTGCTCTATTATCTGGTGGTCTAGACAGTCAGCTTGCAGTAAGAATGATGCAAGAACAAGGCTTTGAAGTTTCAGCTGTTGCAATAAAGACTCCTTTTTGTGATTTTGACTGTGGTAGAGGTTGTGGTTTTGAGATTAGAGAAAGAGCAGACGATCTTAATGTCAATCTAAAAACAGTATATCTTGGTGATGAATACATTGAGATGTTAAAACATCCAAAATATGGTGTTGGTGCTGGATTTAATCCATGTATAGATTGTAGAGCTATGATGTTTGACGCTGCAAAAAAACACATGGATGAGATTGGAGCTGAATTTATAATTTCAGGAGAAGTATTGGGACAAAGACCAATGAGTCAACATGGTCCTGCATTAAGAACTATTGAAAAAGCATCAGGTCTTGTAGGAAAAATTGTTAGACCATTATCTGCAGCATTACTTCCAGAAACAGATCCTGAGAGAAATGGACTGATCAAAAGAGAAAATCTTGGAATGATTAAAGGAAGAACTAGAAGAGCACAATTAGATATGGCAAAAAAATATGGAATTGAAAATCCACCAAATGCAGGTGGTGGATGTCTTTTAACTGATCCGTCATTTGGATTACGTGCAAAAGATTTGTTTGCACATACTGAAACTCCTACAATAAATGATGTTGATTTGTTAAAGATTGGAAGACATTTCAGATTAGATGAACAAACTAAATTTGTTGTTGGAAGAAATAAAGATGAAAACGAAATGATAAAGGCAATTGCGTTACCAGGAGATATTTTATTTCAGGCTCGTGATCATATGGGACCAGTTTCAATTTTACGTGGAAAAAATGCAGACGCGTATGTGAAATTTGCATCTTCTATTACCTTAAGATATTCAGATGCACCAAAAGGAGAACAAGCATCAGTTATTATCAATAAGAACAATACAAAAGAAGAAATCATTGCACAGCATGCTGAAGAAGAATCCTACATTAAATTTAGAGTTTAGGCATGGGAATTTTTTAAAATTAGTTAAAACTAAGGAAGAGTTTTTGAAGGGGTAGATCGCATTTTACTCAAGGATGCAAAAACAAGAAAATCCCACCTATTTGAAAGCCATCACTATACGAGATATTAGTGATATTCATTCGATAAAAGAAGACATCAAAAAAGAGATGATTTTAATTCTCAGAGTTACACCATTGGCTCAAAAAGATGTGGAACAACTTCGGAAAGTAGTTGAGGAATTGTATTCTATTGCAAAAACTGAAGGTGCAGATATTGCAAGATTAGGTGAAGAAAGAATTATTGTAGCACCATCTAGTATCAAAATCTGGAAACCAGAATACGATCTAAAATAGTTTTATTGCTTCTTGAACTTGAGGGTAATGAGCGGGAACTCTGAACATTCTTCTGATATTCATTGCCAAGTTTTCTGATTTTCTTCGTTCTCCGTGATTTACAAGTACTCTACGAAGTTTTGGTCTAAGTCTTTGAACAAAAGACATCAGTTGGTTATAATCACTGTGTCCACTGAATCCATCAAGTTTTTCAACACTGCAATTTATTGTAACAACTTCAACTTTTCCTTCTTTACCTAGCATAGTAACTTGTTTTGAACCATCCAAAACTCTTCTTCCCATGGTTCCATTAACCTGATATGAAACGAACAAAACTTTGTTCTTTTTATCAGGTGCAATATTTTTGAAATATTCTAAAACTGGCCCACCTTCTAACATTCCAGATGTTGCCAAAATAATGCAAGGTGAGTTATCTCTCATTGGCTCTTCTCTTGCATCAGCGTGTTCAATATTTGTAAAGTATTCTGAATCAAATGGATTATCATCAGTTTCCAAGATTTTTTGTTTTAGTTCTCTAGCTAGGTATTCAGGATATGCTTCATGAATTGCTGAAGCTTCTGAAATCATACCTTCTGTAAAAACAGGCGCTTCAACCATTTCACCAGATTTCATGTAATGATCAATTACCATCATAATTTCTTGAGCACGGCCAACTGCAGGGATAGGAATGAGAACTTTTCCTCCATCAGCAAGAGTATTGTTTACTGCATTAATGAAAGCAGATTCTACTTCTTGTCTAGTTGGTTGAATGTCTTCTTTTGCACCATACGTACTTTCAATCAATAAAGTTTCCACTCTGGGGAAATTCCAGCTTGCTGCTTCAAACAAAATACTTTTTCCAAACTTAATATCACCAGAATAAACAAAATTATGATCACCATTTCCAATGTGGAAATGACATAGTGCAGAACCCAGAATATGACCTGCGTTTGCAAAAACCAGTTTAATGTCAGGAGAAATATCAGTAACAGTGCCATATGGTAGAGTTATTGCCTGTTTCATGATTTGTTTCACATCTCTTTCTGAATATATTGGAGTTCTACCTTGTGCAGCAGCAACTTTGATTGCATCCAATTGAATAAGATTCATCATTGGGAGTGTTGGTTCAGTACAATAGATTGGTCCCTTGTAACCAAATTTGCATAAAGCAGGTAAGAATCCGGTGTGATCTAAATGTGCATGACCAATTACTATTGCATCAAGTTCATCTAATGTAATATCAAGAAAATCTAATCTAGGAAATGAATCCATTGGATGTTTTGCGCCAGGATTAATACCGCAGTCTACTAGAATTTTACTTTCAGGAGTAGATAATAACATACTAGATCGTCCTACTTGACTAAAGCCACCAAGAGTTACGAGAGATATTTCAGATTTTTGTGCTAGTCGAGGTCTAAATATCTCATCTCCAATTTGTTTGAATTGCTTACTTCGTTCAGCAGATGTGAGTTTGAGAGTTGCGTTTATTGTTTGAATAGTACGTGATGGTATAGTAGTAGCTTTTCTTATACGTAATTTCCAACCTATTTTTTCAGTTATTTCAGCATGATTGAATTCTTTTGCATCTCTTTGTAATAACCAAGGTCTTTTAGCTTCAATTGAGACTTCGCCTGTAGCAGTGTCAAAGAATGCTCCTTGAAAATTTGCATCTTTTGGAATACATTCTGCTAGAATTTTTCTTGCATCTTCTTCTGATTTTCTGATAGATTCATCAGTTCTTATAACAATTCTTTTTTTTATTATATTAACAAGATTCGAAATCAGTTCGTTGTTTTCCATCAGATAACGTGGTGCATTTGTATACAAAGCAATTCGTGGTCCTTCATATTCTATTTTTGTTACCTTAGCTTCTTTGGGTATACTTTGCAGTATGGTGGCCATCATATTTTGGCTAGGAGGTAATTCTTTTTGTTGCTGTTTTCTTTGCATTAAATCACTAAAGTTCGATGACTGCTTTCTTTTGTTCATCAGTCAATAGACGGAATCCGTCTTTATCCATAACTGCGATGTTAATTCCATCGCCAGTACCGATGTTTCTAACTATTGCGGCTTTTACTGCTCTTAGAGCTATTTTTTTTGCTTCTTCTATTGTTAGATCAGATCTATATTCTTCTTCTAACAAACCATATGCTACAGGAGAACCGCTACCTGTTGTCACGTAAGATTTTTCTTCAACTGAACCAAACATGTCGATGTTAAATAATGCAGGTCCATTTGCATCATAACCTCCAACAAGAATATCTGCCATAAACGGATAACCACGATTTTGATGAAATATGAGAGAGCAAAGTCGAGCTAGTGAATGAATTGAAATTGGTTGTTGTTTTTCTACCCTGTGAAGATTTGAATGGTAACGGAGGATATCTACGATGTTTTGTGCATCAGCTACTCCACCAGCTAAAGTCAAGCCTACGTGTTCATCAATTTTTTGAATTTTCATGGTGTTATTGTTTGCAATAAAATATCCGGCGCTGGCTCTCATATCGGCACATAATACAACACCATCGGTAGCCTTGATACCTACAGTGGTAGTCCCATGCAGAATTTTTTCTTCAACGTTATTTGACAAAATACACCTATTAGAGATAATAGGAAATGCATGGCACCCTTTTAAATAACTTTTTGTTTCATTGAAATGATAAATAATGACAAAAAGTCATGATCGCATGCAATCGCATACGATGGAATTACCTAGGCTCATTGAGATCGGGGAGAAAAATATAGGTGATTTTGGGAGATTTGTAAATTCACTCAATAAACCGAAAAGAGTTTCATTGATCAGTGGAACAAATGTAAAGAAGATCATTAAGAAAAAAATTGAAGATTCACTAAAATCTAATAAAATAAAATTTGTTTGGCATGCGTCTGGAGATAATACAATTACAGCTATTAATCAGATTCAAAAAGATGTAAAAAAAGATCAAAGTGATCTGATTGCAGGTATTGGAGGAGGTCGTTCTGTAGATACTGCCAAAATGATCGCATACAATCTTGACAAGCCATTTGTGAGTATGCCAACAGCTGCATCACATGATGGAATGGCAAGTCCATTTGTTTCTGTTGTTAGTGATAAACCACATTCGATTGTTGCATCCGCACCGTTAGGAGTCTTTGTAGATATTGATATTATACGTAAAGCTCCTGCAAAACTTTTAGCAAGTGGTTGTGGAGATCTTATTGCAAATATCATAGCGGTTAAAGATTGGCAGTTAGGACATGAAAAAACTGGTGAATATTATGGTAGATATTCTGCAGATTTGGCTTTGATGAGTGCAAAAATAGTTATGGAAAATTCAAGTCATTATGCTAAGAATGGACTTGATGCAAGGATAATTGTCGAAGCGCTGATTAGTGCAGGAGTTGCATCATGTATTGCAGGTAGTAGTAGACCATGTTCAGGAGCAGAACATCTTTTTTCTCATGCTTTAGATAAGATTGCACCAGGAAGAGGACTACATGGAGAAAAATGCGGTATTGGATCTATTATGATGGCCAAGTTACAAGGTCAGGATTGGAAAAAAATTGCAAAAACTTTGAAAGATGTTGGTGCACCTACTTCAGCTAAACAAGTTGGATTAAAATCAGATGAAGTTGTTACTGCTCTTATGATTGCACAAGAATTAAGACCTGAAAGATATACTATTTTAAAAGAAATTGATATGACAGAGAGAAAAGCATTGAATCTTGCAAAGAGTACAAATGTAATTTGACTTAAACTGTTTTTGCTTCAGGTGTTTGTTCTTTGGTTTCAGTTTTCTTTATCTGAGTTTGTTTATTTACATGTGTTTCAATAAAGTTGACTTTCTCTAAAGATGGAACAAACTTGAAAATATCTAATTGAATGAAATGTTTCATTATTTGAAGTCCATCTGCTCTCAATATCTCTTCTGGAATTGTAATGTTTACTTCTTTGTCCTTTAATTCAAATGTAATTTTAGAATCCTCTAACGGTAATCTATTTTTCAGAATTCCATCTACTTTATCATTTGGAGAATCAAGTGATTTTACTACATTAACATCATAAAGAATTGTTTTACCTGCGTATCTATGGTTGTAATCAATTTGGACTCTTCCTGAGCCAATAAATCTTATAATTCCTCTTTTATTATCAACTTCAATTGTATCTCCTACAGAAACTTTTTCTGCATCTTCACCAAGTTTTCTAGTAGGAATCATTCTAACTTTACCAGAGTCTCTTTCACCAAATCCCTTGTCTGGTGTAACCTCAACTGTAAGTTTGTCTCCAACTGTTGTTTTAGCTAGTGCTTCATCTAATCCCTTAAGAACAGGATAAGATACTTCGCCGATTGAAACAAGTTTTGGCTGATATTTTACATTTTGTTCATGAATAGAATGTTTTTTTGCATCTTCTTCAATAGTGGTATCAAAAATCTCTGTACTATCTTTAACCTTAGCAGTATAATCTATTAGTATCAATGAACCTTTATTGAAAGTCAATGTGATCGGTCTCGAATTTCCTTATATTAAGTTAACATGAATTAGAGAGCTTTGAGTTTTTCTTCTGCTGTTTTGAGACCTGCTTGGGCATCGGTATCATATCCCATCATAGCTAATGTTGATGAAATTGCAGAGACTGTTCTCATTACATGATATTTGTTAACTTCGCCCATGCATCCAACTCTGAATACTTTACCTTTAAGATTTCCAAATCCTCCAGCGACTAACACTTTGAATTTGTCAGCTAGTGTATCTCTAAAAGTTTTGTCTTCTAAACCATCTAAATAGTTTAATGCAATAATTGAGATTGAACGATCTTCTTTTTTTGCAAATGGTGTAAGACCAATTGCACTTAGACTAGAATATAGAGCATCAGAACAAATCTTATGACGTTTGTATACATTTTCAAGTCCTTCTTCTAACATAATGGCTAATGCTTCTCTGTATGCATAAAGTAAAGGTAATGCAGGGGTGAAGGGAGTTTGTTTTGATTCTTCATAATATTTGAAATATCTTGCTAAATTGAAGTACATTGTTGTTGGTGGATTTGCAATCATGTATTTTTTAGCTTTAGGACTAACAGATATTGGAGAAATTCCAGGAGGTGCAGCAATTGCTTTTTGGGCTCCTGTCATACATACATCAATGTTCCATTTGTCAACTGGAAGGTGAACGCCTCCAAGTAAAGAAACAGAATCTACAACATACATTGCATCATTACGTGATGTTAAATCAGATATTCTATCAAGATAATTTACCATTGTTCCAGTAGAGGTTTCATTGTGAACTACGTAGAATGCTTTAACATCTTTATTATTATCAAATGCTTCTTTTATTTGATCAAAAGTTGCATTTTCTCCTGGAGGAGTTTGAAGTTTTACTACATGTGCTCCTTGAGCTTCAATTAATTCTGCAAGTCTACTACTAAATTCTCCATTAACAGGAATTATTATTTTATCACCTTTTTTTACAATATTTATTACACTTGCTTCAACTGCTCCAGTTCCTGATGCAGATAATGCCACTATATCATTTTGTGTTTGAAAAACCTGTTGTGTTTTTTCAATTACATCAGTGTATAATTCAACAAAATCATCACTTCGGTGATTAATGATGGGGGCAAGCATTGCTCTCATAACTCTATTAGGTACATTTGTAGGACCAGGAAGCATTGACAAGTATTCCAATTTTTATCTCCAACGTAAGTTTCTCATGGGGTTTATTTATAATTAGAGATTTTTCAAACGTTGCTTGGCACTAGTTTTATACAAAAAATTTTTTGTTCCTTCAGGTACAAGATCCTCCCATTTTTGATCGCTTATTATCATATTTCGAATATTTGTTCCAGAAAGAATATCTCTTTTAACAAATGGCATTGGCAGAACTTTAACATCACGTTTTGAATAAAGATGTCCAGTTAATTCATCATTAGTAAAAACAGTATCAAATTTTGGAACTAGTGCATCAATAAGTTCAATCCATTTTATGTGATTTTCTAAATCTGGAATAAAATAGATTTGAATTCTTTGTTTCATAGATTCGTCAATTGAAGATAGAATCATTTCCTTTCGTTCTTCAGCTGAAAAAGGGTTGTTTTTTTGTAAGGGTTTGTTGGAGCTACCCAATCCTATCCATAATTTATCAACCTTAGATAATGCAAAACGTAAAGCATCAAGATGGCCTAAGTGAAATGGTTGAAATCGTCCTATTAATAGTCCATTCATACAAAAAGATTAGAGAATTTCTTTTTAAAAAACTATCATAAAGCGTTGAATAAGAGTAGAAACAGATGGATTTTCTAAAAATTAATGGTGAATTTGGTGAGGGTGGAGGACAAATAATTCGTACCGCAATAACACTATCATGTATTACAAAACGACCTATAATTATAGAAAATATTAGAAAAAATAGAAAGATTCCAGGATTAAGACCACAGCATATTACAGCGATAAAAATTCTTCAAAAAATTTGTGATGCAGATGTAGAAGGGGCAAAAATAGGATCAACAAATTTAAAATTTGTTCCAGGAAATGTAAAAAGTTGTAATCTAATAGAAGATGTTGGAACAGCTGGAAGTATATCTTTAGTACTACAAGTATTGATTCCAGTAGCAGCAATTTGTCAAAAAAAATTAAATTTAACAATCAAAGGAGGGACAGATACTCTGTGGAGTCCAACAATTGACTATACACAATATGTCTTAAGAGAAGCATATTCAAGAATGGGAATTAAATTTTCAATTAAATTAATCAAACGTGGTTATTATCCTAAAGGTGGTGGAGAAGTAAATCTAGATGTTTTACCATCTAATGTAAAGCCAATTTCATTGTATCAAAGAAAAACAAAAAATGTAAAATTATTTTGTTCATTTGCTAATTTACCAAATGAATTGATAAAAAAACATGTTGAAAGTATTGAAAGAAAATTAACCGAAAGAAAATTTATTGTTCAAACACAGATAGATGAAGAAAGCGCAATTGATTCAGGGGCATCTTTATTGATTTTTAGTATTGATGAGGAATCAATAATTGGCATTGACTCAATTTTTGATAAAAAAACAGAGAAATTTAATTTAGATTTAGAAAGTTTTACTGAAAACAATCTTGGTGTTGATGAACGCCTTGCAGATATGCTTGTTTTACCAGCAAGTCTTACTAGTGAAATGACAATTTTTAGAGTTAAGAATATTTCAAAACATTTAGAGACAAATTTGTTTGTGACTTCAAAAATTACTGGCTGTAAATATGGCATAGGCAAATTAAGTGACGGTTTTGAGATTAGAATAGAAGGTGTCTCAAACACCAACATCAAGTAATGATGCAAAAAATAGAATCGCTACGGATAACACTACTGTAATTTCTCCAAGAATGATAATTTTTTTTCTTAACTTTTGAATTTCATGGGGAGACATTTGTTTTGACATTATCTTGTCTTCTACATCTTTTCTAATGACTCTTACATGTATTACATATGTAATAATTAATGCAATGACCAAAATTATCTTAATGATAAGAAAATTACCATAGCTTGTGGCCAGTAACAAATTAGGTTTACTCAAAAGCACATGTGAATTGTATAAACCAGTACCAATGAGAATTATTAATGATGGAACAGCAATTTTGTTGAATCTTTTGCCAACTTTAATCATAAGTTGTAATCTTTCTTCAACAGAATCAAACATTGTTTTGAGAAGTGGTGAAAAAACAATTCCGATGAAAAGTGAACCTCCTACCCAAATAGCAGCTGAAAGAAGATGAATCCACAAAATTATTGCTTGTTCTAATGGAGTCATACTATCTCATGTTTCAAATCAAATATTATGTATTTGGATCTTGACAACCTTTTTTAGTTGTGCATAATGTGATATCGTTGAATTGGCATTACAAAATAAAATAATAGTCTATGCTGCAATTGCAGGATTATTTGGAATGATGGGCATGATTATATGGTATGCTAGTCTTGATAATTCAGAATTAGAACAAGTTGAAATTAAATTACTAAATGTCGAGGTTAAAGATGTTAATAAAATTGAAAATTCTGCTAAATTGGAAGTTACTTTTCTTGTAAAGAATCCAAGTGAAAAAACATTCACAGTTCCAATTATTAGTTACCAACTTTATGCAGATGGGCAATTATTGGGTTCGGGTCAATATTCCACTGAAGATATTTCAATGACTGGTAGAGCAGTACTTTATTCAGGAGTAGAAATTCCTTTGAAAAATACATTTATTCTAAACAAGTCGGATGTTAATTCTGAAATATATCAAGCAGTTTTGAATGGTAATATCAGTAGTTTTAGTGCTGAGGGAAGTATAACCACAGAAACTTCATGGAGTTTAATTGAAAAAGAGTTCAAGACTTCAACTTAAGTTAAAAAAGTGGGCCGAGTGAGATTCGAACTCACGATCACTGCCATGTCGGGGCAGTATCCTAACCGGCTAGACTACCGGCCCATTGAAGTAAAAGATTAGGTGCAGGCATTATTAACGTTTAACAAAAGAAAGGATTGAATAAAAAGAAAAAAGACGTCTAAGAGTTGACAGAAGAATTTACTGATGAGGAAAAAAAAGGTCTCTATAAGGCAATTTATTCAAGGAGAGACGTTAGATCTCATTTTACCTCAAGATCTATCAAAGATGATATTTTATCTAGAATTCTAAATGCTGCACATCATGCACCATCTGTTGGTTTTTCTCAGCCATGGAATTTTATTTTGATAAAAGATATTATAACAAAAAAGAAGATCAAAGATTCTTTCGAGGAAGAAAAAAATCGTTCATCAAAATTAGTGGAAGAACCAAAGAGATCAAAATATATTTCATTTAAACTCGAAGGAATTTTAGAATCGCCCATCAATCTATGTGTAACATATGATCCTTCAAAATTTGGTCCATTTGTAATTGGTAGATCAAGTATTCCGGAGGCAGGATTGTACAGCGTATGTTGTGCTATTCAGAATTTGTGGCTTGCTGCAAGAACAGAAGGAGTTGGACTTGGTTGGGTCAGTATTCTTTCAAATGATACTCTCAAAGAAGTTTTAGAATTACCAGAACATGTTGTTCCAATAGCATATCTTTGTTTAGGATATGTAGATGAATTTGCACAAAAACCAGATCTTGAAACAGCAGGATGGCTTCCAAGACTAGATCTTAAGGATGTGGTGTATTTTGAGAAATGGCAAGATACAAAGAATACAGGCTGGAATCAAATACAAGAAATGATCAAAACTAATCTTGATTACGCTTAAATAATTACAAGTATTTTTTTTGCTGGGCTTGTGGCGCAGAGTCATTTTAGACGCGAAACTTGGATAGCGCAGTAGCCTCCTAAGTTACAGGTCGAGGGATCGAAGCCCTCCAAGCCCGTTTTTAAATTTTGAAAAAATATTATTGCAATTTAAATACAAAGATAGATGGTCAGAATTATGAAAGTTGTAATAATTTCAGGTAGCCCTAGAAAAAATGGAAATACTCAAGTAATAATGAAATATGTTTTTGAATATACAAAATCAAAAAATGCCGATACTAAATTGATTAATCTTTCAGACGGACAAATTGAATGCTACAAGGGACCAGAAGAAGAATATGATGAGCATACAAAAAATGCAGCTAACGATATCACAGATGCAGATGTTTGGTTAATTGGATCTCCAATTTACAATTCATTTTTTAGTTCAGCATTGAAAAATCTGTTTGAATATATCAATTATAAAAAAACTGAAGGTAAAGTAGCTGGCATGGTAATTTTAGCTGCAGGTAATATTGGATTTGTGGATGTTCAAACATTGATCACTCAATTATTATCATATTTCAGAGTAATTACTAATCCTAAAGCAGTATTTCTCACTACAGAATCAATCTCAGAAAACACCATCTCAAATGATGAGGACAAGAAAAGATTAAGAGAATTAGTTGACGAGACTTTGAAAATGGCTTCTAAACTGCATCAAGATTAGGATATAGATATACAACTTTGAAGATTTTAACAGTATAACTACCATCAAAAATTTTGGTTATTTTTCCTTGATCTGAGTCAAGTACTCTAAATTTGTATTCATATGAACCATCTTCATTTACTGGAGTTTGTGCAAATTGTACAGCACCAATATTGTTTCCTGTAATGATTTCATCATTATCAAAAATCTGAATAATTACAGGATAGTCAACGACATGATTTGATATTTTTCCTTCAACAAATCCCCATGGTAGTTTATTATCTTTAGAGATATACATGTGAAGAGTTGTTTTTTCAATTCCCATAGAATTGTTAATTGGTGTAATTTCTGTTTGTGATTCAATTGGTTCAGCAAAAGAATTTGTGTTAGCTATAACAGTAGTAAATAATATTGATGCAATAAGACTGGCAAACATAACATTTCTAGACATTACAATAATTTCCTTATTTAGTTTAAAAGATTTGTTCCAATTCATTAAAGTTAAAACTGCAAGAGTCAAATATTAACATGACGTAGAAGTCATACTAATGAATATGAAGAAAGATCCAACAGAATTATGTTCATGTAAATGTCATTACGGTGGTGCCGTAAGCTGCCCAGGTTGTAAAAATAATCATGGCATAGTATGTTGTCACTGTAAGGATTAATTCTATTTGTTTTTTGTTTTACTTTTAGATGCCAACATTTTGAGATTAGCAAGTTCTGTTTTTAATGATTCAATTTGAACTAAAGTTTGTAGATTTGAAATTTCTTGATTTAATCTTTCAATTTGGCTATCCTTTAGTTTTACAGTTTCTTTGAGTTTGTTTAGTTCTACAGATAATTCATTTTGTGCTACTTTGATTTCAGTAGGACTGATTTGTTTTCCATCTGATGTGTAAATTTGAGTGGTTTGTGAATTATTCAAGCTTTTTTTTTCGTTGTGACTCACGTGTGTTTCAGATTTATGCATATAATCAGTACTCTTTTGAGAAATCCAACATGTAAAAGTAAGGAACCAAGTTATTGGTACACATATAACAAATACAAAATTTAGTATGGGTGCGAAATTTACAAAATAAGGCCATAATCCTGTAAGGGTAGCCGCAAAGACTCCAGTAACCACTGTTGCTAAATGGTTTCCAAGATATCCCATGATGTATTGGAAAAATTCATTGTTTATAACAGTAATGTTGATATTAAAAATTGATATTAAGTAAAAAGAAAAAAAGAGTCTAGTTTATTCGTCTTCAGAAGTAGATGTTTTAGGCATATCTGATTGTAAGATCTGTATTTTTTGTAGTAATTCAGTTCTCAAATCTCTTGCGACCCTTCTAACAGTAGGTCTTGGAACACCAAGTTGATCTACGACTTTGGTATAGATATCCTGTTTGTCAGTTACTCCCTTGTCAAGATAAGAATTAATTGCTTCTTTAATGATCGTGCTCTGGTTTGTACGATTCAACAAATTCTAAATTTTAGTTGTTCTATATAAGACTATAACTTTTGAAATAGTTTAATTTTTGATTTAAGTAATAGTAGTTAAAAAATATTTTAGAATAAAATATTATTTAGTAATTAAATAATTATTTTATTAACGAAAAACGTACTGATTATTACGAATTTTTCAAACTACAATAACTAATTGTAATAATTAATTTAAAATTATTACAAAAAGACTCTTATGATAAGACTGTTAATAATCCCTGTTGAGTACAGCGATTATTGAAACTAACTTAGGAACAATTGTATTCAAATTACTTCCTGATTTGGCACCAGAAACGGTTAGAAATTTTGAGACATTATCAAGAAATGGGTTCTATAACGGTACACTTTTTCATAGAGTTATTCCTGGATTTATGATTCAGGGGGGGGATCCAAATACAAAGACTGGAAATAAGAGTACTTGGGGAACTGGAGGACCAGGTCATACAATTAAGGCTGAATTTAGTTCAAGATCGCATCATCGTGGTATTGTTTCTATGGCTAGATCACAGGATCCAAATAGTGCAGGTTCACAATTTTTCATTGTTACAACAGATAGTACATTTCTTGATAGACAATATACGGTATTTGGGGAAGTAATAGAAGGAATGGATGTTGCAGATAAAATTGTAAGTTTACAAAGAGATCGTAATGATTGTCCCCTTGAAGAAGCAAAAATGACTCATGTTAAAGTGGAATAAATGAGTTCAAAACAAGTTGCTTTCTTCATAATACTAGTATTCATAATAACAATTCCCTCTGTTAATGCCCAAGAAATCACTATTGGTGAAAAAGCAGACCAAAAATCAATTGAAGTTGTAATTAGTTCAACAAATGAAATTCATGTAAAGCATGTAATTGCCTCTTTAAATTCACCCAAACAAATCGAATTGATTAACGGAACTATAACTAATCTTACAGTTTCAGATGAAGATGAAAAAAAGAAACAATTTGGAGTTATTGGTGATAATGACGGTATTATGATTTTCCCATCACAAAAAAATACAATTGTAGAGTATGATCTTGAAGATGTTCTTTTTCTAAAAGATAATGTATGGACTTGGAATTTTTTATATCTTGAAACAACCTCTTTTATAATTCCTAAAGAAGTAGATTCAATTTTTGTAAATAATAACCCAGTGTATTTAGGTGAAAAAAATGGAATTTCGTGTCATGGTTGTCAAATGATTCTAGAGTATTCCATTGATGAACCAAAAATATTAAAAAATGTAAAATTGGAGAATAAAGAATTTGTAATTGAAATGAGAACATTTGCAGAAATAAATCAGTTTAATTTTGATCAATCAACAAAAAATATTAGTTTTGAAGTTAATGGAAAAAATCAATTTGTAACAACAATAATTCCTCTAGAATTATTATCAAACCCATATAATGTATTCATGGGAGATGAGAAAATACGTTTTCATCAATACAATAACGGAACACATGTTTGGCTTAACATAAGATCCGATAATTCAGGTAATGTATCAATTATAGGTACAACAGTTATTGATGATGAAAAACTCACCATACAAAACAATCCTTCAACATCAGAATCAAGTATAAATCAAGACATTATTGTCTATATCCTACTTGGAATTATTATATTAATTGGACTTGTAGTTATGGTGATTATTATGAGAAAAAAGAAGTCATCAACAACTAGAGAAATTCAAGATGATAGTACGTAAAACTATTAGAAAAATTCAATATTTAAAAACACAAGGCACCAAAATTAATTTTTAAACTCTTTTTGTGCCAATAATTAGAAAAGTTAATCTCCTCCTGATCCACAAGAGCAAAAACCATATTCATCAATTCTAACATTACATATTACACATTTTTCTCCATAATCTACTTCCCAAGGCTCTTTTCCATACAGTTTAAAATGATCATCAATCTCAAGTGGGATTTCACGTTTCTTTCCCAATGATTTGTATATGTAAAACAACTATACATAGATTATCGGAGATTAAATTATGAAAATTGAATGTGGGTGTCACTGTATCAAATGTAAAAGTACAAATCTTGAATCAAATAGAGTTGGACAAATTGAGAAAGATGGATATTTCGATATGCATCATACATGCAATCAATGTAAAACACATTTTGATCATTTAGAAGGAGAAGTTTTTGATAATTGTGAAAAATGTCAGTACAAGATTAGTTAGATACTAAGGTATTCTGTACAAAATAATGTGCTCTATTTTCTGTTGAATTTTTTAAAATTTCTCGATTAGATGCCATCTTTGCCAGAGTTTTTGATACATCTAACGGACTAGTACTCCAACCATATTCTCTTAATTGTTGAACAGTTTCTGTTACTGTTCTTGGAGAATCAAAGAATCTACTAGTTTCCAATATTCTCAATTTTGCTTTAATTTCATGAGAGCTAATTGGTTTTGGCTCATTAAATTCTGGTTCATATGCTTCTGCATCATCCAAATATTCTAGACCATATTGATTAGATTGTATTGATTCTTTTGATCTTACAACTTCATTTGTATCTTCATAGATAATTTTTGCTTGATTTGCATGTATGTGATTTGATATATTTGCAATAATTTCACCTAAAGTTTGATTATCAACATAGAAATCTCTAGAGTCAACCTCAATTTCATTCTCACCAAGTTTGAGTTTTATTCTAGCCATATACCCATAAATTGAAAGGTTTTGATTTATTCTGCTAGCTCTAATGAGCTTTAAGATTAGATCAAAACTTTTACACACATAAATTGGATTTTTTTCCTATCGAGTTAAAAAGCAATTTCGAGATATTAAGGCATGAGAGCCTCAGTAAAGGGAATAATCATAATATTTGTTATAGGAATGAGTCTTTTTGGATATTCTCAATATGCGTCAGCCTCACAAATAGACGTAACAATTACACAAAGTCATCTCCTTGAGAAGAACGAAAAGGGCTCAACGTATAATGTTGAATTAGAATTTACCAATCCCTCATTGTTGGTTTTGACAGCAGGTAAAACAGAGTTTTTTGTAATAGCAAATGATGAAATGATTGGAAAAGGAGAGATAGAGTCGTTTGTACTTCCAGCATTAGGAAGCAGTTCGGTGAGTGGTACTTTTCTAAGAGATTCTAATGTAGATTCACAAAAAGTTTCAACAGTAAAGATAAGTGGAATCACAAAATATAATGTAATTTTTGCATCTATTGATGTACCTTTTGTGTTTTATCCAACAGAAGAACAGGCAAGAGAATTTATACATCCAAACTAGTTTTTTAAAGAATGTTAACCGTTTTTGGTTCAACTGCATTAGATACTATTAGAACTCCAAAAAAAATTTTAAAAGATGTTTTAGGTGGAGCGGCAACGTTTGCAGCTATATCAGCAAGTAATTTTGTAAATACTGGATTAATAGCTGTGGTAGGAAAAGATTTTCCTAATGAGTATCATAAAATTTTATCAAAATATCTTGATTTACAGGGATTGACCATAAAAGAGGGGAAAACTTTTCGTTATGACGGAAGTTATGATAAAACACTTAGTTCAAGAGAAACTTTGAAGACTGAGCTTAACGTACTTGCAGATTTCAAGCCAACAGTACCTGAAGAATATAAAAAGTCACAATTTGTATATTTAGCAAATAATGATCCTGATCAAAATTCTGCTCTTATCAAAGAATTCGATAAAGTAAAATTTTCAATGTGTGATACTATTGAATTTTGGATATCTACAAAACGTGAATCGGTAATTAAGATGATTAAATCTGTAGATGCGGTTGTGATAAACGATGAAGAAGCTAAACTGTTAACAAAAGAATTCAATTTGATCAAATGTGCAAAAAAGATGATGGGGTGGGGTGCAAAATATGTAATTATTAAAAAAGGTGAGCATGGATCAATGATGTTTTTTGATGATGTGGTATTTCCATCTGCAGGATTTTCATTGGAGGATGTGGTAGATCCGACTGGTGCAGGGGATTCTTTTGCAGGTGCCATGATAGGATATTTAGCTAGTAAAAATTCAATCAATCTATCAGATATTAAAAAAGCTGTAGTCTATGGAAATGTTTTAGGTTCTTTTGCTGTTGAGAAATATGGATTAGATGGATTACTCCAGATTAAAAAATCAGATATTACAAAACGAGTCAAACTGTATGAAAAAATGATTCGTTTCTAAAAAGATTTAAGTTAGATTATTTCCGCAGATGAATTGAATACTCATAAGATATGTCTGAAAAAAAAGAAGATCGTTTAGAAACTATATTCAAACTACAAAAAGATCTATCAGAGATGATGAAACTAGATAGATATCCAAAAGATTCTGAAGGACGAATTTCTGCGCTATGTACTGCAATTATGCATGAAGCAGTAGAACTACAAAGAACTACAAATTGGAAATGGTGGAAAACTCCAATTCCATTTAATGTATTTGAAGCAAGGGAGGAGTTAATTGATATCTGGCATTTTGTGATTCAGGCATCATTAGAACTAAATTTGACTCCAGATGATATTCTTGAAGAATACAAGAAGAAAAATGAGATCAATAGAGAAAGACAAAGAACAGGATACTAGATTACAAATTTTTTAATTGTGTCAAAATTTGTTTCATTGATTATATTTACAAGATTAATTTCATTTTGAAAATAATTTATTTCTAATTTAGTTACAGTAAGAAAGGGATCAGGACTAGTTGAATTGATTATTCTTCCATAATTATTAATTCCATTTTTATGTAATTCAAATAAAGAATGACCGGCTTTATGACCCCAAACTTCTTTGCCACAAACTATAATGGTTTTAATTTTCTTATTTTGATTAACATATTTAATGATAGAATCAATTCCTTTATTTTCAGAAAGTAGCTTTCCAGCAATTGAAATATGATTCAAAAGTTCAGAATTTGAAATTTTTTTAAGCAGGTCCATGCTTGAAAGCGTACAAATCGCTATCGAAGAATCAGTATTTCCTAGGTATGATTCTTCTGGAATTGGTAATATGACCTTGCATAATTCTCCAATTACATTTCCAATGCTATTCATTTAGTATATCACGAAGAGTTTTTGCGATAAATTCAATATTTTTAGTAGTAACTTTAGGATGTATTGGGAGAGATAAAACATGAGACGATGCCCATTCGGTTACTGGAAGTTTGATTTTTTGTTGGTAAAATGGTGTCTTATGAACTGGGATTGGATAGTAAGAAGCTGCACCAATTCCTTTTTCATTAAGTTTTTTCAGAATTTTATCTCTTTTTGATGTAGCTATTGTGTAAAGATACCAATTTACATTTTCATAATTTCGTTGATGTGGAAGTACAATATCTAAATTAGAAATTAATTTTGATAAAAGATTTGCATTCTTTTGCCTTGTCTTAAGAAAATTAGGGAGTTTTTTCATTTGTATTGTTGCAATTGCAGCACTAATTTCTGGTAATCTTAGATTTAATCCAAATATTCTAGTATCGTATCCATGAACCATTCCATGATTTCTAATCATTAACAATTTATCTCGTAATTTTTTATTATTTGTTGCAATGAATCCTCCTTCTCCGGAAGTCATTACTTTTGCAGGATACATACTCCAACAACCTAAATCAAAAAAAGTTCCAGCATGTTTTCCTTTGTATGTAGAACCTAATGATTGTGCAGAATCTTCTATTATTGGTAAATTATGTTTTTTAGCAATTTCTGAGATTCTATCAATAAACGCTACATTTCCATAAAGATGAACTGGCATTATTGCTTTAGTTTTTTTTGTAATTTTTTTTTGTAGATCATCAGGATCCATAGTATAATTTTCTTTGAGTATATCAACAAAGACAGGTTTAGCCCCAGTAGACACTACAGAATTAGCTGTTGCAACAAATGTAAATGATGGAACTAAAACTTCGTCTCCTTTTTTTATATCTAAAGCATAAAGTGCGGCTTGTAAAGCTGCTGTACCAGAATTTACAGCAATAACATATTTTGATTTTAAAAAGAGTGATGCTGATTTCTCAAATGCTTGCACATATTCTCCTCCATGATTAGCTGCTGATGTAAGCGCACCATTTTTAAGAATGGATGTAACTGCAGCGATTTCATCTTTACCTACAAATGGAACATTGATTGCAATTTTCAACAGATATTCTCTTTAAAACTAGTCTATAAATCTCATGAAATAGGCATGAATTTTTATATTTCAAAATTAGGAAATTTGCATGATGAATCAACGTCATCTTGAAAAATCAGATGCTGGTTACAAAGTTTACTTATACATTTTCTATATTTGTGGATTCATCATGGTTTCAAGTCTTGTTTTTGGAGTTTACATCACTATGATAGAATGGATGAAAAATGGAACGTATGTAATGGGAGAAGCAATACAAAATACTTTCATACCATTTGAAAATTTTTCAAGGGTTTCAACATGGATATTTTTTTCTACCATTATTGGATGGTATTGTGTTACAAGAATAGGATGGAGAAGAACTGCAGGAAATAAAATTATTGGTTGGAAAATGGCATTACTTCAGATAATGTTGTTAGGATTTGCAATTATTACACTGTATGAAGTATTATACAATTTTACAGTCCTAAATGCAGAGATCACTGCAGGTATGATTAAAGGTAATGTTCCTAATATCGACATGTTATCAATTGCATATCCTGATCCAGATAGACCATGGAATTTAGTTTTTGCAACAAAAGTTTTCCTTGCAGCATTTATTATTTCTGCTCATGCATTTTATCTTAGTACTAAACCAAGAAAAAGTTTAGAAGAACCAGAAACTATAGATTAAAAATATTCATCTAGATACAAACATTTTTGCTAATTTTTCTTGATCAGCTTTTACTTTACCAAATGCCTTTCTATGAGATGAATTACAAAATTTTACTGTTTCTGAATGTGGATCATTTTTTCTTGTTTCCTCTATAATTCTACCACACCAAAAACAATATTCTTTTTTTATGGCCCCAAGTTCCCATCCTAAAAATTTAGAATCATAGAATCCTTTTTCTTTTGGACGTATAGAGTTTAGAAGATCTCCATTATCAGATTGAATCCAAATATTTTTTATTTTAGGATGAAATGGTTTACTCCATTTTCTTTTCGCATCATCCCATTCAATATTATTATCAGTACAAAACTTGTAAAATTGCTCCTCAAATTGTTTAGAAACCATGATTTTGTTCATATTTTCACCTATGAAAGTATTCGCAAAAGATAATCTGTTAATGCGATGGTTTTTTGTTTATTTCAAGAATTTTTTTTAGAATTGGGTGATTTTCAATGGAAAAACTAGTTTTTCTACTAGGTAATACTATACTAAACATGGGATTATTTGGTAGTTCTAATGAAACAAAATGTAAAAAATGTGGAACTGTACTTTCTGATCCAGAAAGACTAAAAAAACATCAAGAAATTGCACATAATAAGAAAAAGGAAAAATGTAGAGCTTGTGGTACAGAATTTGATTCTTCAGAAGATCTAAGAAAGCATAGAAAAAATTGTAAGTAAAAGTATTTACTAATTATTTTATTTTCCAAAAAACAACAATAATTAAAATATTTTTTTGATAAATTTATTTTTGGAAATTTAATTTATTTATTAATCAATACTTGTGATAGAGATCATCTATTCCTAATTTGTATAGTTTAGAGAGTTCTTCATATGCCTCTTCTTTACTCATTGAATCTTTTTGCGTAAAAGTTCTAAATTTTTCATTATATTCAATATCATCATGATGTCCAGATATACAGAATAGTCTTGACTTATTTTTTCCTCGATATTCTGTAATAATACCTCGTTTGATTAATAGATCAATATAATTAGTTAATGTTTGATGTTCAATTTTTGCTTCTATTGATAATTGCATGAAGGAAATCCAGTTTTTATAAGTTGTAAATTTTTCTATTATTGTAATAATTCTTCGTTCTCCTCGCTGCCATTTATCTTCAATCATAATTCTCAATCAATTCCTACATTTGATTAACCAATGAATAATAAAAATTAGTTTGAATCACTCAGATAAACCTGATTCGTGTTTAGGTATGTGTTTTAGTGCTTTTTCTATTGCTTCCAAATTTGCAATCTCATTTTTTGAGCTCATTGTTAGAGTTTTAATCATTTCAGAGCCTATCTGTACTGCTTGTTCAGGTAATGTATCTAGAAATTTTTGTAAAACTTTTTTGTAGTTTTTAATGAGTTCTAATCCTTCTTCAAGTGTCATAATAATGATTAGTCACTTGACTATTTCAAATCTTGCAAATTCCAATTAAACTATTATTTCAAATAACTTTATAGACCTACATCTCAGAAGTTGTTTTGATTTGGACATCATTGAAAAAGTTGAATTAATTGAAAGACCTCCTACAGAAGAGGTAGTCACACATGATGAATTAATTGAATTATTCAAAACAAATTCATCCCCAAAACATTACATCGGTTTAGAGATTTCAGGATTTTTGCATTTAGGGAGTTTGATCAGTACAGGTTTCAAGATTAATGATTTTGTCAAAGCTGGTGTAAAATGTACCGTATTTCTTGCAGATTGGCATACTCTGATCAATGATAAATTAGGAGGAGATTGGGATATGATCTCTAAAGTTTCAAAATATTATAGAGATGCTTTCAAGTTGGTATGCCCTGAGGCAAACATTGTTTTAGGTTCTGATCTTTATCAAGAAAAAACAGAGTATTGGTCGGAGCTTGTGAAATTTACTAAACATATGTCATTAGCAAGAACAATGAGAACACTTACTATTATGGGACGCTCGGAAGATGAAGAAAAAATAGATCTTGCAAAATTATTGTATCCACCAATGCAAGCAGTCGATATTCACTTTTTAGATGTCGATATAGCTCATGCGGGTATGGATCAGAGAAAGATCCATATGTTAGTTAGAGAGATTTTCCCAAAAATGAAATGGAAAGTTCCAGTTGCAGTTCATCATAAATTATTACCAGGTCTTTCAAAACCAGCAGATACGAATGACTCACAAATTTTAGGAAAAATGAGTAAATCAGATCCAAATTCTGGAGTTTTTATTCATAATTCAGATGATGAAATAAGAACCAAGATCAAAAAAGCATGGTGTGAAGAAGCAAATATTCAGAATAACCCATTATTAGAAATTTCAAAACATATTATCTTTCATGAATTTAATGAAATCAAAGTAGAAAGACCAGAGAAATTTGGTGGAAATATAACATACATAGATTATAATCAACTAGAATCTGATTTTGCTGAGAAAAAATTACATCCAACTGATCTTAAACAAACTGTTGGAGAGTACCTAGTTAAGGTAATTTCACCAATTCGTGAAAAGTTAAACCTAAGCGAAGAATTGTTTGAAGCAATTAAGAAAAGTTATTAGATTTTGAGATTTGGATTTGTTTGTTCTTCTAAATTATATTTTGATTTGTAGCCTCTAGGATTGATCATCAAATCTTTGTAGGTATAAGTTGACGAATTTCCAATAATTACTGTACTAATCATTCCTAATTGATCAGAATGATTCGGAAGATTTTCTAAATCTGTCATAACAATTGTTTGTGAATCTCTGAATGCACCTTTGATTATTGCCACAGGTGTTGTAGGTTTTCTGTATTTTAAAAGAATTTGTCTTGTATCTAATAGTTGATGTATTCTTTTTTTGCTTGCCGGATTATAGATCACAATTACAAAATCACCTTGTGCTGCAGCTTCAACTCTTTTTGTTATTATTTCCCACGGTACCAATAAATCACTCATACTTACAACTGCAAAATCCGTCATTAATGGTGAACCAATTATTGATGCACATGAGTTTAAAGCAGAAACACCTGGAACTATTTCAACTTGTAAACCATCTTTAGGATTCCAATTTGATGCTGCAAGTGTTTCATAGATTAATCCTGCCATCCCATAAATTCCTGGATCACCACTTGAAACAAGTGAGACTATTTTTCCAGATTTTGCTAGATCAATACATTGATGAGCACGTTCAACTTCTTGTGTCATTGCGTAGCGATGAACGGTTTTACCTTCAATAAGATCTTGGACTAAATTGACATAAGTCTCATATCCTACGATTGTATCGCTTTCTTCAATTACTTCTTTAGCTCTGAATGTCATATGATCATGGTGTCCAGGACCAACACCAACAATGTAGAGTTTACCAGTCAATTTTACAATAAATTTTCTTTCAAGTAATTTATCCGTTTAGTGATTTTATTTTTTATTGAAATGGATCTATGAGGGGACTATTCACTATGTAATGACTATTCATAGGGCGGGCTAAACTGACTGAAATTAGGTCATTTGTTTTAAATGAATTAATATCAGATATTGTTTCAAGAATTTTTGCATTTCCTGGATTATTCCATTCAATAATATAGATACGCCATATAGGGCTATAATTTTCATGATCAGAATTTACTGCAGCTATTCCTGCTTGAAATCCTAGAGGTCCTGAACCTTTAATCCCATTTTGGAATTGAAATAGATCAACTGTGGAGGAATTTGTAATTAGATTTTCAGATTTGGGTGAGAATGGAACACCCATCATTTTAGCTGGACCAGAAGGTGTTGCATCAGTTACAATATAGTAGATTGTTTTTCCATCTGGTCCCCATTCACGATGAGCAACAAATGTTACTGTCATCTCATCTTTGTTAATTTCAGTAATTTGACCTCCCCCAAATGTCAAATCATCAGTGATTTCTTTATCATCTCTTACTAACATCTGTCCATTAGGCCAGATTATTTGAGGTGCATTAATTACTACACCGATTTTATTAAATTCAATTCTTCCATCTTTTTCTGCCTTAATTACTTCTTCAGATGATTCAAGAATTATTGCATTTTGACCTTTTTTCCATGTAACTTCAATAACAGAATTTAGAGCGATGTATTCTAATTCTTGAGATGGTGTACTAGAAAAAATTTCTTTTTGATGTCCATATATTCCGTCTCCTTTAACTCCATTTTTAAAAATAAATATTTTTTGCAGAGTATCTTTAGATATTTTTTCAATTGTAGGAGCAATCTCAACTTTCCAACCTTGTTTTTTAGTAATCATTTCGGCATATCCTTGCTGACTAGAATCTGTTATAATGTAAAAAATTGAATCACCGTTATAGAATCCCTCATGCATTGGAATGGTTGCGGCAACACTTGTTCTTGATAATAATGATGATGATTCTTTTTGTACTTCAATTTTTTGCATAATTACTTCAGTTGGTTGTCCCCTGATCCAACCATCAACACTGACGGTAGCAGTGAATTCTTTTGAATTAAGAGAGTGTAGTGCCAAAGCAGCTCCTGTAAATTCAAAAGAATCAGATTTAGTTTTAAGATCAATTAGAGATATTGCATAAATGGTGTTTCCATCAATAGTCCATGTTGGTTGTCCTTTTGCATCATTACTATTAATTTCATGCAAAACAACAATTTCTACAGGTTCACTTGATGTAAATGTCATTGAACCATCATAAAGAGTACCTTCGTTTGGTGAGAGAATTAGTGCTAATTGTTGATTTTCATGTCCCTGTCCTGGATCTTGAGAGGATGTAATTGTTTTAGTAAAATTAATCTTTTTTGTAGAATTAGCATCAACAAAATTATCAGAAATAAATGAAACTGTAAGAATTCCTGTGGTAAAAATACCTAGAATTAAGATAATAACTAATCTATTCAATGAAATTCTTTGAAATTGTTTCCCTTAAATGATTTTATTTTTAGTTAATTTTATCAAGTTCAAATGCGTCATGTAAAGCCTGAACTGCCACATTAGAATCAGAATCTTTAACAACAAATGCAAGATTTAGTTCTGATGAACCTTGAGTAATCATTGCAACATTGACCTTGTTTTTCTCTATTGCTCCAAAGACTTTAGATGCAACACCCACAGTACCTCGCATACCTAAACCTATAAGCGCAATAATTGCAACATCAGTAGTTACTTCAAGTTTTTTGATTATTTTTCCTAAAAGTTCCATTTCTAATACGTTAACTGCTTTGTCAAGATCGGTATTTTTGACTACAATAGTGATACTAGATTCGGATGGGTTTTGAGAGATCATCATTACATTTATTCCAGCTTTAGCAAGAGTTGCAAAGATTTTTGCAGCGGTCCCAGGAGTACCAACCATACTACCTCCACGTATATCGATTAATCCATTGTGACGAATACTGCTCACACATTTTACAGTATTTTTAGTAGATATTGAGTGAGAATCAGTTACCAATGTTCCTTCATTTTTTACATTAAAGGAATTTCTTATCTTCATTGGAATTTTTTTTGTTAATAATGGCTCAAATGTTCGTGGATGAATTTGTTTAGCTCCAAATAATGCCATTTCAATTGCTTCTATGTAAGAAACCTCTTTGAGTAATTTGGCATTTTTAACAATTTTTGGATCTGCAGTCATTAATCCATCTATATCGCTCATTAACCAAATTTCATCAGCCTTTATGCAAGAACCGATAATTGTTGCTGTATAATCCGAACCTCCTCTACCAAATGTAGTTACATGTCCATGTTGATCTGCTCCTGTAAATCCACCTATTACCGGAATTATTTTCTTAGAAAATTGTAAATCAATAGTTTTAGAAACTCTTAGTCTTGTAGTGTCCATTAATGGTTTAGATTCTCCAAAATTTGAATCAGTAACAATTCCAACTTCTTTACCAGTTAGAGATATTGATTTTTTACCTATATCATTAATTGCAAAAGAAATTAATTTTATTGAAAGACGTTCACCAAATGAAATTAAATAATCCATTGATCTAGGGGTTACTTCTCCTAATAGAACCATACCTTCAATTAATGCAACAAGTTCTCGAAAATCTATATCTAATTTTTCTAATAATTTTTTTCTAATTGTTGATTTTTTGATTGTTTGTTTTGCAAGTTGTTTATGTCTATTGATAATTTTTGATGCTAGTTGTTCAGCCTTGTCTTTATTTTCTTTTTTTATGGATTGGGATATTTCTATTAAATCATCAGTGGTACCACTAATTGCAGAACAAACTATTACTATTTCATTATGTTTGGATAATGAATTAATGTAGTTTGTAACAGCTTGAATATCTTTAGCGGATGAAATTGATGTTCCGCCATATTTTAGAACGAGTCTCAATTCAAAATACCTGAATCAGTTAATCTTTAAATGCTTTAACTTTCTACTCGTGGAGCCAAATAAAAGTGGATTCTGCCTATGTTTGCTACTTTGAATTCAATTCTTAGAGGTTTTGCACTGGAAAATTCACATGTAATTTGACCTGCGTTTGCACCTACTGCTTTAACTACAGGGTTAAGATATTCGAGGCTATACGTACCAATACTGTCCTCTTTTGAATAGATTTCACCTATTTCGTCCGTATCCTTTTCGAGATCAATTACAACTTCACCCGAATCACCTTTTCCAGAAAAATCTGCTTTAGAATCAGATGTATGAATAGTCAGATAATCAGATACAACTTGTACATCACCCAAAATCTTGTCAAATTTAGAAGAGGATAAAGTAATTTTAGAATCATATGGAATTTTTGGTAATGGTGTATCAGTTGCAGAGCTTTCAATTAAACGCATTTTATATTTTTTATTTTTACCAACTGTTACAAGTAACATGTTTTGTTCAGAAATACTAATTTCTATACTATCTTTTTTATCAGCTCTTTTGATAAGTTTAGAAAATTCATCTATTCTAACTCCAAATTTTATATCACTATCACATTCATATTTTTCAAATGCAGAGTTAGGCCAAGATATATCAATTAGAGCTACATGAGATGGATCCATTCCTCTAAAAGTAATTCCCTCTGCTGTTGCAACAAAAGTAGCTTCCTCTACAAGTGTAGATATAGCTGAGATGATAGCTTTTAGATCATCTGAACCACTTGTTTTTGCTTCGAAAGTCAAACTAATTATTTTGAGTTTTATGTTCCAGTTAAACGTTATGCGTAATTACGCCAAGTGTGTCTACATTTTGAACATCGATAGAATTGAGTTGTAGGTTCATCTGCACTTCTGGTTTGTAGCATCCACCAAACTGCTTCATCATTACCACATTTTTCACATTCAATTTTGATTGTAGGTAATGACTCCACTGTTTCATTTTGAGATAATACATTGAATTGTGATTCATGTTCTTGAACTGGTTTCTTTGTTTGTTTAGTTTCTTTTCCCTCAACATAATTACATTTTGGGCATTGGAGACCAGAATCACCTTTTTTTAGTTTGACCTCACAACTGGGGCAAAATTTCATCTAATTTACCTTGATTTTAGAATTAAATAATTGTTTAAAATCATTAGCCATTTTTATTGCTGAATCTGTTGCTTTTTTGATTTCTTGCATTGGTTTAGTGTTTGAATTGATTCTCATCCAGCACTCATTAGTAAGAGGATGTTTTACAATGACGCCTGCAAAATCTATATTTGATTCCTTTAGAAGCTCATGTTGAATTATGTATAAAATTCCTATATCAGTTTCCGTGATAGAAAGGCTAATTTCCTTAGGTTCTGAGCTGATAATTTGAGCATTCATGTATTCGGAAAAAGCACTTATTGTGGATATAAATCATTATGAGCGGTTAGAATGGTAGAAAGTATGATTTCAGATATTGGAATAGTAAAACTCAAGGACGAATACGCATTAAATGACACTATAGAAATTAATGTCAGTTTTAAAGTGGAAGGAGGGCTAAGAGATGCGTTCAATGAGGCAAATTGGACTAAGGCATATAACAATAATGATGTATCATTTAAAATGAAATACGGCATAAAATTGATTTCTGGTGGATTTAGGAAAAAAGAGATTGGTAAAACTATTGATACTTATAGAAAAGCAGCAATTTTTTGGACAAGAAATCCCAAGTTGGTTAACCCTCATAAAGATAGAAGAATTTGGGTTCAAGTAGCCAAAAATTTTGAGCCATTTATTCGATTATCTGAAGAAGAAGTAAGACAGGAATTATTTGATTTTAATGAAAAAATTATCTTCAAGGCATCAGATTTAGGAAAAGGCAAACATAAGATTGGAGCTGAGGTCTTTGCTTCTTGGCAAAAACATGATTATACAGAACCAGGAAATGTTAAAAACAACTCTAAGGAAATTGAGATTACAATCAATTAGGGATATAAGGAACATTTTGAGTTAATCAATATGGCAAAATATGATGGTCTGTTAGGACAACCAATACTCGAAGTTGAAGAACCAGATAAGGAAGGAGGAATTACATTTATCTTTAAAGATAATAGATTTTTGTTCATTAAAGCAGTTGATGGAAAGATAGATGCGGTATCAATTCCAGAATAAGTGAAAAGATATGGACAAATTTGAACAAATTAAAATGATAGAACTGGTAAAGGTTGAAGATCCTGATTCTGATGGTGGAATAACTCTGGTGTTTCAAGAAAATAAAATACTAAAGATTAAGATTGTGGATGGAAAACTAGTATCACAATTTATGTAAGTTATTGATTTCTTACATGTTTTTCATAGAAAGTAATAGCTAATTCTTGTACCTCAGATTGAATTGAACCTGGTCTTTCTTTTCTAATTTTTTTAATTGCATCTTTTGCAGAATATTTTTGATATTTCACCAAGTAACAAGCTAGTATAGTTCCTGCCCTTCCCATTCCAGCTGCACAGTGAACCATTACTGCTTGATCATTAGAAATTTTTTTATAAATAAAGTCGACTGTTATATCTATTCTATCCATATCTGGAGCAGTAAGATCTGGTGTGGGCACATGTAAGTAACCAATATCAC
>ERZ1292640.160-Hain-H43-02um-R1-160-length-54384-cov-7_pt1 | contig 43796 bp, 36 predicted proteins | sample MGYA00564404_ERZ1292640 | MGnify/ENA primary metagenome ERZ1292640 (study PRJEB36523, sample SAMEA6512636) | groundwater metagenome | collected 2019-01-08 | study: AquaDiva: Metagenomics assemblies of 32 groundwater samples | reverse complement strand
TCCAACGCCTTGCAGTGGCGGCTGCAATACAGTCGGGTCATTGAACAGGCGGGCAAAATCGGCGGCATCCTCCGGCTCGTATGAAGACGGACGCGAAAATCGAGTTTGGCGATTTCCAAACGCCTGCCGCTCTGGCGGGTGAGGTTTGCGCGCTGCTCATCCGGAAAGGAATCAACGCGGACTTGGTCGTCGAGCCGACGTGTGGTGTCGGCACATTCCTGCTCGCGGCGGCCACAGCCTTTCCCAAAGCCAGTCTCCTCGGATGGGATGTCAACGGTGCTTACGTGGAAGAAGCTCGTGCGGCGCTGAAGCGAACTGGCGTCGGTGGCCGGGCGAAAGTGCAAGCGCAGGATTTTTTCGCGCAGGATTGGGATGTATCAGTGGCGTTCCGGGGTGAAGCACGATTGCGTTTCGGTGATGGAGCTTAAGCCAAACGAGGACGGCAGCTACCGCAACAAGCTCGGTGAGCAGGTGCAACTGGAACCCGATCATTTGTTCCCGTTTCTGAAATGCTCCGATCTGGCCAACCATCGCACCACGCCGGATCGTGTCGTGTTGGTCACCCAGCGGCGGGTGGGAGAGGACACGGCCACGATTGCGGCCAACGCACCAAAAACCTGGCGCTACTTGAACTCGCACCGGGCCTTGTTCGAGGCGCGCAAGAGTTCCATCTACGTTGGGCGAATGCCGTTCGCGCTGTTCGGCATTGGCGATTACACTTTTGCGCCGTGGAAGGTGGCCGTCTCGGGACTGCATCGAACGGTGCATTTCGCGCTGATTGGGCCGGTGGAAGGCAAACCCGTATTGTTCGACGACACTTGTTACTTCCTATCCTTCGAGAGCGAAGATGAGGCCAGGGTGGTTGCCGCCATCCTCAACTCAACGCCCTGCGAGCAGTTCCTTTCCTCGCTCCTGTTTCCCGACTCCAAGCGACAGGTCACCGTCGAGTTGTTGCAGCGGCTGAACATTCACGCGATTGCCGCCGAAGCGGGCTTGGGCCGTGAGTGGGCGTCGGCTCGCACCCAGCGTGTGACTCATCACTACGAAATGGCGAGTCCCCAAGCCGAGTTCGTTATGGAGCGTCCAGATACAAAGTGATTTTCTGAAGGATCATTCTGCATTGCGACCACGGATTTCTACCTGGGCAATTTCATTTCCTGCTTCCCTGATTTTTCAATTTGGACATCATTCCTGAATGCTATCTGAGATTCGCTCTGTTCACTTCGTGGGAATCTGCGGCACCGCGATGGCTTCAGTGGCGGCCGCCCTGAAGGAGAAAGGATTTCGCGTCACCGGCTCGGATCAAAACGTCTATCCGCCCATGTCCGCGTTTCTGGCGGACCGGCAGATTGAAGTCATGAGCGGCTACGCGGAGCGGAATCTGGCGCACCAACCCGACCTGGTCGTGATCGGCAATGCCATCTCGCGCGGCAATCCGGAGGCGGAGATCACCCTGGAAAAAAGGCTCCGCTACTGTTCGCTCCCGGAATTGCTGAAGGAGTTTTTCATCCGCGGCAAACGCTCGCTCGTCGTCACCGGCACGCATGGCAAGACGACCACCACTGCGCTGCTCACCTGGGTCTTCGAGCACAACGGCTACCAGCCCGGCTTTCTTATCGGCGGCATCCCCAATAACCTCGGCCAGGGCGCGCGGTTCACGGACAGCGACTGGTTTATCATTGAAGGGGACGAATACGACACGGCCTTTTTCGACAAGCGGAGCAAGTTCGTCCACTACCTTCCCGAGGTCGCCATCATCAACAACCTGGAGTTTGATCACGCGGATATTTTTGAGAACCTGGCCGCCGTTCAGACTTCGTTCAAGCGCCTGATCAATCTGGTCCCGCGCAATGGGTTGCTCCTGGCCAATGGCGATGACGCCAATCTCGCTCCATTGCTGGGCATCAAACATTGCCCGGTCGCACGGTTTGGCCTCGGCGTCGCGAATGACCTTCGGGCCGTCCAGAACGAGTTCAGCATTGAGAATTCAAAGTTCAAGGCCGGCGGGGCTGAATTCACCGTTGGTTTGGTGGGCGAACTCAATGTGCGCAACGCGCTGGCGGTGGTGGCTTGCGCGCGGCATTGCGGCTTGAGCGATGGGCAGATTCAATCGGCTTTCGACACTTTTGCCGGCATCAAGCGCCGCATGGAGGTGCGCGGCGTGAGCCGGGGAGTGACGGTCATCGATGATTTTGGCCATCATCCCACGGCCATTCGCGAGACGCTGCGGGCGTTGCGTTTGAAATTTCCGGGCCGGCGGCTGTGGGCCATCTTCGAACCCCGCACCAACACCACGCGCCGGAACGTGTTTCAGAATGAATTGGCCGAGGCTCTGGCCTTCGCCGACGCCATGGTTGTGGCGGAAGTGGCCAGGCTGGAATTGCTGCCCGTCCCTGAGCGGCTCAATCCCGCCAAGCTGCTGCAGGACTTGCAGGCCACCGGCAAGCCGGCCGCTTATCTGCCGACGGTGGACCAAATCGTCGAGCACGTCGCGAAAACGGCCTGCGCCGGCGATGTGCTTTGCGTCTTCAGCAACGGCGGTTTCGGGGGAATTCACGGCAGGCTGCTCGAACGATTGGCTGCCGTTGGCACGCAGGACTCAGCCAACCTTCGGATTGGTTAGGCGCTCCTTTGGACCGGGGGACTCTCCATGAAGCCGGTAGCGTAGGCGTCCCGCCTGCGAGTTCGCCCAGCGTCTCGCTGGGCGCAGTACTGGCGGCGCGCCGCCGCCAGAACTCGCCGCCGAGGACGGCTGCGCTACCCGCGCTCCGGTTCAACCCAGAAAAAGAAGGTGGAACCGCGAAATACGCGAAATACGCCAAAACAGAATGGGTTGGGGAAAATGCCCGGTTCACCAATTGGATGAACACACTTTCCTGCTCAACTCCTTCTCCTTTCGCGTATTTCGCGTATTTCGCGGTTTGAAATGCCGTTTTCAGGTTCAAGGTCGGAATGCGTGGCCTGATGGCCAAGGCTGCACACGAATTCAGAGCGGCCACGAATTCGGCAAAAGCGATTTGCGGCCGTTCTGAAGTCGTGGGGCGGTTAATGGGCAGACGGGTGAGCCTGAATATTATCTCACAAACCCGGAGTGTTGTTGCCGCAACCTTCAGGTTGCGTGGTTGCGCGCGGGCCGGCTGAAAGGGCGCAACGAACGCATCTCAGTTTTTCGCAGCCGGACTGGCCGGCCCGAAGGGCCGGTGGTGGACCAGCCCGGCGTAGCGCCGCCCTGGGTGCAAAGGCCCCCACGCCAACCGCTCTGTATGAGCGGTCGTTCGAACCCTGATGCTTAGTGTATTTCGTGGTTGCAACTGCTTTTTCCAGGATTAACCTCCGTATCCTTGAAAAACGCCCCCCGGCGCCACAAAACAAGTTCGTCATCGCCGCCACAGACGGAGCCTCGGGCCGGCGGCCCGACCGGCTTGGGTGACGCATGCGTCCAGCCCAATCCGTCTCAAAGATTCGTTTTTCGCCTCTTGGCGGTCACGTTGGTCCCAATGGCTTTCCTGGCCCTCATCGAGGCCGGGCTTCGTTTGGCCCATGTCGGTTACCCTGCCGATTTCTTTCTGTACGACCGAATCGAATCACGCGACGTGCTGGTGCAGAACGATCAGTTTTCCCGGCGATTCTTTCCGCGCCACCTCGTGCGCCGGCCGTTGTCCATGGCGATGTCCGCGACGAAGCCGGCGGACACGATCCGTATTTTCGTCTTGGGCGAATCGGCGGCCATGGGCGATCCGGACCCGGCCTTTTCGTTCAGCCGGATTCTCGGCGTGCTGCTGCGGGAACGATATCCGGGCACCCGCTTCGAGGTGGTGAATCTGGCCTTCACGGCGATCAACTCGCATGTGATCCTGCCCATCGCACGGGAATGCGCGCAGCAGGGGGGGGATTTATGGGTGATTTATATGGGAAACAATGAAGTGGTCGGTCCTTTCGGCCCCTCCACCGTGTTCGGCGCTCAGGCGCCCGATCTCTGGCTGATTCGCACGGCGCTCGCCCTGCGACGATTTCGGACCGGCCAGGTTATCGATGACCTCTGCCAGCGAGCCGTGGCAGCTTCCGGCGGTCCGAAGTCGTGGGCGGGACTGCGCATGTTCATGGAAAACCAGATTCGGCAGGATGATCCAAAGCTGCTAAAGGTTTATAACCATTTCTCGCGAAATCTTGAGGACATTCTTAAAGCCGGGGAAGCTGCCGGCGCAAAAATCATTCTCGGCACCGTCGCGGGCAATTTGAAGGATTGCGCTCCGTTTGCGTCCGTCCCTGCCAGGCCCTTCGACGATCAACAAAGGCCGGCCTGGAAAAACCACCGTGCCGCCGGGGTCGAGTTGCAGGCCAAAGGCCAGATGGAGGCCGCCTTGGCTCGGTATGAGGCCGCCGCCGAAATCGATCCAACCGACGCCGAACTGCAATTCCGCATGGGACAGTGCCACCTGGCCCAAAACCAGGCCAACCATGCGCGGCCATGCTTCGAGCGCGCTCTCGACCTGGATGCTCTTCGTGTCCGCGCCGACTCGCGCCTCAACGCAATCATCGCGGAAACGGCCCAACGACACGCTGCGCAGGGCGTTCAACTCATTGATACCGTGGAGATTCTGAGCCGCAACGCCGCCGATGGAATTCCCGGGGAGGATTTTTTCTATGATCACGTCCATTTCACCTACGTGGGGAACTACCTCCTGGCCCGGGCCATTGCTGACGCGGCGGCGAAAGTTCTCCCTGCGCCCGTGACGAGCAGCGATACCGGTTCTTGGGCTGCCTCCGAGCTTTGCGCTCAACGATTGGGATTGGCGCAGTGGAACCGTTGCCAGATGCTGGAAAACTTGCAGCGCTGGCTGACGGTGGCCCCGTTCACCAACCAGATCAACCACATCGATCGCCAGCGGCGCTATCGCGAAAAGCTGGCCGCCTTGAAACTGTCGCTCCCGCCGGGCGCTCTCGACCAAGCCATCGCCGCTGGTCAGGAAGCGTTGTTGGCCGCGCCCGACGACTTTTATCTCAACGAACTCCTGGCCAAGGCGTTGCATCTGCGCGGTAATCTTGACGGGGCCGTGAACGCGATGCGCCAAGCGGCGCGTCTCTTGCCGCAGAACCCGGTGGCTCACTACAACCTCGGCTTGCTGCTCAACACCCAGGGGCGCCTGGCTGAGGCCGCCGCTTCCTTCCGCCAGGCCGTGGAGCGCCGCCCGGATTACGCCGAGGCCCACGCCGGCCTGGCCAAGGTTCTGGCCAGACAAGGGAACAGCGGCGGCGCCTTCTCCGCCCTGTTGCGATCCCTGGAATTGAAACCGGATGATGCGGACGCGCTGCTCAGCTTGGGGCAGCTCTGGCAGCAAAAGGGCGAATTCACGCCAGCATTGGATTGCTACCGGCGGGCGCAGGAGCTGGAGCCAAATTCCGCCTTCGTCCACATCCACTGGGGGAGTCTGCTGGCCGCCAGGGGCGACCGGCTTGAGGCCGCGAAACATGTCGCCGATGCCGTCCGCCTGCAGCCGGAGAGCGCCCTGACTTATTTCGTCAACGCCACACGGTCGGCGCCGAACGACCCGGAAGCGCACTTTCGGTTGGCCAACGCGCTGGCTGCTCAGAACCGCCGCAGCGAGGCCTTGGCCAGCCTCCAGAGGGCCGTGGAATTGAAGCCGGATTTCTGGGAAGCCCGCTACTTGCTGGGCGTGGAATACGCCGCGGAGAGCCACCTGGCCGAGGCTCAGGTCCAGTTCTCCGAGGTCATCCGGCTCAGACCGGGCTTCACCTTGGCTCACCTGAATCTGGGCGTCGCCTTGGCCAAGGAAATGAAGCTCGCTGACGCGCTGCGCTGCTTTGAAGAAGCGTTGCGTTTGGAACCGGCCAACAACCTGGCCCGGCAGCATTTGCAAACCGTGCAGACGATACTGAAGGCCAAGTCACGCTGAGATGCGCCGCTGCGCCGATTCAAGAAAGCCGGAGCGCCGGTTTGTAACCGGCTTTTTGGGCCTCCCAAGCCTCAAAGCCGGTTACAAACCGGCGCTCCGATAGCGATTGCGGTGCATTCAAGCTTCCTTGAACCAGACCTGGCTGCGCCGCGATGCGGTCGTTTTTGAATGAAGGCCTTTTTGAAGGCCTTTTTGAGTTGACTTGTCCGGGGCAAACTGCAAGCTATTATGCAAACCTTAACCCACTCACTGATAACTTATGCGAACCAACAGACTCTTCCGTTTCTTCTTGTTCGTCTGCGCGCTGCTCAGCTTGGCGAATTGGCAGGCTCGTGCGGCTAATACCACCATTAACTTCGACACCGATCCGAGAGGGACCGGGCTTTTCATTGACGTCGGCTCGGGCGATTGGAGGCCCACCGGAGGCAATCCCGCCACCGGCGGTTACCTCAAGATCACTGATGCCGTGGGGAGCGAACGCTCGGTTCTGCTTTTTGAGGACCTTGACAACGGGGCGATCATCTCGGCGTTCAGTTTCTCGATGGACGTCAGGATCGGGAACGGCACGGCCTCACCCGCCGATGGTTTCAGCATCAACTACGCGCGCAACAACGACCCGATTGTCTTGGGGAACGGCACGGGCAATTTCGCCTCCAGCCCCGCCGGCGAAGCCAATCTTCCGGAGGAAGGCACGCAAACGGGGCTCGCCATTGGCTTTGATGCCTGGCTGAGCGGCGGCGCGACGGGCGGGGACGTGATTGGCATCACCGTGCGGATTGACAACGTGATCGTCACGAACATCGCGATGGGCACGCTGAATGGTTCCTGCACGGATACGACTTCGCTGCAAACCGGCCCGAGGGATACGGCGAACATCGGTTCGACTGACCCCCTGTGCTGGGCGCCGGTGCGCGTGAATTTGGATGACGACGGCACCTTGGACATCAGCTACAAGACGCGGATTATCCTGACCAACTTCCAAACGGCTTTCTTTCCCAGTCCTGGTCGTTTAGTCTTCGCGGGCCGCACGGGTGGCTCTTATCAGATTCAGCATGTCGATAACATCTCCGTCACCACCGTCCCCGCGACCGCGCCCGCCATCACGGGCATCACTCCCACCGCAGTAGGTTTCAACCTGACCATCTTGGATCAAGCCGGAGCCAGCCCGCTCACGAATACATTTGTCCTGCAGGTCGATGGTGCCGTCGTGCCCATCAGTTCGCTCGCGCGTCAGGGCGACTTGACTTTTCTCGGTTACAGCATATTTCCCAACCGCTACGTCAGCGGTTCGTCGCACGCGATCAGCCTTGCATTTACGGATAGCAACGGCGCGAGCGTGGCACGGAATGCTACGGTCACGATCCCTACGACCACTAGCATCCCGGCCGAATACGCCTTGCCCGTGTCGAATCTTGACCTCACGAAAGCCGGCTTCAAGGCGCGTGTTCATCAGATGGCGGTCGGACGAGGTCCAACCGACGTCAACCTCCTTTTCAAAGCCGAACGGCATCAGGCTGGGGGATTCATTGATCCGGCCACCAGCCTGCCGTACGAAAACCTCGCGGACTTGACGGCGGCCACGGATGGCGTCTTCGTGGACGAGAACGTCATCAATTGGAATCAGGATGCTCCAACTGCCATTGGCAACTTCAGTGCCAACAGCACGCCGCCGATGGAGGACGAGCCGGTGCCGGGCATTCCAGGAACGACCCTGTCCACGGACAGCTATGTGGCGGAGATGCAGACCTATCTAAATTTGAAAGGGGGCGTTTACCGGTTTGGCGTGAACAGCGACGACGGCTTCAAGGTATCGGTCGCACGATCGCCCGGAGATGTCAACGGTCTGGTGCTGGGGTCGTTTAACGGGGGGCGCGGCTCCGCGGATTCCATTTTTGACTTTATCGCCCCGGTGGATGGAGCTTACCCGTTCCGGTTGCTCTGGTGGGAGGGTGGCGGCGGATCGAACGTCGAGTTGTTCATGGTCGATCTGCTGACCAACCAGAAAATACTGATCAATGATCTGACCGCGGCGGTGCCGATTCGCGGCTATCGCGAAATCAGCGCGACCTACCCGGCTGTGACCAAGGTGCTTCCCGCCGCGGGATCGAACCTGAACGTGCCGACGGCCGACGTGGTGGTTGAGATCACTGACGGGACCGTTCCCGTGGATGCCAGTCCGCTCACGCTGACGGTGAATGGCACGGCTGTCACCGGAGCGACCAAGACCGGCGCCATCACCATGATCAAGCGGACCGGTTCGCTGGCCAGCCTGCTCCCGGCCACCAACAACGCCACGTTGGTCTATGCTATCACCAGTGGCGGCCAGCAAGTGTTGATCACCAATACGTGGAGCTTTATCGTCGGTGGCACCACGGGTGGCCAGGAAGGGGCGGGCGGAAATCTACCCACGGGTCAGGGGAATCCTATGCCGATATCCTACGCCATCATCCCCGCGGCTAACAAAGTGCCGACAGGTTCCATCGACCCCGGCCAGCCGGGATTCAAAGTGTTGAAGGTGCATCAAATCGACCGGACAGGCGATGCCAACCAAGGCAACGGCGGACGGTATTCAGGCCAGAACGGCAATGCCAACCGCATGCCACGACCGGAAATCCAACTGAGCAACGGCTACATCAACCGCACGAACAACACGCCGTATCCGAACCTGGCGGACCTCTCGCAATTCAACCCGGTGGATGGCACGCTCAATATTGATGGTGTCGTTAACTTCCAACAGATTTCAGCCAACGCGGGCGCGTGGTTTCCGGAGGAACCGATGCCCGGCATGCCCGGAGGAGGAACATCAACCGCCGGCGCTCAAGTCGGCACGGACAACTTCGCCATGGAAATGGTGACCTATTTACAACTCAAGGCCGGCTCTTACCTGATGTCCGTCAATAGTGACGACGGTTACGTCCTGACCTCGGCCCCGAATCCGCGCGACACACTGGGCACGCTGGTCGGTTACATGAATGACGGCACTGGCTCGGCGAACCCGCCTTCTCGCTACGTGTGCTTCGTGATCCTGGAGGACGGCATTTATCCGTTCCGGCTTCTGTATTGGGAAGGCGGCGGCGGCGCGGACCTGGAATGGATGTCCGTTGATCTGGGCTCCGGCCAGACGGCGCTCATCAACGACTCGGGATCGTCCCAGGCGATCAGCGCCTTCCGTGAATACACCGGCCCAGCCCGGCCTTGGGTCAAATTCTCGGTTTATCCCCTGCCGTCGCGCTGGGAGAATACACATCAGCAAACCGGGCCAGGACCGATCCTGGTCAAAGTGGGTGGCACAAATCCCAGCGATTGGGCGAACGGCGCACCCGGCTCCAGCGGGTTGACCAACCGGCCCTTTGCGGATGGCGTCGGCGCCATCATTGCGGACCTGGGCACCGGCACGGTGGCCATGCGTTTGGATGGAGCGGCGGTGACCCCGACGCTTACTCCGTCCGGCTCGGATACGATCGTTTCTTACAAGCCGGCGACTCCGTTGTCCTCCGCCTCCGCGCACACGGCCAGCTTGATCTACGCAGGCGTGACCAATTCGTGGACCTTTAACGTCCAGACCGCTCCCGTCGTGCCGGCCAGCGTAGCCATACCGGCGGCCAGGTTTATCTCGACCGCCGAAGGTATCCGCGCGCGGGTGACGAAGATTCGCAACGGCACGGCTAACATCGCCACCAGCGTGGCCCGGGCGGAAGACCACTTGCGCGGCGCGTTGAAAGACGCCTCCGGCAACGTCATCACCAATACAGCCGTGCCTAATCCGGACCGAGCGGATGGGGCGTATATCGTTCCAACGGTCAACTGGAACCAGGAAAAACGGGTCCCGCCCGGCAACAACTCGGAGAACGGCTACTTCAGGCAGGTCACTGGGTTCACGGACCAGCCGATTCCTGGCGTCGGTTTGGGCACGACGGGCGAAGCCAACACTGCCAACGACCTGATTCAAGCCGAGATTCTCGCCTTCCTCGATCTGCCGGCAGGCTACATCAAGATGGGTGTCAACAGCGATGACGGCTTCCGCGTGACGGCGGCGGAGGGCTACCAGTCAAGCCCATTGGTCTTGGGTCTTTGCGACGCCGGCAAAGGTTCTTCGGACGTACCGTTCTCGTTTGTGACGCCGGCGGCGGGCCTCTATCCCATCCGCTTGGTTTGGTTTGAAGGTGGCGGCGGGGCGAACATCGAGTTCTTCTCCTATGGCGCGAACGGCGAGAAGATTCTCGTCAACGACCGCAGCAACACCAACGCCATCAAGGCCTACTACGAGGTCATTCCTGTCCCGACGGTGGCCATTACCGGTCCGGGCGATGGGACGATTCACGCGATCTTCCCCACCAACATCACCATCACGGCTGACGCCTCCATCGTGAACGACAGCATCGTCAAGGTCGAGTTCTTCTCCGGGGCGACCAAGATTGGCGAAGCGACCAGCGCGCCCTACAGCATCGTGTTGAGCAACCTTCCTGAGGGTCGCTACACGCTGACGGCCAAGGCCACGGCAGCCAATGGTTTCACCACGGTGTCGGCACCGGTCAAGATCATCGTAGGCATCCCGGTGATCTCGAACGTGGTGGAGACCGGAGGGGACAACGAGGCGACGGATACGGTCACGGCCAAGTGGACCGGGGTGACGTTCGTCAACGGAGTGGCCAACGAGCCAATCCCCAACACGCCGGCCAGCGATCCTTACACGGTGGGGTATTTTGGACAGGAGGCGCCGGCGTTTGTGGATCGCAATCATCAATGGGAGGGTGCGAGCGCCACCCTGCCCTTGCCGGCCTATCTGGTGGGAGGCGAATACATCATGTCGGGCAACGACAATCGCGACAATACCGCCTACAAGCTGGACATCACCGTGTCGGTGGAGGCGCTGGCGTATCTCCTGATCGATAACCGCCTAGGCGAGGGAAATAACGCGGACCCGGCGAACCATCCCAACTGGCTGAGTGACCGGTCAGGAGGGGCAGGCAACGTGGCCGACGGTCAGCCCGACATGGGATGGGTGGTGCAGCAAGGTTGGCAGCCGGCCGCTAACGGTTTGAACCGGGCGGGCAACGCGGCGTGGCCGGATGAAGTGGGTGTGGACGAAGGCGCCGACGGTAGCATCAATCAATGGTCGTCGGTGTACGTGAAGCGGATACCGGCCGGCACGTTCACCATCAATCAGGCCGACAATCATGGGCAAAACATGTATGGGGTCGTTGTCCGGCGCGCTCCGGCGGTTGCGCCGATGTTTGCGGCACCGGTGCTGAACAGCGACGGGACGGTCACCATTGCCTGGACGGGAACGGGAACGTTGGAAGAAACGAGTTCGCTGGCGGCGCCGATCACCTGGACGCCGGCGGCCAGCCAGGCCAATCCGCAAACGGTCGCGGCCACCGGGACGAAGTTCTACCGGTTGCGGCAATAAGCGGCGCCGTTTCCAAGCCGAGTTAACACAGAGGCCGGAGGCGACTCCGGCCTCTTTTTTGTTGGGAGATGAAGCGCCCCATCGGAGCGCGGACGGCCCGTCCGCGCGTCCCTCTGCTTTGGCTCTGCACGGACTCTCACCTGCTGTTCCATCGGCTTCTTCATCCGTGAAAACCGTGAAATCCGTGGTGGCAGCATCCGCATTTGGATTCAACCTGGAAACGGCAGTTGAATAACCGCAAAGAGCACAAAGAGCGCAAAGCCGCAGCTCAAGGAGCGCCGACATTCTTGTCGGCTTTGGCGTTGGCGCGCGATTCGGGCCGACACGAATGTCGGCGCTCCTGCGCCACGCTTGGGTTCTCACCCGACTGGTGATTGCGTCTATTCTCCGAAATGCCTGCTTTTCTTTGTGTTCTCTGTGCTCTGCGGTTGAACTGCTCCTTTTAGGTTCAAGTGCCGAGCGCGGCTTCATTCAACCAACAACACCCGGTAGAACCGCTGGCTGGCCTGGAGGCTTTCTTCTTTGGACATCGTTGGCTGGCCGGCGATGGTGGCCGGACCGAGGTCTTGCCACAGCACATCATTCAGGGACGGCTTGAATTGAACCAAGTATCTTTTTCCAGGGATGCTGCCCCAGGTCAGAGTCACAACCTGATTGGCCAGATTGATCTGGGAAATGGCCAGATAGGGTTGAGGCAGAGCGCCAAAGAACCGCAAAACGTCGAACAGATAAGCGGCGCGCACTGGCGGGTCGGTAATCGTTTCAAAAGGAAAACTGAAATAGACCAGTTTCCCTCCGCCACTCGAGCCGTCATATTGGAGAGCGGCTGCGCCTCCACGTCCGCCGGCATATCGGAGAGCGGCCAATGCTCCGGCTCCCATCGGCATCAGCACGTCCGGCGAATCGACGTTGTAGCTCGTCCTGGTTCCATCATCGAAAGTGCCTCCTGAATCTCCCGCGAAGATGGAACCCGCGGCAGGCGTGAACGAATAAGTTGCCGCGTCGTCATTGGCATCTCCACCCAGGCCGGCATGCAGATAATTGTTGAGGAAAGCACGATCGGCCAGTGACGGGCCAACGCTCCGGTCCAGGTCCCAGGCGATTTCCGACCCGGAAACGAACAGATGGCCGCCCCCTGCCATGAATGCGGCCAGCAACGATTGCTCAGTGCCGGTGAACGTTTTGTTCGTGGTCGATTCCTCACCCAGCGCCCAGATCATTGGTTTGATGTCCGATGGGACGCGTCGGCACGACGGTGGCGCCGGCGTTGAAACAGTAAAAGGCAAAGAGCGTCATCTGATCGAGATTGCCATAATCTTCCATCATTTCGTTGTTGACACCGCGCTGGGTGGTCCAGGTTTTGTTCGCATTAAGGTAGGTCCAGCCGTGGCCGGCTCCGGCAAAAACGATGCGGCCGGTCAGCGCGCCGGCGGGTTGGCCGCTGGCGGGAGCAATGGCCCCGGCAAGATCAACCGTCGCAACCGTTTCACTCTCACCGCTCTCCTGTGAATCCTTCTTTGCCTGCCGAGATTCCGCGGCTGTTGGAGCGCCGGTTTGTAACCGGCTTTGGCCGAGTCGTCCGCCGAAAGCCGATTGAAAATCGGCGCTCCTCTTGTTTCCGCTCTGCCGCGCTGTGAACCAGGGCGGTCGTGTGCCATCAGGATAAACCTCAAAGAAATCGTTTGGAGTTGGCTGAAATGGCTCGAAAGACCTCTCCTCGGTCCTGTCTTGTGTGCCGGAAGATTGCGCCAAGTCCCCCGGTAGCGAGTCGATGGACGTCACAGCAGCGGAAGAAGACGGGATGACGGCGGCCAAAGCCAGCGCCAGGAAACCGCAAGCTAAAAAAGGGGATGCTAACTCCACAACCGGTCCCAGGAGCGGTCCGAGTTCCATTCCGGCGTCGGTTCAAAGTAACCTGAACCCTCGGTGAGATGTTCTTTGATGACGTCCGGATTCAAGTCGATGCCCAGTCCGGGCGTCTCAGGCACTTTGACAAAACCGTTGTTCATGATGGGTTTTTCAATCCCCGTCACCAAATCTTCCCACCAGGGAACATCGACGGAGTGATGCTCCAAGGCCACGAAATTCTGCGTCGCCGCCGCGCAATGCACGTTGGCCATGAACGAGATGGGTGAGCCGGCAAAGTGCATGGCCATGGCCACGCCGCGTTCCTCGGCGTAGTCGCCGATCTTTTTCGTTTCCAAAATGCCGCCGGCCGAGGCCAGGTCGGGGTGAATCATGTCCACCGCCCGCGCGTCGATCAGCTTGATAAATTCCTCTTTAAGGTAAATGTCTTCACCGGTCAGGGTGGGAAGAGCAATCGCCTCGGTGATCTCTCTCCACATCTGGGTATATTTCCAGGGGACCATGTCCTCCAGCCAAGCCAGTTGATACGGTTCGAGCCGTTTGCCCAGCCGGATGCAGCTATTGACCCCGATGTGCCCAAAGTGATCGGCCGCCAGAGGAGTCTCATAGCCAATGCCCTCCCGGACCCGCGCCACGTACTCCACCAGCTTATCGAGGCCCTTTTCCGTAATCTGGACTTGCGTAAAGGGGTGTTCGGTCTGCTGGTAGCTTCTCCAGTCAAAGTTTCCCGGCAAAGACAGCGCGCCGGGGATGTTGCGGATCATCGGAATGCCGAAATCCATTTTCAAAAAGGTGAAGCCCTTGGCCACGCGCTCCTTCATGCGCCGGGCGTAAACGTCGGGATCACTGGAGCCGGTCGTATCGCAGTAGAGCCGAATCCGGTCGCGGTACTTGCCGCCGAGCAGTTGATAGACCGGCACGCCGTACGCCTTCCCCGCCAGGTCCCACAAGGCCATTTCCACCCCGGACACCCCGCCGCCTTGCCGTCCATGGTGGCCGAACTGTTTGATCTTCTTGAAAATCCTCTCCACCTGGCACGGGTTTTCGCCCAACAACCGGCTCTTCAGGAAGAGCGCGTAGCGCTTGCTCCCGCCGTCGCGCACTTCTCCCAATCCATAAATATCCTGGTTCGTATCAATGCGAATCATGGGGACGCGCATCGGCGCCTCCCTGATCTCGGCGATGCGAAGGTCCGTAATCTTTAAATCCGAAGGGCTCGAATGGCGATTCACACCCTGCGCGGCGCTCGTGATTTCATCCTCCGCCGAAGCGCCCAGCGCGCCCAGGGCCAGACTGCCTGTTCCTACCCTCTTAAAAAAAGAACGGCGGTTGATCTTATCGCCGGCGTTTTCGTGCATCGCTTTTGGATTATGGGCTGGCATAGAGACTTTCTTCATTCGAGTTGGAATTGACGGCATTGCTACTTGACTGACGCAAGGCAAAGCAGATCTGTTGACAAAGTCGTAGCGCAGGTTTCCTAACCTGCTGTGTCGCAGTGCTTCCAGCCTGCGGACGCCGCGATTCCAAACACGCTCTCTGACATCGGACGCGCTGCCGATTGGAAATCGGCGATACAGCAGGTTGGAAACCTGCGCTACGTTCTGGCCGCTCGCCGACTCGGCGTGTTGATCGACTTTGTCAACAGCCCTGCGCAAAGCATAAGGGCGAACCACAAACGCCTTGCATTTCAAGGAATGAATACTAAACAATGCCTGCCACATTCAAACAAGAATTCACTGAAAGACCCTCGTCTATGAGTTGGAAAAGATTCTCCTTCGTTCTGATCGTCTCGTTGCTCGCCAGCCTCTCGTCGGCCGCGCTGACTCTTCCCAAGGAAGAAATGATGGCCCTGACCGCCAAGTGGAAGGGCGACCGTTATCCTGATGGCCGTCCCAAAGTCCCCGATGCCTTGTTAACCAGGATGAAAAAGGTCTCGCTCGAGGAGGCCTGGGAAGTCCTGAAAGGGGAAGGGTATGCCAACCAGTTTGCAGGCGACTGGAAGATCATTTACCCGGACAAGGTCATGGTGGGCCGCGCCTTGACAGCGGTCTATATGCCAAGCCGCCCCGATCTGGCTGGCCGGATCATGGAGATCGGCAAGGCCGAAGGGCGCATTGGCGGCTCGAATTCCTGGCCGATCGACATGTTGCAGACAGGCGATGTCTATGTGGCCGATGCCTTTGGCAAAATCGCCGACGGCACCCTCATCGGGGATAACCTGGGCAATTCGATTTACGCGCATTCCAAGAACGGCGTCGTGTTCGATGGCAGCGTGCGGGACCTGGAAGGCCTGCAAGAGATCGACGGCTTCAACGCCTTCGTCCGAGGCTGGCATCCGTCCGCCATCAAAGACATGGTGCTGGCCGGCATCAATGTCCCCATTCGGATCGGCTTGGTCACGGTCCTGCCCGGCGACGTGGTCCTGGCCAAGCGCGGCGGTGTGATCTTCATCCCGCCGCACCTGGCCGAAAAGGTGGTCGTGACCTCCGAGATCGTTTCGCTGAAGGACGAGTTCGGCCATACGCGCTTAAAGGAAGGCGTCTATACCCCCGGCCAAATCGACGGCAAATGGTCCAGTCAGATCGTGGAAGATTTCATGAAGTGGATTGAGGCGCACCCGGAGAAGTTGACCATGCCCAAGGAAGAACTCAAAAAGCATCTTTAAATGAATGAGCAAATGAAAACGAGAGCAGGCTTCAGCAGGCTGGTCCTGTTCCTGGCGCTCTTCGCCGTGCTGGCAGTTCTGGCGGCGGTCGCGATCCCAAACTTTGTCAAGGCTCGCTCCCCCAGATCAAAGAGTGCCTGCAGCAACAATTTGCGCCAGATCGACGGCGCCAAGGAACAATGGGCCTTGGAAAACAAGAAGAGTGCCGGCACACCCGTCGTCGTCTCAGAGGTTGATACCTACTTCAAAGGCGGAGCGCCCAAGTGTTCGGCTGGCGGCACCTATACCTATGGCGCAGTGGACAAGAATCCACGATGCAGCATGGCGCTTAGTGATCCTGAGGGTCACGTGCTGTGAGTGGCTGATCGGCATACGGCTTAATCCTTAGGCCTTGAGGAACTTGCCACCGAAGAAAGCATCCTTAAATGAATGAGCGAGTGAAAACCAGAGAGGGCTTCAGCAAGCTGGTCCAGTTCCTGGTGCTCTTCGCCGTGCTGGCGCTGCTGGCGGCGGTCGCGATCCCAAACTTTGTCAAGGCCCGCGGGGGCCCGCATCGTGCATACGGTTGCTTTAGTATCTTGCGCCAGATTGACGGCGCCAAGGACCAATGGGCCTTAGAAAACAAGAAGAGCGTCGGCACACCCGTTGTTGCTTCAGAGGTTGATGCCTATATCAAGAGCGGGGCTCCCAAATGTCCGAACGGTGGCACTTACACCTATGGTGCAGTGGGTGAGACTCCAAAATGCAGCATCCCTGGACATACGCTGTGAGTGGCCGATTGGCTGACGGCTAAATCCTTAGCCTTCAAGGAACTTGCCGGCGAAGAAAGCATCTTTAAATGAATGAACCAATGAAAACCAGAGCGGGCTTCAGCAAGGGGTTTCTGGCGATCGTCTTTGTCATACTGCTTATTGGGCTGCCCATAGCCATAGCGTTCCCAAACTTTGTCAAGTACCGCCGCCACGGTGATGATGGCTTCCAGGTATTCCTGAAAAGCCTGCCCATAGCGTTCCCAGACTTTCTCAAGCACCGCGTCACTGCATCGAGGTACTCTTGCATTAGTGTCTTGATCCAGATCCGCAGCGCCAAGGAACAATGGGCTTTGGAAAACAAGAAGAGCGCCGGCACACCCGTTGTCGTCTCGGAGGTTGATGCCTACATGGTGTATGGCGGGAAGCAAAAATGTCCGAATGGTGGCACTTACACCTATGGCGAAGTGGGTAAGGCTCCAAGATGCAGCATCCGTGGACATACGTTGTGAGGGCCGATTGGCTGTCGGCTTAATCCTTAGGCTTCAAGGAACTTGCCGCCGAAGCAGAGGCCACCTTCTCGGCGGTCTTCAATGGGAACGGGACAAAGGCGGTCGTCACATTGCCCGAGGCACTGTCAAAAACCCGCACCTTTCCATCAAAGCCACCCGTGATGATCTGGCTTTTCTGCGGATGAAAAGCGATGGCGAACACGGCGCCTTCATGTCCCTTGAGCGTCGCGGCACGCGTGCCATCGGCGGTCTTATAAACCCGCACTTCTCCGCCGACTGTGCCCAGGGCGATTTGGCTGCCATCTGGGCTGTAAGCAATGGCATAGACCGGGCCGGGCTGGCGCTCGAACTCGCGCACCAGGTTGACGTCATTGTTGGCGGCGGTGCGGCCCTGGTTGTCGGAGATGTGATAGATACGCGCGGTTCCCAGGTCCCCGCCATACGCCACCAAGTCCTCCTTCGGATGCCGCGCGATGCATAACACGCCTTCGATCAATTTGTTGATGTCATCCACGAACTGGCCGTTGGCCACGTTGATCAGTTTCATGGCCCGGTCGCGGCTTCCGGTCAGCAGCCGTTTTCCATCCACCGTGAACAAGGTGCCAAAGACCCAGTCGCTGTGATTGTCAAAGCGCAGCAGCTCTTTGCCGTCGCTGATGTTGATCATCCGCACGGTTTTGTCGGCGCAGCCAAAAGCCACTCGCTCGCCATCGGCCGAAAACGAAATGCCGAAGAGGGAATCGGTCGAAATCTTGTAAGCTTTGACCGGCGCGTTGGAAGTGACGTCCCAGATTTGAATTTCCCCGAACAGCGCCGGCGCACCGCCGCTGGCGGCCAGCCATTGGCCATTCGGCGAGAAGGCCAGCGACTCAATGCGCGGGGATTCCCCGGCCAGACGCGCCACCATTCCCGACCCGTCAGCCTTGTGCAGCAGAACTTCGTGGTAACCTGAAACAGCCAGCAGGTTGCCGTCGGGCGAACAGGCCAGCGCCGAGATGACGGCAGGCACCGTGTAAACGGGAGGCGCGGACAGTCTGAAAGGATTCTGTGTATCCGCCGGAGTATCGTCTTTGGCCCCTTCGGCAATCCAACGCTCGATCAGGGCCACTTCATCCTTGGTCAGAGGATCGCCTTCCTTGGGCATGGACGGCTCTGCGCCGCTGATTTCCTCCACCAACCGGCTGGCTTTTGGGTCTCCGGCTTTGACGATCGGCCCATGTTTTCCGCCCTTTTGCAGCGCAGCAAACGCCGTCAGGTCGAGGTCGCCTTTCAGCTTTCCGGGATGATGGCAACCGTTGCAGCTTCGCTTCCAGAGCGGCGTGATATCGTGGTAATAGCTGACGGGTTTGGCCTCTTCGGCCAAAGCGTTTGACAGGCCAAGAAGCCAGACAAGCGGCGCACGCGTGCCAAGCTCCGTAGCCGCCGACGTGAGTCGGCGGGTGACCTTGATCCGCCGCGTTCTCGCGACCGCGGCCACAGCCATTTTCTGAGCGAAGGATCTAAGCGAGGAGCGCTTCAAATCCACAGTCAAACTCAGAGCAACGTTCTTTTTCATTTGGTGTCAGCGGCTTTGGATTCCGCGGGCTTGGACTCCGCCACTTTTTGCTCAGCAGCCTCCGCCGGAGCGTTGATGGTCAGTTTGATCTGTTCAGGGCTATGTTTGTAATTCCGTTCGTTGAAGCTGCCCGTTCCCCGGATGGTTAGTTGAAATTCCTTGCCCGCCGAAGCTTTGTCCGTGGCGACAAGCTTCACTATCGCCTCAGCGCTATTGGCAAGGATCTTGTCAATCGTGGCAGTGACACCCTCCGGCACTCCGTCGAGAGCCAAAGCAATTTCGCCATTGAAGCCGGCGCGGCGCTCGGCCTTGACCGTGAACGTCGTTTCGGCGGCGGCTGATTGTGTTCCAGGCGGCAAAGCCGTCACCGTCAAGCGCTTCAAAGCCGTCGAAAGCACAAAAGGCACCTGGCTGACGGCAACGGGAATGGCTGAACTGTACTGGGCGATGGTTTGCCCGTTAACGGTTGTCTCGCCTTTCAGGACGATGAGGCGCGTGCCCACTTCCGAATCCAGCCGGGCTTTGAGGTTGAGCAGGCCCCGGGTTTCAGTGCCTTTCAAAGTGACCGGCTGCAGATCGAAACTTCTCGTGATGGGTTCGCGGCCGGCGGAAAAACCTTCAGCCGATATTTTGATTTCCCCGGTGAAACCATCCTGCCGCTGCGCGATGACTTCGATGGAGGCGGTTTGATCCTGTTCAACCGAAGCCATGAGCGTGGCCGGTTCCAAAGCAAACGGAGACGGCTCGAGCACGGTCAGAAAGGCTTCTTTGACTTTGCGATCGCCGGACAAAGGCTCGGCCCTGCGCTTGACCGGTTTGCCCGCGATCACGCTGGTTGCAGTCAGATGGAGTGGAACGATTCCCAGCGGCGCATCTTTCGCCGCCGACAACAGGATCGTGCCGCTGGCAAGGCCCGACGGAGTCAACAGCAAAGATTCACTGTGCAAACCGGGCGGCAAATCGGCAAAAGCCACCCGCACCATCTCTCCGAACCCGGCCAGGCGGGCCAACTCGCAGCGAATGGGAAGGTGGCCTCCCCGCTGGAGGCGAGGATTGTCCGGCAAAAAGGTCACCTCGAAATCCGGCTGAGGCGAGCGAATGGACAGCCGATAACCGAAATCCTCCCCGCCCCGCTCCAGCAGGTCTTCCACGATCACGACGTACTCTCCGGCGGCGGAGAACTGGTGCTCGATACGCGCATCGGCGCCCAGGGCGTCGTCATTGCGCTGGAGGACATTTCCAATCTCGTCAGTCAAAGTGAGCAAGACATCCAGCGGCGAGCGAAAGCGATTGGCCAGGACCTCGAAAATGAACCGTTGATCCTTATCCGCGTGGAATGTGAAAGCATCATAATCCTTGTCACTTTGAATGCGGCCATTGATGATGGTGGGGAGTTTGATCTCGTCCGCCTGGTCGATGGCGCTGTTCGGCTCCTGCTCCGTGAACTCCGGCAGATCGCTTACCTCGAAGGGAAATGGATTCGAGATGCCGAGGGGCGTGGTGGCGCGAATTTCCTGACGCCCAAGCCGGGCCGAGGGATCCAGCCGAAGGAGCACTTTGGAAACACCCCCCAAGTTTTGGCCTTTGATTTCAATCTCGACGTTGGCCCCGCGCCGCCCGCCGAAAGGAAAGGCCGCCGCAACATAAGGTAACTCCCCGGCAATAAGCCGATAGCGGAAGTCGCCTCCGCCCTGGTAACGAAAGTCGCGAATCTGCAGGACGCACTCCGCGTCTTCAGGCACGATGAAATCAAGCAAAGAATCCAAACCATTCGCGTCTTCGTTGCGGAGCAGTTCCTTCCCGGCCGCGTCCAGAAGCGCGAGCGAGGAATCCAAAGACGACCCGGAGCGCGAAGCGTACACATCCAGAATCAATCGCTGCCCTTTTTTCGCCTTGAACCGGTAATGATCCACTTCGGAGGGAGCATTGATGCGTCCGTTGATGGCGGCCGGCAAAGGGACCGGCTGAGCTTGCTCGACCGATTTGTTCTGGCCGTTATCGCTGACTTCCGGAAGGTGGCTGACCTGGAAGTTAATTGGATTGGAAACACCGGCGGGAGTGACCACGCGCAGCTCTCGTTCCCCCAAAGCAGCGTCGGTCGCAATGCCGAACCTGGTTTCGACTTTCTTGTTGTCTTTTGCCGCCACGCTGGAAATGCCGCCCAAACTGGACTCAACGTTGACGATGGGCTGTGCCGGAGGTGTGACAGCCACAGAGACCCCCTTTTCGCCGCTGACAATGAAGCTGGAGACGCTGTCGAGGTTTTCCCCTGATAGAGTGACTTCGGTTATGACACCGCGCCGCAACCATTCCTGCGAAATAGCCGTGAGTTTGGGAACGGGCTGAGCACTGGCGCTCAAGGCGCTTAACCAGACCAGCAAGAATAGCAGCGGCACGATTGCGGACAGTCTCATCCGAACAGCGCTGGGATTGGCTCCGCCTGGACGAGCTCGCGGGGTTGGCTGAGATGGTTGAGGACAACCGTGTGCGGGTCGATGCCGAACGCATGATACACCGTGGCCAGGATTTGGATCGGATGCACCGGGTTTTCCGCGGGGGACGAACCGGTCGCATCGGATTTGCCGTAGAGCGCGCCCCGCCGAATTCCTGCGCCGGCCATCAGCGCCGTGTAACAATAAGGCCAATGATCGCGGCCATCCGGGGCGTTGCCATTGCCGGACGTGCTGACGCCCAGGCGCGGCGAACGTCCAAACTCGCCGATGGCAACAACCAGCGTCTCCTTCAGCAACCCCCGCTGATCGAGGTCCTCCAGCAACGCCGACAGACCGCTATCCAGTTTGGGACAGTGCAAATTACGAAGCGGGCCGAAGTTGGCCGCGTGCGTGTCCCAGGCGTCCACGGTCGGATCGCCATTGGCCACCGACGGCCAGTTCATCTGCACGAAACGGGTCCCGGCCTCAACCAAACGCCGCGCCAGCAGACAGCCTTGCCCGAAAGTGTGGCGGCCATAACGGTCGCGCACCTTGTCCGGCTCCTGGGAAAGATCAAAGGCGTTGCGCGCCCGGCCGGACAGGATCAGATCGAAGGCCTTTTGATAGTAGCTGTCCAGCGCGTAGCCGGAGACGGCCTTTTCGATTTCGGGCATGGCGCCATTCACTTGATCGAGCAATTTCGCTCGCCGGGCCAACCGCTCTTTGCTGACGTCCTTGCGCAGGGCCAGGTCATCGAGCTTAATTTCCTTGGCCGGGTCCTGGTAGAAATAGTAGGGGTCATAAGCCGGACCGAGGAATCCAGCGGTGCCGCCCTTGCCAATCACGTTGCTCTCCTGGAGCGGACGCGGGAGCATGACAAACGGCAGCATCGAAACGTTGGGCGGCTTGAGGCGCGCGATTTGCGCTCCGGCATGCGGGAAATCATTCGGGGACGGCGGCTCCAGTTGACCGGAGGGCGAGACGCGGTCCGGAGTGTAACCGGTCATCATCTGGTAAATAGCGGCCGTGTGATTGAACAATCCGGCCGGGGTATAGCTGACCGAGCGAATGAGCGTGGCCTTATCCATTTGCTGGGCCAGCAACGGCATGACTTCGGACAGCCATATTCCGGGGACATTCGTTTTGATCGACTTGAATTCGCCGCGAATATTGGAGGGCGCATCCGGCTTCGGGTCCCAGATGTCAATATGGCTGGGGCCGCCTTGCAGAAAGAGGAGTATCACCGACTGGGCTTGGCCCCAGCCATTCTTGGGCTTGGAGGCATCCGGTGTTTCGTTGGCCAAGGCTTGGAGCCGGAGGACATCGCCCAGCGTCAGACCGAATAGTCCGGCGCCGCCGACACGCAGGAATTCGCGGCGACTAAAACCGTCGCAAGTGCTGCCGGGTTTTCCAGGTATGGATAACATAGATTTACTCCTTAACTCTGATGGGTTTTCGATTGAGCATGACCACTTAGCGGTTAAACAAAAAGGCCGGGCTGTTGAGCAAGGCCCAGGTTAAATCCTGGGCCGTTTCCAGGCGTGAAGCGCCGGCCGAAAAATCAACCAGCGTCATTTCCTTTTCGGTGGGAGGCCGGCTCAAGCAGGAGAGGTAAATCTCTTCGATCACTTTCTTGTCATCCTTTTCGGCATCCACCAACTTCTTGATCCGGCCGTCCGGTTCCATGACCGCTTCGCCGATAGTATCGCCGTTGATCAGGTTGATGGCGTGGGAGAGAGAAAGGTTGCTGGATCGTTCGCATTCGCAGGCGGACTGGCGCTTGGGCCGGCCGAAGAGAGAAAGGAAATCATCGCCCGAAACCATTCCATCCGGCAGTTCCACGGCCCGCGTGCCGGCAGGCAAAGGGCCAAACTTCGCACGATGGCCCGTGGCCACTGCCACGGCATCGACCATTTGCTCGGCGCTCAGCCGCCGCGGCAGGGCATGCGAGAAATTGATCGCATCATCTTCGTTCCACTTGTTTTTGGAGATGGAGAGCTGGTAGGTGCGCGACTGGCAGATGGCGCGCAGGAGCTTCCGGGTGTCGAATCCGCTCTCCACAAAATCCCGCGTCAACGCCTCCAGCAAAGCCGGGTTGCTGGGCGGATTGCCGGCGCGGATGTCATCCACCGGATCGATGATGCCGCGGCCAAAGAAATAACTCCAAACGCGATTGGCCCGCGATTTGGCAAACAAAGGGTTCTCCTTGGAAACCAGCCAGTCCACCAGGGCCTCCCGGCGGTCCTGATCCGAAGCGGTTTCTTTGGCCTGGCCGAACGGCACGTGGGGATTCATGACGTGCCCGGTCTTCAGGTGCTTGACTTCGCCGCCGTCATAGTTGCGATAGACAATTTCATCGCCGCTGACCGTCGTTTGGTCGCCGGTGAAGTTCCGAATGACTTCCTTGCCGATGGTCCCGCGTTTGATGGCGATCTGGGCAAAGTAAGCGCCAAATTCATAATATTGGTTTTGCGTCCACCGCTCGAAGGGATGGTCATGGCACTTGTTGCAGTTGAAGCGCGTGCCCAAGAAAGTCTGGCTGACGTCCTCGGTGATTTTACCGGGCTCGCGCAGCACGCGGTAATAATTCACGGCCGGGTTTTGATAGGCGCTGCCCTGGGCGGTCAGCAACTCGCGGACAAACTTGTCATAAGGTTTGTTTTGCTCGACGGAGCGCTGAATCCAATTCCGAAAGACCCAGACGCCCTTTTGGCCGAGGCTCTCGCTGTTGCATTGCAGCAGGTCGGCCCATTTGTTGGCCCAATATTCCACGTAATCTTTACTGCCGAGCAGCTCGTCGATGAGCCGATCGCGTTTCTAATTGCTCGGAGCGGCGTCTGCCAGGAAGGCGCGCACTCTTTCCGGTTTTGGCGGAAGCCCGGTCAGATCGAGAGAAACACGCCGGATGAATTCTGCATCCGTGCAAAGGTCCGACGGCACGATTTTCATCTTCTTCAACTTGGCATTGACGTGCTGGTCAATGTAGTTGTATTCCGGCACGTCCGCCCAAGCGAAGCCGGTCCGGTCGCCCATGACGGTGATTCCTTTGGCGGCATAATTCCCTTCGTATCGAACCAAGACCGCAGCTTCCCCGCGCCGCTTGCTGATGACCAAGCCGTTCTTAATGTCAGCGACGTCGCCATTGCTGCTCGTGATGACCGCTTCGCGGGTCACCTCCCGAACGCTGCCATCCGGGTAATGGGCGAGGACGAGGATTTGTTGGTTCATCCCGGGCAAACTCAACGTGACTTCGGAGGGCAACACCTCCAGTTTGTTGGCGCGGCCGATGGCCGTCTCTTCAGGCCGGGTGCCTTCCGCGATCCATTGTCGAAGAAGCTGATGCTCCCGCGAGCCGGGCTTGATCGCTTGCCGGCCCTCGTGAGGCACCTCGGCGGTCGGTTTCAGCAACAGGAGGCTTTCCTCCACATTGACGCGGTTGAAGCGGCGGCCCGAAATATCATTGATGAGCGCTTGGTAATCAAAGTCGGGGTCGTATCCCCGCAGCGACAGTTTGAAGCCGTTCTTGCCTTTGGCCGAGCCATGGCACGTGCCGGCGTTGCAGCCGGACTTGCTCAGGAGAGGCAAGACATCGCGCACAAAGCGCACCGGCGGCATTTCGGCGTTGAGGACTTTGACGGGCAACCGCGCTTCCAGGCCGGCCGCGGAGACCGTGACTTCGCCTTCGCCTTTGCCCTTGGGTTGAACGTATCCATCGGAAGTCGTTGCAACCGAGGGGGAGGCCGATTTCAAAATGGCTTCCGACGTCAGATCGATCTTCTCGCCGGAGGCCGTTTCGCCCCAGACCAGGACGCGCCGCGCATCACGGCCATCCTCCAAAATCAGCGAGGCCGGCTCCAATTGAAGAGTGCGGATGACGGGCAAGGGAGGCTTGGGAACAGCGGCTTCGCTGGACTTTGGCACATTCCCGGCCGCCGCGTTGAAGAAACAAAGGCCGGCGCTGGCAAACAAACTTAAACCCGCGTTCAGGCAGTAATTCATGGTTCGGTTCTCAATCTGCTTTGCATTTGTTGCTCAAGGGTGCGCCAAAAACTGTACTCACATTTTGCTAGCCTGCAAGGACATTCCGATGGCCTTAGCCGGCATGTGTTCAGTCTGGATTGGGGAGCGCGCGCGTCTCGCGTGCTCTGGTCAGCGTCCCGCTGACCAGTTCACGCGCTGCAGCTCGGTTCACTATTTGGTGACGGGTCATCCGGCGCAGAGGTCCTCGGCGAGACGCCAAGGACAGCAGCCGAGACGGCCGCGCTCCCCTCTTTCAACTGCATACATGCGGGTTTGGCTCTGCGCCTCAGAAAACTCCGAAAAGAATCTCTTGCCATTTATGGAGATTAGATAACTTCGCGCCCTAGTCGGAGGGGAGATTTGACACTCTTCCGCACTTAGCTAAACTTAGTTCATGATTACCGTGAACACGCATGAGGCCAAGACAACGCTCTCGACCTTGCTGGCTGCCGTCGAAGAAAAGGGCGAAAACGTGATTATCTGCCGCAACGGCAAACCGGTCGCCCGACTGATCCCCGCCAGCGCGGGTCAAGTCGATCATTTTCGCACCGATCCGCGACTGGCCGGGAAATTCCTGGAGGATCCCGTCGCCGGGGTGCCGGAGGAGGCCTGGCCGGAGGAAAACCGATGATCCTTCTGGATGCTTGCACCTTGCTTTGGCTGGCCGTCGCCTCGGATCGGCTGAGCCCCGCGGCCAGGAAGGGCATTGCCGCGGCGGGCGAGTTTGTTTATGTGTCGGCCATCTCGGCGTGGGAGATTGCCTGGATTCTCGGTTTCGGAAGCCAGGGGCAAAGAACCGGAAGCCAATGGAGACATGCATGGGAAAGGCTGAATTCAAGCCATTGCCGAAGGCCGATTCAAATCCTGATTTGGCGGATAGCTGCGGGTAACGACGGGCACAAATCAGAAATTAGAAAGCATAGATTGTTTTGCTCGCCGTCTCGCGCGACGTTTGGCACATTAAACCCATGAACGCAACACTGGCTGCGTCATCAACTCATGCGACCGCCCGCTGGCACGAGCTCATTGCGCTGCCGCCTCACCGCGACGCGGCGGAGGCGTTCGACGCCGCCATCGAGGCGCTCATTCGTGACTTCGGCGCGGAAGTAATCTGGGTTTTCGGCTCCTGCGCACGCGGCTGTCCTACGCGGCACAGCGACGTGGACTTTTTGATCATTCGTTCGCCCAAACCGGATTGTCCCCGTCCTGCTACCGCAGCCAGATTGTGTCTGGCTCGGCTGCCTTATTTCCTTCCCCACGACATCATCGTGCTCACGCCGACAGAGTGGGAACAGCGCTGCCGCCGGCCGACCGGCGTGTACCAGGAGGTTGCCACAGCGGGCATTCGCGTCTATGCGCGGTGACGCCCAGAACCCGGCTGACTGGCTTGCGTACGCGCGGCGCGATTTGGCCAAGGCCAAGTCGGATCTCGACGCCGGTGAAGTCCCCTATGCTCTGACGTGGCTGCAGCAGGCGGCGGAAAAGGCGCTGAAGAGCTGGCTGATTGCCCGAGGTTGGAACCTGGTCAAGACCCACGATGTGGCCAGCCTGGCCCGAGCCGCCATTCAAAGAGGTGCCGACGTAAGCTGGTTCCTGCCAACGGCTTCCGCCGTCACGGAAGAATACTTTGCCGAACGTTACCCCGGCGATTTCGATCCGCCGCCGACCCATGAAGAAGCCCGGCGGTTTCTGGCCGACGTCCAGACGTTGTTCGCGCAATTGCATCCCAATACGGGCCCCAATCCAAAATGATCTGGTGCTGGCCGAGTTGAGAGTGGGGACCGGAGAACGCCCCGAATCAGTCGCGGCCGATTCTCCTGCCGCGAGGCAAGTCGAACTCGACCGTTCCGGAAGCTCAGCAGCAACGGAACCGTCATGGCTCACTCGCCCGCCGAAGGGCGCCACGCTGCGCCGGATTGCAGATGGCAGACACTTTAAGTTGAGTCGCGCTGGCCTCTGGTCTAAGGTTGTGCCATGATCCGAGGCCGTTATGAAAACACCCTTGAGGGTTTTGATTGTTGAGGATGCGGAATTTGACGCCCAGGTCTTGGTCTGCCACCTGCGCAACGGCGATTATGATCCGCTTTGCGAACGCGTGGAAACAGCCGATCAGTTGCACGCCGCGCTGGAAAACAAGTCCTGGGATATCATCCTGGCCGACTACAATCTGCCGAACTTCAGCGCCCTCGAGGCGTTGAAGATTCTGCAAGCGCACCGTCTTGACGTGCCGTTCATCATTGTCTCGGGCGGTATCGGCGAGGACACGGCGGTGGCGGCCATGAAAGCGGGCGCTCATGATTACGTCATGAAAGGCAACCTGCCCCGGCTGATTCCGGCGGTGGACCGCGAATTGCGCGAAGCCTCCAACCGAGCCGCGAAAAGAAAGGCCACGGAAGCCTTGCGTGAAAGCGAGTTGCGCTACCGGCTCCTGTGGGAAACAGCAACCGATGCCGTGATTCTGATTGATACGGAGAGCAAGATTCATTTCGCCAACCCGGCCGTTGAAAAAGTTTTCGGCTACACGCCGCCGGAAGTCATCAATTGTCCGCTCGCCCTTTTGCAGCCCGAGCGCCTCCGGGCCGTGCACCGAGAGAGTCTGAGGCAATACTTGACCACGGGGGTCAGACACTTGAATTGGCGGGCCTACGAGACGATTGGCCTCTGCAAGAATGGCCGCGAAATTCCGATTGAAGTTGCCTTCAGCGACATGGAACTGCAGGGCCAGCGCTGGTTTGTCGGCTTCATCCGCGATATTACGGATCGAAAGAAAGCGGAACAAGTCCTGCGCGAAAACCAGGAACAGTTCCGCATCGCGCACGACATTCAACAGCATCTCTTCCCCAAATCGGCGCCGGCCCTGCCGGGATTGGACATCGCCGGCGCTTCCTGTCCGGCGGAAGCCACGGGCGGTGATTACTTCGATTATCTGCCCATGCGGCAGGATTGCCTCGGCGCGGTGATCGGCGATGTGACCGGGCACGGCGTCGGTCCGGCGCTGCTCATGGCCGAAACCCGCGCCTATCTGCGCATCCTGGCCAAGAATCGCGATGATCCCGGCGAAATTCTGACCCGGGCCAACGTGGTTCTGGCTGAGGATGTGGGCTACGAACGGTTTGTCACCTTGTTACTGGCCAAGGTGGATGCCCAATCGAAGGTTTTGACCTATGCCAACGCCGGCCATACGGCGGGTTATATCTTGAATCCTGCCGGACAGGTGAAGGCGTCCCTCAAACGCACCGGCATGCCGCTGGGCCTCAAGCCGGACAGCCAATACACGGCCTCCGCGCCCATGCAGTTGGAGCCAGGTGAAATCGTTCTCCTGCTCACGGATGGCTTTGAAGAAGCGCTGGCGCCCGATGAAACCTTTTTCGGCATCGACCGCGTTCTGAAGGTGATGTGCGACCACCGCGACCAGCCCGCACCGAAAATCGTGCAGTCTCTTTATGACGCTGTCAGCCATTTCACGCAGGGCCTGCCTCAAGCCGATGATTTGACAGTCATCGTTATAAAACTGGCCAGGACCGGGGAGGCTTAGTCCGGCAGGAAAACCTCCGGCTCTGCCGGAGTAGTTGGCCATGGACGGAGTGCGCCCTGACTACTTCCAGCCCATTTCGGCGAGGCGCAATTTTTCAGGGTAACCTGGAGCGTTTTGAGGGCATTTTATTTCCTGCAAAAGGAGTTGAATTCGACCGGTCTCTTCCTACTATGACCATCGAGCCTGGGTTTCTGCCTGGCCTCGGTCGGGGCGTAGCGTAGCTTGGTAGCGCGTCTGAATGGGGTTCAGAAGGTCGTGAGTTCAAATCTCACCGCCCCGACCAGTTCGATATTCAAGAAAAGGTCTGTTTCTTCGGGGGCCTTGATCGCCATATCCCGGCCAGAAAACTCCCAATCACAGAATGAAACGTGGCCGAGATGGCGCACGGCACCGCCGTTAACGGATCGCCAAAATGCTTTTTCGCCAGCACCACTCCCAGGCCGGAATTCTGCATGCCCACCTCGATCGAAATGGTGCGGCAGATTATCTGATCGTAACCCAGAAGACGCGCGAACGCGTAGCCGAGGTAAAACCCGCCGGCATGCAGCAAGAAGACCGCTAGGAGCAGCAGTCCGCCGGACTTTTTGACCGCCTCGGCGCTTTGCCCGACCACGCTCGCGCAAATCAAAGCAATCGTCACTACAGAAACCAGGGGCGCAATCGGCAGCACTGCTTTCACCAGTCGCGGGGAAAAATGATGCAGAGCGAGTCCGGCCAAAACCGGCAGCAACACCACTTGCACCGTGCTGAGGAAGAGCGCCCAAGCATCCACCGGCACGAGAGTCCCCGCCAGCCACTTGGTCAAAAGCGGCGTCATGACGATGGCCCCAAAGGTGGAACACATCGTCATCAGAACTGAGAGCGCCACGTGAGCCCGGGCGATATAGGTGACCACGTTGGAAGCGGTGCCACCAGGACAGCATGCCACCAGGATGAGGCCCACTGCAAACGGCGTGGGCAGTTGGAGCGCATAGGCAATCGACCAGCCCAAAAACGGCATGATGAAATATTGCGCAGCAAAACCGGCTGCCACAGCCCGCGGCATTTTCAGGACGCCTTTGAAATCATCCACGCTCAAGGTGATCCCCATTCCGAGCATGATGACCGCCAGACCCCAAACGATCTCGCGGCTGCCAAACCAGGTGAAGAGCGGCGGATGAATCAAAGCCAGCAAGCCGGCCAGGAGTACCCAAAGCGGAAAAAGGTTCGTCAGGAGGTTCAGCCAGCGCGTCATGACAAAGCTGTTGCAGCAGGATAGGGGCGAGCGGAAAAGCCGGTTTCGACCTCACTTCACCCAGCCCTGATAACGGCCCATCCAGTAAGGCAGGAGAAAAAACGCGCCGTCATCTTCCGAATGGCCCGCGCCCCCTCCATCAGGGCGATACGGATTGCCATTCCACTTGCTGACCGGGCGCTCATCGGGCGCGAGCACTTCCGCCAACTGGGTCCTGTCAAAGCGGTCCTTCTCCGCCAGCAACTTGATATCAAGCCGATGGGAATTGCGCACCGCCCATTCGATCAGGTCCATGGGAATTCGTTCCAGCGTGCGCCGGGATTCTTCCTGGATTTGACGCGTCATCCGGCCGGCGCCGCTGGCCGCTGAAATATAATTCCACAGGGGATTCATATCGGACCGGACCTGGCTCCAGGTGAACCGCAATCCGTCCAGATAAATCCGGCGCAGCTTGGAATCCTTTTCGTACTGGAGCAGCGGCTGGTAGGAAAGGTAGGCGAGTTCGTCATCCGAAAAGTTTATTTCCCCGCCGCCGGGCCAGCGCCGATACAGCCGCATCTGCCCGGCGTAACCGCGCTGAATCCTGTCGAGGTATGCTTCTTGGTACTTGCGCTCGCCCGTAATATGAAAGGCGGTTTTCAGGAAGGAAAGCAGCTCCAGGGAGCGCAAAGCCGATTCATACTTCCCTTCTTCAGTCTGGAAATACCGCTCCGACCATTGGCCCCAGCGAGTCGGTTGGCCGTCCAGGTCGATTAAATCGTAATCATTCCGGATCAAATGATCGGTGATCCGGGCCACGACCGGGCTGATCTCCCTCTTCTCTTCGGGCGTGGCCACCAAATCATAGTAGAGCGCGTATCCAAAATAGTGGCCGACGATTTCGTCCGAACTGGTGTCGCCCTTCCAAAGCCATTGGCCATCCGGCGTCAGATGCCACTCTCCGCTCCCTGGAGGGGGTTCTTCCCGCGAGAGGAAGGATCGAGCCGGAAAGCCGGGAATCCCGGTGATTTCCTCCAGCCGCATCAGCAACCGGACAGAACGGCGCGCCTTCTCGCGCGCGTCCGGGCTTTTCGTGACGGCATAGCGGTACGCTTCCGCCCCCAGATACATGGCCGTCCAAAGGCCGTCATTGTCGCTGGATGATTTGACATGGGTGGTGAGATCGCCGGCGACGCGCAGGGACGAATCGGCGACCATGCCATGCCGGACGTGGCGCTGTTCGATTCGCTCCTCGAAGAGCTGGGCCTTTTGCGCGAGGTCCATCGGCCGCCATTCGAGGAGCGACACGCCCAACCGTGTTCGAATCCAGACCTTCTTGTGTGAACCGGTTTCATCCACCCAGATATTGAGAATGTCGTTGTCAAGCAGCCAGCGCCGGCCGGCGAAATACTGCCAGCGGTCCCAACGATGCGCGGCGCGCCGATCAAACCGGGCTGCGCCTTGCTGGCTCCCCAGCCAGACGGCTCCGGATCTTTCGTGCGCATAGATTTGCAGGCCTTCCACCGGGCCGCGGTCGGCCTCTGTCCAGGCTTCGGTCTTTGGCTCCTGCAGCAGCGCGGCTGGGACGGCCGGGTTCCGTTCCGTAAAATGGGTGGCGAATTTCTGCGTCTGGGCTAGGCTGGGGGAAAGAATAAGGGTCAGCAGCAACAGGAAGATGACATTGAATGGGCGCATAACGGTTTCAGCCTAAGGGTTTGTCACAGTTTGGCAAGATTTGAGGTCCGCTGCTGTCAAAATGCTCCCTGGACAAATCCTTAAACATTCTCCACCCTTCCTTCCACACCAATATGACGACAAACCTGTCGGGCACGTAAATGTTAGGCCGCTTATGCGCGTGCGTCGCTCAGTCATTTGGTTTGCCGCTGCAAGCGTGGGATTGTTGCTACTGGTTTCCTTTTCGCTGCCATCAGGTCCGAGTCGGCAGCCAGTTCCACCCAAAGTAACAGTGCAGGGACTTTCCCGCCCTGACGCGGAGTTCTTGTACGGTAACGCGCGTTTTGTGCTTCGCAGAATGTATTGGGACGCACTTCGGAAGCTTGAGTTCAAGGAGGCGTGGTTCAGATTTCAGGATGCTCGCTATTCCGATATTCAGCGCCTCACGAGAAATCCGGACGGCTCGGCGAGTATCATCGTGATGCACAGTTGGCCAGGGAAACCGGCGTACAGTCGTGACATGCGGACGACGGGGAATTGGTCGTGGACGGGGACACAATGAGTTGGTCGCGGCCTAACACCGAACAGCCGCCAGCCGCGGCGCGAGCCGATGCGCCCCGGGTGTCGAGCGCCGGATTGTCTGCTGGCGTTTTTGGGTTGGAGGCGGCTGTCGGTGAGCTTTGTCGTTGGCGCCAGCGCACGCATGAGTACTTCCGAGTCATTACTTCAGTCTGAGGGTCAAAGGCCGGCCAAAAGGCCACGCCGCAGAGTCATTATTCGCGTCGTAGTTGTGGTCGGAGCGGTTCTCATCTCACTGCGACTACTCGGCCTCCTTCATCCTTTCTCGGTGCAGGCCGGGTCGATGACGCCCGCCATCTCCCGTGGGGACCATTTCATCATGGAGAGATTCACTTTTCTGCTGCGGCACCCCCGGCGAGGCGACATCATCGTGTTAAAGACGGACGGCATCGCGTCGCTTCGAGCGGGCGGCATCTACATTAAGCGTGTCGCCGGCTTGCCGGGCGACCGCTTGCGCATTGCAGGCGGCAAGCTCTACGTCAATGACGCACCCGTTGCTCTTAAAAATCAGGCCGGGGAGATTCACTACGTTGCTGTGCCCGGTGCGCGCTTTTTGACTTCGAGCGCAGAAATCCTGACTGTTCCGGACGGTCACTATTTTGTCTTGGGCGATAATTCAGCCGACAGCGTGGACAGCCGAACGTGGGGGTGTGTTCCGGCCAAGAACATCATGGGGCGTGCTTCATTCCGCTATTGGCCGCTCGCCAGGATTGGAGGCGTGAGATGATGCCGCCTGGCCCCTACCAAGCCCGCGCGGTCAAGAGATAAAAGTCCTCTGTGGCGGAAGTTTTCCTTTCCGCGGCTCGTCCTCCGAACGGGAACGCCGACTTGCCTGCCGGCAGGCAGGGCGAGGTGCGTTGCTGGCGGTGCGTTGCTTGACTGGCGGAAGCTCTCCACTACACTCCCCGCATGATTTGTCATTTCCCAGCGCTGGGTAACGGTTTTGCAGGCTTGTTAGCGTGAATTCATCATGAAGAAGCCCTCCTTGCTCATTATTTTTCTCACGGTTTTCATCGATCTGATCGGATTCGGGATCGTGTTGCCGCTGCTGCCGATTTACAGCCGGGACTTTGGGGCCAGCGGCTTGATGATCGGCGTCATCATGGCCTCCTTTTCCGCCATGCAGTTCCTCTTCGCGCCGGCGTGGGGGCGGCTGTCCGATCGCATTGGCCGGCGGCCGGTCTTGCTCGTGAGCACGGCGGGAGCCGCCGCCTCTTATGTGGTCTTCGCCATCGGTTCGAGTTTGACTGGAACCACCGCTTTGCTGGTGTTGTTGGGGTCGCGGATGTTGGCGGGAATTTGCGGCGCGAACATCACCGTGGCGCAAGCTTACATCGCTGATGTCACTCCGGCGGCCGAGCGCTCCAAGAAGATGGGCTTAATCGGGATGGCCTTTGGACTGGGCTTCATATTTGGACCGGCCCTGGCCGGCTTCAGTATCAAATGGTTCGGCCACACAGGGCCTGGATGGGTGGCCAGCGTGCTGTGCGCGGGGAATTTTATCCTGGCTTTGGCCATATTGCCGGAGAGCTGGAAGCCCACTTCCGAGCACGTGGCGCCACGGCCGCATTTCGAACAATGGGCGCACACCCTGAGCCAGCCGGCGGTCGGATTTCTCATTGTCGTGTTTTTTCTGGCCACATTTTGTTTCGCGTGCTTTGAAACAACGCTGGGGCTGATGGTCCAGCAGAATTTCCAGCTCGACACCCGGCGGGCGGACGATGCCAAGACCATCGCCATTTTATTCGCCTATTGCGGCATCGTGGGAGCATTCATCCAGGGAGGGCCCATCGGACGGCTGGTGAAAAAGTTCGGAGAACAAAAACTCATTGCGCTGAGCCTGTTGCTGGTGGCGGTGAGCCTGGCTCCGATTCCCTTCATTCAGGGACACATCGTGCTGTCCTGGCGGGTATTGCTGCACGCGGACGGGCGACCGTGGCTGGCCTTGCTGGGAGTGCTGGCTTTGTTGTCCATCGGTTCCGGACTCACGCGCCCGCCGCTCTTCGGCTTGCTCTCCATGCTGACACCGGCGCACGAGCAAGGCGCCACGATTGGCGTCGCGCAAAGTGCCGGCAGTCTGGCGCGCATTCTGGGGCCGATTTTTGCCGGCTGCGTCTTTCAATTTCATCCGTCGCTGCCCTACCTGGCATGCGCCGGCATTTCGCTGGCGGCGGGCATTGCCGCCTGGCAATACCTGTGCCGGTCGGACCTGCCTGTGGCTGCAGCCAAAATGCAGAAAGCCGGCTAACCATAGGCGATGCAACCGGTCGGAGAGAGAATGCCCCGAGGCAAGTCTTCGCGCCTTGCGCCGCTAAACCCGTTCAGGGCGGTAGGGCGCGTAACTCCGTGCATGCCGTCCGGGTGGCCAGGCTCGATCTTTCGGCGCGCACGGAGTGACGCGCCCTACCTGGAGGTTTATAGGGGATTCATGGAAAGGGAGTAGCGCCGCCTCAATTCCGTGCGTGCTCAACTCGAATCAATCAGATTCCACTCGGTCGGCGGGCATCAAAAAACTCAGGCGCCAACCTTCGGAACTCGTCCAGCACCTGGCTTGCGGCAAGCCGCGGCAGGCCTTCCGCCGGGCGCATCACTGTCATCAGCGGGCTAAGCGGATGCCAGACTTCGAAATTGCTTTCACCCCACAGAATCAAGCCTCTCAGGCCCAGCGCCCCCGCCAGGTGAGATATGCCTGAATCATGCCCGACGTAAGCGTGGCATTGCCGCAAGTGGCCGGCCACCGTCGCCAGCGGCAGACTTTGGACGACCTGAACTCGGTCGGATGGCCACAGCAACGCCAGACGGCGCAAACGATCGCCTTCGGCCTCGCCTCCCACCAGCAGGAGATTGGCATCGGTCGATTGGGCCAACCGGGGAAGCAGCTTGGCCCATTGGGCTTCCGGCCAGTTCTTGCGTTCGCTGCCGCTGCCCGGGTGGATGGCCAGCCACGTTCCTTTCGGCAAAGTGATTGAGGGAGAGGCCGGCAGAGTGAGGCGGGGAATCTGATCGGCGCTGTAAATGGCCAGATGCTCGAGCGGCTTCAGGAAAACTTCAGCCGCGTGGAGATGCTCCGTTTCGACCGGCCGATGCGGACCGGCGATGAACTGAGCTTTGGAACAACGAGCGACGTTTTCCCGGAAGACGCTGTCCGGATCGTAAAGGAACGATACAATGAGGGCAAAACCAGCAAAATACTCTTTCAATCCTTCATCTAGGCCGCCACCACGAGCAAAGAAGCCGGCCAGCGCCCGCGCTTCGATAGAGCGCACCTGATCGGCCAAACCTCCCGCCAGCGCCAGTTGGGCAATGTGCGGATAGCCCAGAACCTCAAGATGAGTCTCCGGAAAACGCTCGCGCAAGGCAGCCAGCACGGGCAGGGTCAAAATGAAATCACCAATGGCGCCCCCACGAATAACAAGGATTTTGCCTCTGGCCACTCTCAAAACACGGTCAGCCCCAGGATGGCGACGAACAATCCAAGCCCCAGACGAATGGCGCTGCCAAGGCGGACTCGTTGTTCATTGGCTGTGCCCCAGTTCAGCAGGTCCCGCATCCGCCAGGGCGAGATCGTAAACCAGATGCCAGCCACGACCCATAAGTAGGCCCAGACCACGAGAACCAGGCGCCAGGGCGAATCGTGCCAGCGCGCGGTATCCAATGTGAATTTGGCCAGCAGCAGCAACATCACCGCCAAACCGCGCACCGCCAGGAAATCCCGCACAAAAATGCAGGCCGAAACGCCGATGGCGCCAAAACCAAGCAGCATCCATTTCTTGTAGGCGGCAAAATCGGAAATCGATTCCTGATTCAAATTCCACAAAAACCAGACGGTGCCCAAGCCCATCAGGGCGAAGCCCCACGGCTCCGATCGCGGGAATTTGCGGACGGCCGCGGCAAACGCGGCCGGCTTGGCCAGGCCATAAACTTGCGGCAAGGAAAAACAGGTGCCCAATAAGACTGCCAAGGTGGATAGCTTCATGCGGAATAAAACGTTGCCCGGTTGCTCAGTCCAGATTGATGATGGCCGGGTCGCCATACAGCGTGAAGGAACTCGTGCGTTTGATTTCCAATTCCATCAGTTGGCCAAGATGGCGGTCCGATCCTTCAAAAACAACAATTTTGTTGCACCGCGTGCGGCCCTCCAAGCGCGCCGGATTCTTGCGGCTCGGCCCTTCCACCAGGATTTCCATCCGCTCCCCGATGTGCCGCCGGTACTGTCGGGACCCGATTTCGGTCACAAGCTGGAGCAGGCGCGCATGGCGTTCTTCTATCACCGCGCGCGGCAATTGGTCCGGCAAGGCCGCGGCCGGCGTGTCTTTGCGCTGCGAATACTTGAACACATAGGCATTATCAAATTCCACCTCGCGAACCAGAGAGAGCGTTTCCGCAAAATCCTGCTCCGTCTCGCCCGGAAAACCGACGATGAGATCGGTGGTCATTCCTATCCGGGGTTTGATCCGGCGGAGCTTATGGATGATTTCGAGAAAGCGTTCGCGGGTGTAACCCCGGTGCATCAGTGTCAAAACGCGGTTGCTGCCGCTTTGCACCGGGAGGTGGGCGCTCTCACACAGCTTGGGCAACCGGCCATACGTTTCGACCAGATCATCGCCGTAACCTTTGGGATGCGGCGAGGTAAAGCGGATGCGCTCCAAGCCATCGATCTCGTTCATGGCTTCGAGCAACTGCACGAAGGCGGATTTGCCGTCGCGCGTGCCGATCTCGCGCTTGCCGTAGCTGGTCACGATCTGCCCCAGCAACGTGATCTCTTTCACGCCGCGATCTGTCAGTTCGTGCCCTTCAGCGACAATGTCAGGAATGGTCCGGCTCCGCTCCTGGCCTCGCGTGTAAGGCACAATGCAAAACGTGCAGTATTGATTGCAGCCCTGCATGATGCTGACAAAGGCGGTCACGGACTTTGAGCGGCCCTTGCCGAAAAGCACGTGGTCCTTGATAGTGGCTTCGCTGCCGGCCTCTTCCTGCACGTCGCAAACCTTGTCGCGCCGCCCGCCGAAAATGTCATCCAGGTACTCGGCCGTGCGATGAAATTTCTGCGTGCCCACGACCAAATCGACATCGGGCAATTTATCGATCAGTTCCTGGCCGCGGCTCTGGGCCATGCACCCCATAAAACCGAGGACGACATCGGGCCGGTGGCGACGGACGTCTGCGGCCAGGGCTTGCATCTTGCCCAGCGCTTTCTGTTCCGCCGAGTCCCGCACGCTGCAGGTGTTGAGCAGGATGACATCCGCCACGGCTTCCGACCGGGCCAGGGAATAACCTTTGGCGACGAGCTGAGCAGCGACCGCTTCCGAATCGCGCTCGTTCATCTGGCACCCGTAGGTTTTGATATAGACGCTGGGCATGCTGCTGAATCGCCGGTGAAAGTACGCTACGAGTGCCCACTTGAAAAGAGGGAAGATGGCGGGGCCACTTGAGGTGGGAGATGGATGATGGGTAAATGGTGATTGGTGATTGCGGACGGGTCGCTCGGCTGCGAATTGAAGAATTAGGAAGCAAGGGAAGCGGTCTCCAAGATTGCAGTGCCTTCCTGAGACCGGATTCTTTAAACGCGTGAGCGTGCCTGCGGCGGCAGCGCAGGTTTCCAACCTGTCAGTATCTGGCCACATCGTCGCGAGCCGCAAGGATTCTTGGGTAGGGACGCATTCCACTGCGTCCCACTTATTGGACAGAATTCCAGGGACGCAGTGGAATGCATCCCTACCATTTTGGCTGCGGCGTTGCTGCGCTGCGCTGTTTCGCCCGCTTCCAGTCGGCAGGGCATCGCAACAGGGCGAGGCTCTGCGGGTTGGAAACCCGCGACACAGCAGATTGGAAATCTGCGCTACGCCTTGTGGGCTGCGTCGCCGTGTGAAATATGCAGGCTAGCGAGTACGGAGAATCGTTCGGGGGCATCGCTCTCGTCGTCGTTCTCGTCCTCGATGTTGCTTTCATTTTCGAGGACGAGGAGGACGACGAGAACGAGGACGACCAGACGGTCCGGAATTTCCGTACACGCTCTTATGCTGCATTTCTCTTCCTCGCGTGGAAACAGCGCGTCAATCGCGAATCAGGAACTCGCCCCGCGTCTCTGCCATTGACTGCCCTGCGAGTTGTCGTTGAAATGGAGGGCATGAACCGGCGTTTGCTTTCCTTTCTTTCCCTGTGGCTCGGCCTGCACATCACCGCTCTGGCGCAATCGCCGCCAGCTTCGCCCGTAAAGCAAACCGTTCACATCACGATGCGGGATGGGGTCAAGCTGGCAGCCGACGTTTTTCTTCCGACCAATCCACCGCCCTTCCCGGTGGTGCTCTTGCGCTCTCCTTACAATAAAGACCTCGGAGCAGGCATTGGCGCCGACGGCGTGAAACGCGGCTACGCGGTCGTCATTCAAGACACGCGCGGACGGTTTGGGTCCGAGGGCGAAAACCTTCCCTTTCACGCTGATAGCTGGGGCCGGCATTACGACGGCTTCGACACACTGGAATGGATCGCCCGCCAATCCTGGTGCAACGGCAAACTGGGCACCTTCGGAGGCTCGGCCCTGGGCATTACGCAACTATTGTTGGCGGGCAGTGGCACCGCGCGGCTTACCTGTCAGCACATCACCGTCGGCGCGCCTAACCTTTACAACGATTGCGTCTATCCCGGCGGCGTCTTCAAAAAGGCGATGATCGAGGATTGGCTGCGCCTCTCGGCCTTCAGCACCAACGCCCTGAAGTTGTGGGAGAGCCATCCTCTCTACGACGAGTACTGGCGCGAGCGGGATGTCTCGACCCGCTACCGGAAAGTCAACGCGCCCGCCGTCCACATTGGCGGCTGGTTCGATATCTTTGCCCAGGGCACCCTCGACGCCTTCGTCGGTTACCAGACCCGGGGCGGTCCGAGAGCCCGCGGACAACAAAAGCTCGTCATGGGACCGTGGACACACGGTGTTTTCAAAGAGAAAGCCGGCGACCTTGCGTTCCCCAACTCCAAGCACCCGCCCAACAAAGTGGACGATTCCTGGCGCTGGTTCGACTGCTGGTTGAAGGGAGAAACGAACAGAATCGCGCACGAGCCGCCTGTGACCTACTATGTGATGGGTGATGTCAGCGATCCCAAAGCGCCCGGCAACGTCTGGCGCACTGCGGACCAATGGCCGCCGCTGCCGGCCACCTCGGCCAAGTTCTTTTTCCACGCGGACGGCTCACTTTCGCGTGCGAGACTGAAGGAGCCTGGCTCGCTGGCCTACACGTACGATCCGCAACATCCGGCCCCGACAGTGGGAGGGCCGCAACTCACCTTGCCGGCGGGACCGATGGACCAACGCCAAATCGAAGAGCGGCACGATGTGCTGGTCTTCACGACCGAGGCGATCGCCGAACCGGTCGAGGTGACAGGCCGTGTCAAAGTGCGGTTATGGGCGGCCAGCGACGCGCCCGATACCGATTTCTTCGCCAAGCTCTGCGATGTGTATCCCGATGGGCGCTCCTTCAACCTGTGTGAAGGCCAGCTTCGTGCCCGCTTGCGCAGCTCGTTCACGCGCGAAAAACTGCTGGAACCCGGCCACGTCTTTTCGTTCAACATCGATCTTGGTTCCACCAGCGTTATCTTGAACAAAGGCCATCGTATCCGCGTGCAGATAACGTCGAGCAGCGCTCCCGGATATGATCCGAATCCGAACACCGGCGCGCCATTTCGTGCTCTCCAAGAAACCTGCGCCGCGCGCAACACGGTTCATTTGGACGCAACGCGGCCTTCGCACATCGTGCTGCCGGTAGCGCAAAAAGGACGCCAGTAATGTCCTGATTGGGCATCCGGATTGCCTCGCCGAGGAAGAAGCCGGAAACGACGGCGAACCGTTCGAGCAAAAGATGAAACGCCTCACCGCGAAGCGGGAGGAGCAGCTTGCAGAGTCGGCCCTGTTTGAGAAAGCTATCCGGCGAAACCCTGCCATGCTAAATAATAGCCTATGAGCAAACAACGATTTGCCGAACGCCAGACGGAAGTCAAAGAGGCCGCCGCTCGCCTGGCCGAAGCGGTGGCACAACCGAAAAGCGAACTGATCCGCGACGCCGCCATGCAACGGTTCGAGTTCACGTTTGAAGTCGTATGGAAAACGCTCAAGTTGTTCCTCGAGCGGCAGGGGCACGAATGTGGCGGCCCGCGTCCCACTCTCAAGAAGGCCTTTGCCGAAGGGCTCATCACCACGCCCGACGAAGCCGACGTCTGGCTGCAAATGCTCGAAGACCGCAACCTCACCAGCCATGCTTACGACCAGGCCCTGGCCGAACGCATCTATCGAAACATCGCCAAGGATTACGCTTCACTGCTGGGCGCGATGGCTGCCAAAATCCAAAACCTTTCCTGGGATTGAGTCATGCCGCCCGTTCTCCTTCGCCCAAAAGACTTGGCGGTGCTTCGCGCCACCTTGCGCCGGTTTCCTTCGGTGCGGGCGGCCCGCGTCTTCGGCTCGCGCGCCACGGGCACGGCCCGGCGGGCTTCGGATTTGGACCTGGCCATTCAAGCGCCGGAGGCCACCACCAGCGATTGGCTGGACCTTTGCGACGCGATGGAAAACGCCCCGCTCATCTACGAACTCGATCTGGTGCGCGAGGAACGCACGCTCGATCCGCGCCTCCGGGAAAAAATCGAATGTGAGGGAGTGACGGTTTATCCTGAAGAAGCGGCGGAATGAATCCCTTCGCGCAATCCAAAACCCTGAAAGGGCGAAACAAACGACAAGATGGCCTTTGCCCGGCCTGGCCACCTTATTCTCCAAACTCCAGATACCCAAACCGGCTCGGCTGATGGAAGCCGGGCAGGAGAGTGGGCGACCAACTCAATTGCTCCACCGGCTGGCCTTGGGCGCGGTTGAAGCGATAGAAATTCGCGCGCCAAACGTCCTTGGGCTTGGGCGCGGACTGCCCCAGGTCGGCAAAGGGGACCATGACCTCGACCTGCCAGAATTCATCCCGGTCGCTGGAGTTGCCAGCGGTGCCCTTGAACTGGACGGCGCTCTTCATGCCCTTGGCCGTGAAGCTCCAGTCGCCCTGGAAACTCTTTGAGACGCCCCGTTCATCCAGGTCGTTTTCAATGATGGCGTCAAACACGCCGCCGAGCGGATTCCACTGCAGTTCGAAGTAGCGGTGCAAATCCTTGGCGGTGACAAAAAACTCGGCGACCTCTTCCTCCCAAAATTTGCTGTCGCGCTGGGTAAAGGTGGCCTGGATATCGGCGTCCTGGCAAGTCCAGGCCAGGTAAAGCGCCGCGTCATCATACCAAAGCCGCACTTCGGTGTGCTCCCGCTCCCGACCGGCATTATCGCTTCGGCAAAAGGGCTTCAGCACCGCCGCCTTCGCCCAGACCGGTTCGCTCAGGTCGCCATCGACGGTGAGAGGCCCCCGCTCAGCTTGGGAACGACGACGCGCTTGGGCGCGGGAAAAGATTTTGGATCGGCCGGCTTGTCCGCCGCCCAGGCCAGAGCCAGGCTGGCCAGCCACAAAAGGAGGAGGAGCATTCCCCAGCGGTGCGACAGCAGTCCTCGGATCGATGAATCTGTTTGCAGAGTGATTTGGATGGCTTTCATAACGCAATGCTAACAGTTTGCCGGACTTTGGCAAAACTGTTTCGGCACTCTTGCGGGCGCTTCTCCGCTATGGTAAAGCACTCCTCGTGAAAACGTTCTCGAGTTCGGTTGGCTGCTTCATGGTTTGCGCGGCGGCTTGCGCGTCGCAAATCGGCAAGGATTGGGGTGTTGAACGGCAGTCTTATCTCGATCCGGTCACGGGAGTCCGCATCTGGGAAATGACGAAAGGACCGAGTTCTGGCGACAATCTCTATTTTCATTTCTCAAACTTCACAGCGGACAATCGTTACCTGATCTTTGTTTCCGACCGGACCGGTTCGAGCCAGATTTTTCGGGCCGAAGTGGAGACCGGGCGCCTGGTGCAACTGACGGACGACCCCGCCATTCAGTCGCGCACGGCCTGTCCGGACCACACGGAGGCGCGCCGGCTTTACTACCTGCGCGGCCCAGAAGTCTTCGCCCTCGACGTCATAGATTACACGGCACGCAGGATTGGTGAGATTCCCAAGCCGCACGTGGGCGGCTTTCAGCAGCCGACTTTGAGCGCCGATGCCAAATGGCTGACCTTGACGAAGCAACGGGATGAGAGCAATTGGGAGATCGGACTCATGAGCACGGAGACCGGCGTTTACCGCAGCGTGATCACGCAGGGCTTTCGCATCGGCCACGCGCAACACAGCCCCACGGATCCGCTCATTTTTTATGTTTGGGAAACGGGCGGATACGCGCCGCAACGGTCCTGGCTGGTCAATGACGATGGCACCGGCAACCGCCCTTTTTACGCACGGATTGATCCGAAGACCTGGTTCACGCCGTTGAAGGAATGGGTCACCCACGAGGCCTGGGTGATGAAGACCGGCGAGATGACAATGATCAACGACAAACTCGGGGTGCTGCTGGTCAACAAAGACGGCGCCTCCCGGATGGTGCGAGAGGGCAATTACTGGCATGCGGCGGCCCGGCCCGATGGGAAATTCCTGGTGCTGGACGACACGCAGGGCCGCCTTTGGCTCATGGAAACCGCCACGGGCAACACGCGCCTGCTGGCCACGGGCCTGCGCGATCAAGTCCGCACGGTCCATGCTCATGCCTCCTTCGACCGGCTGGGCCGGTATGTGCAATTTCATTCCGGCCGCACTCATGAAACCGTCGCCCTCATCGACCTGCAGGAATTGCCTCCGGACAATTGGACGAAATGATGGGCGGTTGTCTGAGGCCGCTCTTCTGATTTGGCCGTGTTTGTTCAGACCGAGGAAACCCTCCCCCTCCCCATGAATCCCCCGTCGTAGCAGCGGACGTGAGTCCGCTCACTTCATTTCCGACCCGATTGATCAGAGCCGACTCACGTCGGCTGCTACGGTTCAGGGGTTCAACGCGCGAGTCGCTTGCCGCCGACGTGAGTCGGCGCTGATTTCGGCCAAACCAAGAATGCGCGGACTCACGTCCGCGGCTACGAAGTTCAGGGGCGTTTGGCGCTACTGCAAACTTACGGCTTGGCTGGCACTACCACCTGATCGCCATCTTTGAGAAGAACATCTTTGGACCGGTCTCCTTGCTTAATGGCTTCGTTGATGGCCTCGACATCCACGGTGGTTTCTTCTGCCTGGCCCGTTTGGGGGTTGAGACGAATCAGTTTGACGTTTCGCAAATCCGCGTCGGGCATGAAAACTGAACCCAAAACCTGCGTTAAAGCCATTCCGTCATTCCCGTCCCAGGCGGAGGCAGCACAATTCACTCGACCTGAGAGACTCACAAAGTTCCGAGCCGATTTTGCGCCGTTCTTTTTGAGAAGTTCAGCGATCTCATCGGGCTTTGACATCAATGACTCGTCCCGGTTTTTTAGGGCGCGGCTTTGAGCAGTCAAATCCAGTGGATTTTCGTGTTCGTTATTCATGGTGTTAATCTCGGCTTTATTGGCCAACAATAATTCGACCATGTCCTTTCCACCGGTGCGCACCGCGTAATGCAGGGGCGTGTTGCCCTTTAGGTCCTTCGCGTTGGGATCCGCCTTGTTTGAAAGCAGCAATGTGGCCAAGTCTTTCCTCCCATTCCTGATCGATTGGTGCAGAGGCGTTGTTCCTTCCCTGTCTTCTTTCGCATTCACGT
>ERZ1292640.242-Hain-H43-02um-R1-242-length-44021-cov-8_pt1 | contig 44021 bp, 49 predicted proteins | sample MGYA00564404_ERZ1292640 | MGnify/ENA primary metagenome ERZ1292640 (study PRJEB36523, sample SAMEA6512636) | groundwater metagenome | collected 2019-01-08 | study: AquaDiva: Metagenomics assemblies of 32 groundwater samples | reverse complement strand
CAAGGTGGTTTAATTCTCTCCAAATTTTCAACAATTTTATCTCGTTTATTCTGCCCGATTGAGATATATCGTTGATATGTTTCTGAATATTTGTTTGCTTCCTTGTATCAAGTTTTGAGACATATAACCAATGGTCGTTCGTATTTCCCGTTTGTTTTCTTGCTGGGGTTATATCTACTTCTAATCCGTTCAAATTTATTCTTACGGAAACATTTTGTTTACTAGCTGTTGGATATTTACTTTTCAATGTTGTATACAAAGAGTCGTAAATACTTTTTAGACCACCGCTATTTTCATTGCAATTACTTGTCAAAGAAACTAAATAATCAAGATCGGATGCAATAGATATTGCGGTGCCTTTTGCTCGAGAGCCAGAATACAAAAGATTCGCATAGCAAGTCGACGCCCATGTTTTCAGCGTTGTTTGAAGTTGAGAAAGTGCGTTAGAATATCCTGAAATATCTCTCCCGTTGTATTTTTGTAATATTTGATACAAATACATATTAATTTCTGTCATAACTCGTAGTAATTAGTGAAGTCAAAATATCGTTCAAAAGTCGACCTCTAAAATTCACAACGACGGTGTTTGCGCGATTAGCTATGTCGCTCATTTTGTCTTGTGGAATACTTGCGGGCTTTGCGTATATCACTACTGCCGTTTGGTGATTTTTTCTCGAAGAAAAAATTTGCTCTATTTTATCTCCCGAAGTTTCCCAATCTACAAGAAAAATAGTCTCATCTTTTGCCTTATCTATGTTGTCCGATTTTATATGAACGATATTTTTTTCTTTGAAAATTTTTGAATCAAGCAATGACGACTTTATGCTTTCAAATACCTCGACTGATCCAAAAATTGCAACCTTTCTTTTCCATAGTGCAATTCCCAAGCGAAAAACAATTGGAGTAATTCCAAAAGTCCAACAAGTCAATCTGTAAATAAATGCAATAAACGCTATGGTTACAGTTATTCCACCAACTATAATAAATAGTGGGTGATTGTAGAAATTTGCGATTTGATTAAACAAATTATCCATAAATTATTTTAGATCGTCCATTATTTTTTTTGCCAAGTGAAAAGCAAAGTTTACAGCAACGGCATTGCCAATCATTTTATATCCGTCAGTAATATCACGATATTTGAAGATAAAATCGTCAGGAAATGTTTGGATTCTTGCACATTCTCTTACGGACAAACGGCGATACAAATTTTCTTTTCCGGGAACAAAAATTCTTTCGTTTTGGCTTATAAATTTCATTTTTGGTGCTTGAGGGTGAATAGGCGCGTGGCGACCTCCAGCTTGAATTGTGAAAGAGGGTTCGTCCCAAGAACGCACTCGATTTCTTGACATATAGATTGAAGAAAAGCCACCATTCATATATTCGTGGTTTGGAATTTTTAGCTCATCGCCGTTTGTCTTATTTTTATCTAAAGCTGGTTTTGCTAAACGCAAATCATAAATAGCGTCTTTCAACACGGGTTTATGTTTTTGTGGTTCTGGAAATTCAAATTTCTTTTTTAATCTTTTATGATAGCCAACGATAATAACTCGAAGTCTATCCTCTGGAACATCATAATCATTCGCATTTAGCAATTTACAGGAAATTTCATATCCAGCATTTTCAAATTCTTTGATTATGTTTGAGAATGCTTCTTTGTGTTTTGGATGTAAAATACCAGAAACATTTTCTGCAAGAAAAAATTTTGGCTGTTTTTCTTTTAACAAACGGATATAATCATAAAATAATTGACCTCGCTTATCATTTATTCCACGACCAGCACCTGCCTCACTCCAACTCTGACAAGGTGGTCCGCCGATTATTCCGTCAACATCTGGAATTTCGGACGCTGGAACATCTACAATACTTCTTTTGTCTAACTTTGTTTTGGGAAAATTATGTTCAAATGTTTCCCAAATTGTAGAATCATATTCATTTGCCCAAACAACATCAAAACCAGCCCTTTCAAAGCCTAGGTCTAATCCGCCCGCACCTGTAAATAGAGAAGCTATTTTCATATTATTTTCTAAAACTTAATAACTTCGCCTCTAGTAATTTTGCTGGATTATTCGGCGATTTTATTTTTATATCTTTTATTGAAAAATTATCACTAATTAACCCTTCCAGATTTTTTCTGTCATTTTCTGGGAAGGATAGATATTTTTCCTTTAACAAAATTGCATTAACAAAAAACTCTGAATTTTGTTCAGCTGGTGCAACATAATTAAAAACCTTGATAGGATTTTCAATTCCCCACATTCCACGAATACGCAAATAAGTTATTCCGAGTGGATCAACTTTATTGACCCTGCCCAGTTCGTTAGTTTCTGAAAATTCAACATCTTGCAATTCATTAACACCGTTTGAGATTTTATCTCTTACTCTTTCGTAAACTTCTTTGCTTGCTGAATAGCAATTACCATAAACGAGCCATAATGCTTTCAATTTATTATCGTTTGAAACACCAATAACATAAACTAAATCTTTTTCCCGCCAATCTTCACAATTTCTGCAAGCCGTAGTTATCATCGGGCTATCAGAATACAATTTATCTTTTGGATATGAACTATTGAGTGCAATTCCCGAGCGTAAACTCTCAATTTTTTTTACCTCTATTGCATCACCTTGTTTGATAATAATATCCGGTGGATTATTCTGATTTCCGATATAAGAAAAATATTTGCTATAAATTTCATTTTTCTTTTCAAGGTCATTTACTTCCAATGAATTGCAAAACAAATCTTTAATATAAAATTCCAAGGCATCGCCCATATTGTTTATCCTATTGGAAGAACGATAATGAGAAACCAAGTTTGTGATTGGGTTTTTAACTAAATTTGCGATGGCAATAAGTAAATTTGTTTCCATAGTTTTATTTTATTAAATCCTCAACAGGTGTGTTTAATGCCTTAGCGATCTTTTTCAAAGTTTCAATAGTTGGGTTTGTATTTACACCATTTTCAACCTTAACAATGGTGTTAAGGGATAAATCGGCAAGGCGGGCTATTTTTTCGTTGGTTCGAACTTCCGCATTGCCGACCGCACTTTGGTTTTGGATTTCAAAAATGCCTTTAAAATTGCGGAAAAATACCATGCCGAGGCGCTTTGCGCTGAGGCTGTTTCTTACGATTTCACAAAAAGTGAAAATTGGCGGAGAGGGCGAGATTTGAACTCGCGAGAGGATCACTCCTCTACTGGTTTTCAAGACCAGCGCTTTCAACCGCTCAGCCACCTCTCCAATTTTTTACGAAACTTTTCCGCGACATCTCATTTATGCCACAAGGCATAAATGAAGTGCGCGGATCCGTTCACGCCGCAGGCGATGAACGGGCAACCACTCAGGCACCTCTCCGTAATATTGATATAATAACCGAAAAATATGCGCCTGCGAGGAATTGAACCTCGATTTTAAGCTCCGCAAGCTCACGCTCTATCCATTGAGCTACAGGCGCGTTAATCGCTAAAATTTAGGCGGGCAAGTTGAACGACGAAGGCATTTTTTAAAACCTGATTTTTTTCATCAACGCTTCAAATAACGACTCTTCTTTTTTTACTTCCGGCAAATATTTTTTCAAAAAAATACGCGCAATAACCGGATCTTGATTCCCTAATGGTATTATTAAATCGGCATATATCGTCCCCTTTCTTTTGAAAAAAATTTCTTTTATTTCCGGCGGATCATAAGAAAGCCAAAACGATTTCATCTCATCAAAAGCATATAATTTACTGTCAATATACACGCCTTGATTATCAATTTTTAAACGCAAAAAACGCGGTTTTTTGACTGCGTATAAAAATACCACAAAAAATACCAAAAGAAAAGTGGCAAAAGCAAAAAAATCCCCGCTGACAATAAAATAAATTTCAATAACCACGGCGATAAAAAACAGAACTGCAAACCATATCCTGCTTTTAGAAAAATATTGAAATTCCAACGCTTGCCATTCCATCGCGTTGTTTCGCGACACATTATCATTATTTATAAGTTTATCGCTCTTGTCGCTCTCAACTGCGCTTTTGTCGGAAAAAACAGCGTCGCCCTTACCAAGATCTAAACCCTTCAAATCCACAATTTGTTCATCAGATGATTGCTTCATAAATAAAGATTAACATAAAAAATGATTTCTAAAAAGTTATAAAAAATTTGTGCAGTATAAAATTATTGTGATATACTATTCGTATGGACATACTGGCAATTTCTCAAACAGTTTTTTATATAGTCGCCGCATTGGCAATGATTATTCTCGGCGCTCTTTTTTTAGCCGCGGCTTACTATTTAATATCAATAGCCAGTCATATTAAAAAAATATCCAAAAATATCGGGCAGATATCGGAAGATGCCAAAGAGGGTCTGGAAAAAACTATTGGAAATCTTTCCTCTTTGCCTTTTGTTTCTTTCTTTTTTAAAAAAGCGTCCGCTAAAAAAGACGCGCATCAAAAAGGTCGCAAACCCCGTTAGAAGTCTAACCACGAGCATTGATAAATTATTTCGCAAGAGTGAAACGGCTTCGCCTCCATACAAACTAAAATCAATAATCGTTGTAAAACTTCTAACGGGATAAATAAAAAATTGTAATTACATAAAGATTATGAAAAAATCAACAATCAATAAATTAAAAATTGTGGACGGAGCTTTGATTGGAGCCGCGCTTGGATTTGCCGCAGGAATGATGCTGTCGCCGGAATCCGGAAAAGATTTACGCGAAGATATTAAAAGCAAATCAGCCGATTTTTACAAATTAGTATCTTCCAAAATAAAAAAAATAAAAAAAATGACGGAAAAAGAATATAAAGCGTTTATTGAAAAAGCGGTTGAAACATACGGCATAACAAAAAAGCTTTCCGTGGAAGAAAAAACGGCTCTTGTAAAAACCACTCGCGACTCATGGAAGCATTTTAAAAAACATTTTTAATTTTAATCGACAAACTCTATAAAAATAGCCCCCGCAATATTGCGGGGGCTATTTTTATAATCTCTTAAGTCGCAAAAAGACCATAATTTTTGTTCATATTGAATTAGCGACATCATCCGCGATCATATTTTTCATATTTTAATCCTTTTTAATAAAGCCGAGTTTAAAACTACGGTAAGCGAACTTAAAGCCATAGCGGCGGCGGCTATTATTGGATTCAAAAGTCCTAAAGCGGCCAAAGGTATGGCCGCGGCGTTATAGGCAAAGGCCCAAAAAAGATTTTGTTTAATTTTTTTCATCGTTATTTTACTAAGCTTAATGCTTTTCACAACATCGCGTAAATCATTTTTTATAAGAATTATTCCTCCTGTTTCTTTGGCAATATCGCTTCCGGAACCAATAGCTATTCCAACATCTGCCTGAGCAAGGGCAGGCGCATCATTTATGCCATCGCCAACCATCGCGACAACACTCCCTTCTAATTGAAATTTTTTGATAATATCAAGTTTTTCATTGGGAAGTAAGTTTGCTATCACTCGTTTTATTCCAACCTTTACGGCAATAGCTCGCGCCGTCCACTCATTATCGCCCGTAAGCATTATTGACTCAATTCCTAATTTACTAAGTTCACTCACGGCCTCGGTTGAATATTCCTTTAACGCGTCGGCTATAGCTATTAACCCCAAAATATCGCCGTTTACTGCCACAATCACCACTGTTTTGCCGGAGGTTTCCAAATTTTTAATTTTCTTATCAAATTGAGAAAGATTCACGCTTCCCATTTCCATCATTTTTCTATTGCCGATAATTATAGTTTTCCCTTGCCAAATCGCTTTAACGCCCAACCCAACTATAGCTTCAAATTTTTCCGCATCCGGGATAATGCCAACCGAAGAAGCCCTTTGCATTATTGCCACGCCAAGCGGATGTTCCGAGCCTTTTTCTGCTATAGCCGCTAGACGCAATAATTCTTTCTCGTCATCTGCTATTATATCGGTAACTTCCGGCTCGCCCTTTGTCAATGTTCCGGTCTTATCAAAAACCACTTTCTGCAATTTTTCTGTTCGCTCAAGATATTCGCCCCCGCGAATTAGTATTCCATCCTCAGCTCCCTTCCCCACGCCAACCATAAGCGCCGCGGGAGTTGCTATTCCAAGCGCGCAAGGGCAAGATATTATCAGCACGGCAACGAAAGACAATAGTCCCATTGTAAAATTGCCGAGAACTAACCACCATAAAGCAAATGAAATTAAAGCAACAAAAATTACCGCCGGGACAAAATAAGAACTAACTTTGTCGGCAAGTTTTTGGATAGGCGCGCTTGAAGCTTGCGCCTCTTCAACCATCTTTACTATCTGCATCAATACCGTTTCTGAACCGACTTTTACGGCCAAAAACTTAATCATTCCGTATTTGTTTATGGTTGAACCGATTACCTCATCGTCTTTTTTCTTTGAAACCGGCATACTTTCGCCGGTTACCATTGATTGATCAACCGAACTTTCGCCTTCAATAACAATGCCGTCAACTGGAATTTTTTCGCCGGGTCTTACCACGATAATTTCATTAACCATAATTTCTTCTGCCGCTATTTCCACTTCTTTTCCGTCCCTGATGACATGAGCAGTTTTTGGACGAAGGTCAAGGAGTTTTCTTACCGCCGCCGATGTTCGTTTTTTGATATAATCTTCCATAAATTTCCCGAGCAATACAAAAGCTATAATTACCGCTGACACTTCAAAATAAACATCTTTTTCCTGTACCGGAAGAATTTTTGGAAAGAAAATTATGAATACACTATACAGATATGCCGTCAATGTGCCCATAGCAATAAGAAAATCCATATTTAAAGTTTTGTTTTTAAGAGCATAATAGGCTCCCTTATAAAAAGTCCATCCCCCTATGAATTGTACCGGAGTAGTTATTATGAAAAGCCAAATCCCCCAAGTAAAGTATGGCAATGATGGAATTGGCACCCAAGTTACAATTGAAACTCCGGTGGCGAGAGTAAGCATTGCGATAACACGCAATAAAGCAATAACTAAAACTCCGGAAAGCGCAAAAGCCACTCTCCTTTTCATATTTTTGAGTTCTTCTTCCGGCGATTCAAATTTATTCAAACATTTTTCACTGCAAAAATAATGGATTCTGCCGTCAAAATATTTTTTAATTGAGTTAGTTTTGTTTACGCGCATTCCGCAAACAGGATCTGTGGCAAGCCCATCCGATTCTTCCGATTTGAAAAAAGCTTTATAACCCATCTGATTTATGGTATCCACTATTTTTTTCCCATTTATTTGTTGAGGATCATACTCAACGGAAGCTTCCCTTACTGCATAACTTACGACAACATTAACAACGCCTGTTTCATTTTTCAACCCCTTCTCTATAATTTGAGCGCAGGAAGCGCAATGCATACCGTTAATTTTAAAAACCTCTTTTTTCATATTATATTTTTATTAATTTATTTTTTTCCAAGTAATATGCTCATAAATACTCGACCAGATAAAACCAAAACTTATGGCAAATAATAATTCTTCCATCGGGATACCAAAAATTAAAATTCCGGAAACAACTTTAAGGTTCCAAACCTTTTCCACATAACCCGGATACATCGCGATAAGCGTAAAAAAATATATAAAATATATTCCTAAAAATATTACCGCGCTGGTAAACATTTTTTTCTTTAAATCGGGACGGCAATACCACGAGAACAGTCCGCCGCCTATCATTGCGATTATTGCGATATAAATAGGATTGATGGATGTCACCGCAAGAAGCAAGATAAAAATAAACGGCGCGGAAAGAAGCGCTATTAAATGATTGCGGTGTTTTGGCGAATGTTGCTCGTGATAATTCATTTTTTCGTGTTTTGTCTTGAAAATCAATTCATAAATTATAACCGCAATCCCACCAATGCCAAAAGAAAAAATAAAACTTTCAACATCAAAACCGGTTTTCATCGCTAAATCAAAAAGTGAAGGCGGAGACCAATATTCCGGCACAAAAATTGGTTCAGTGAATCCCAAAAGCGAAGTCCAAAAACTCACAACGAACATCTCCCGTTTTTTCTCTTTCGTATCCAGTAAAAAATAAATCGCCAACCAAACGCCTATCAATATCAAACTCCAAATTAACCAAGCGTATTGCATAAAATTAAAAAATGTTATCTATATTAAATTAACGACAATGTCCATTATTTTTTTTATGTTCTTCGTGATCACTATCAATACCTTGATCGCCATTGGATTCGCTACAATGATTGTCACTGCGCGAGCAATGTCCCCGAAATATCATCCAGAAATGAACCGCCGCAAAACCGCCAATAAGTACCGGCCACAAATATCCTCGTAAAGATAAATTACCGCCGGCAAATAGTAAAATAATCAATGGAAGAGCGCAAAGCAACATCATCCACCACATTGAATGATTTTTTTTATTATTATGATTGTGCATAAGCGACTGATAATTAATGAATTTTGATAAAATTATTTTTCGAATTTCACTAAACTTGAATTATGCATCCAAACGAAATACCAAGCGAATATCCAGGCGAATACGAACAGATAAACTGCGCCGAGCAATACGCTTCCAAAACTAATCCACGCGAAACCCGGAATAGTTTCAAATATCGCATGATGCAATTCCAAGCCCCTTGCCGTACGTAATGGTAAAAATCCGCCAAAAAGACAAACAAAATAAATTATCTCCGAACCGAGCACGCATTTCCAACCGTATTTTTTAAGTGAAAGCATAGTAATAATATATTAATTAGTTAATTTGATTATTTAATTATCGCATTGATCGATCTTTATAGTTTATGTTCAACGCCTTCCGATAATTTTGAAACTCCCATAACTAACTGATGATTTTTACCGACCATTATTGTCGCAATTATTGTCGTTAAGGGAACTGCCAGCAAGAGTCCGGAAGATGATATCAGTGCCCGAATAATTTCCTCGGCGACCGTTCCCAAGCTAACAAAATAATTCATCGGCATTCTTCGTAAATACAAAAGAATAATCAGGGGGAGGGCTGCGCCCGTATAAGCCAGAATCAACGTATTGACTACCGCCGAAATATGATCCCTCCCTACTTGCATCGCCTTCCGGAAAAGTTTAAATCCGCGCAAACGATGATCAACCGAAACGAGATTAAAAACAACAGAGGATTGGATAGCCGCAACATCGTCCAACACGCCTACCGCGGCAATAATTATACCGGCTATCAAAAGACCGACAAAATTAATTGAACTGCTTGTTTCCATATCAAGATACATAGATACTTCCGAAAGACCATTAAGCTGCGTGGCATCAACAACAAAATTGGCTAAAATGCCCACAAAAAACAGAGAAAAAATTATTCCCAAAAATGCGGCGATTGATTTTCTGTTTAAACCATAGGATAAATAAAGCGTTGAAATTAGGATCGTAGCGGCACCAACAAGACCAACACTAACAGGCTCAACCCCTTTCAGTATTTGCGGCACTATGTATGCGAAAATAACGGCGAAACTAAAAAGCAATCCAATTAAAGAATAAAATCCTTTCCAGCCGCTGGTTAAAAAAACTAAAACAACAAAGAAGATTGACAATAAAATTAATTCTTTTGTCCGAGATATATCAACAATACTAAATTCATTATCTCCAAATAAAGATTCGCTGACAAAAATTTTGTCTCCGGCTACGACCGGTATAAAATCATTCACAACCCTAATTTCTTTTTTTTCCTTTTCAACGGTAATTTCCACTAACAATTCCTGCTCTTTTACTATTTTATTATTACCGCCGATTTCCAAAATTATTTCTTTTTCTGATAGTACCTCTTTAACTATTCCGTCCACCACATCTTTTCCTGCGGGTTTTGAAAAAGCATAAATCAGCCCCATTAAAGATAACGCCAAAATAACAATAACTATATATTTATTTGGTTTTTCAGAAATATGATCGTGATTATGCATAATCAATAATGTTAATTAAATTTTGCAATCTCTTCCATGAGCTGATCGTTACGGATCCCCATATTCGGATCGTCAAAAACATACCTCACTATTCCTTCTTTATCAATCACTGCGTAAGTATGCCCGGGCAACGAACCGGGATGCATCGAAGATGACAACGACAAGGCGCCAAACGCTTTTGAAACAGACGCGCCGTTATCAAAAACTACCGTCGCTTGAGCCAACTCCGGCATCTTATCAATCGCTTGCTGCCAACTTTCTTTGGAATCAACCACGACCGAAAGAGTTACGATATCGTCATTTTTAAAACGATCGTCTTTTGAAAACGCCACAATCTGATTCCAGCACGCCGGATAACACATCAATCCTTCGTTAAAGAAGAGAATGGTATTTTTGCCGCGCAGAGTATCCTGCGAATAAACTTTGCCGTCGCGATCGCTAAAAGAAAAGTTAGGCGCCGGTTTATCTACAAGATTATTTAATAATCCGGAAGAAGTGTTTACTGTTGTACTATGATCATGGGGATCAACCACTGTATTAACATTGTCAATCGCGCTGTTTGAAACAGACGATTTATCTCCGCCGCCAAAATAAAATAAGACGGCAAATGCAACGACTCCGATGACCGATATCACTATTAATGTATTATTTTTCACCCCGTTAGAAGTTCGTCTCTATATAATCAAGTGATTAATTTCAGACAAACCAAAATTAAAAAGCATAACCCTCGTTAATCCCACGCAGAAAAATTTCAATGAAATTTTTCTGCCAAAAACTTCTAACGGGGTTCGTATTTTTCTTTTTTAAACTGATTAATTGCTAATTTCACAATTAAAGCGACCGCTGTAATTATAACCGCCGCCCATACATATTCAGGAACGACCTTTATAAAACCGCTTGCCGAATTTAAAATTTTTGTTAAAAAAATATTAATACTGACTTGATATTCGGAATGGGCGAAAAGACGATTAGTAGCCGATAAATAGATAATCAACGCTCCCATTGCTAAAAAAGTAATTCCGGAAACCGCTTCAGATATAGTAATGCTGATTTTCTTGCTTCCCAGCGAATATTCAATCGGCTTTTGCAAAACCCCGCTAAATTTTTTAACAAAACCGGCTCTATCCATCAATAAAGAAATTAAGAATAAAGGCGCCACCATACCAAACACATAACTTAAAGTATAAATTCCGCCCCATGCCATTGAACCGGGAAGCGCCGCAAGGGCTAAAACGCCCGCCAATACCGGCGCGCAACAAGTCGTAGCAATCCCTGAAAATATTCCAAGAACGAAAACGGAAAACGCATTATGCCTTTTCAAAGAAGAATTAACTCTAAACGGCAAAGAAAAATGCCTGCCGGTGATAAGAATAAAACCAAGAAGCGTCAAAAAAATCCCCCCAATCATAAAAATAGTATTATGATACTGGCTGAATATTTGTCCCAATGCCGCCGCCCCCAACCCAATAGGAAGAAATACCGCAAGAATTCCCAAAAAAAATATAAAAGTCATCAAGAATATCTTGTATCGCTCCCGAAATATAGAAGCAAAATATGCGGGCAACAAAACGGTAATACAGCACGGCGCAAAAAGAGCCGCTACTCCCGCGATAAATGCCGCAACTAATGACGCGCTAATCAATAAATCCATATATAATGCTAATTAATGACAACACCCTTTAGAATGACCGGATTGATCATTAACCATTTTCTTTCTATATTCTTCGTGGCAATTTTCCGAACAAAATTTCTTGCCAAATTCTTCGGGATATTCCTTACCCTTTTCCAACTCCATTCCGCATATTGGACATTTTTTCTTAAAAATATTGAACATAAATTTACTGTTATTTAATTATTAATTATATTATTTTTTACAAAACCCATTCAAATTTTCTTTCGGCTATACCGCCGATTTGGCGAATTATCAAAATAACTGATTTTGACGCCGACGCAATCTCGCCAAAAATAAGCGTTCCTGCGCGGTGGTGTCCGCCCGGAGGATCGCCTCTCCACTCAACTGGCTTATGTTCATTCCCGTTTTCGTCCACAAGAACAGAAACTTGCGTTAAATCCTCGCCAAGCTCCATAGAATGAGTATCAAGCACTACTTCAAAACTCCAATTAGATCGATCAGTCGGCGTTACTGCCACCGTTACCGCTCCTTCATTATTGATTTTAGTATCTAAAGCAATAATAGATAAAATCAGAGTCTTATTATTTTTATATATCACATCGCTATTTTCGCTAATCGAAAAACGAATTAAAAAAACAACCGCTACGATAATTCCAACAATGCCTATTATTATAAAATACTTTTTTTTCACCCCGTTAGAAGTCGTTTTATTTATTATTGATATTATTTGTTGAAACATAGTGTTTTTAAATTATTCACATTTTTATCTTTTAGCAGAAAAATTTTATTCAAATTTTTCTGCCCAAGACTTCTAACGGGGTTCATTTTTGATAAAATTTAATCACTTTTCTCGCGATATAGATAATGCCCGCGATATTAAATACAATTCCTATCCAAAATAACTTAATTTGATATTGGCTTATTATACTGACAAAACCGGTAACACCAAGAATCGGCAAAATATTTACTAAATAATGCGCGCAACACGAAATCATCGCGCCAGTTGAAGTTGTTCCCGATATCGCCAAAATCTTACCCGATTCATTAGATTTGTGAACTATATTTTTCAAATAAACATAAAGTCCCAATTGAATTCCAAAACCAATCGCTAAACTTACTATAAAATACCAAAATTGGAAAAATTGATCCAAGGCAAAATTCCATCCAGAAAGCGATGAAATAATGCCAAAATATATGCCAACCAATGATAGTGTTCCTGATAACCCGTATATTGTGGCTTTTACAAACATAGGAAGTATTCATTTTATGCTCCGCAACTGCCGCCGGATTCAATTTTTGGCAAAACGCCCAAATTACTCAAAACACTATGCACATTTTTCTGCCAGCCAGACGCGCTGGAAAAATCAAAAGACATTATTTTTTCTTTATTTGTATTTTCCCAATCGATATTTTCCGTAATTTTAAAATACAAAGCGATTTCCAAATAATTTTGCGGAAACCAGAAAGAATTGAATTTCACCGCGACATCAAAAAGTTCTTCGCGTGATAATCCTTGCGACGCGCCGAGTTCAATAATGCCCAATAACGCCGCGCCATGGTTGCAATCGGGAAAAGACGTGGAATTACCGCAACAAGGACGATACGAACCGTCCGCCACGAATTGCGCGATCTCTTGCTGTTCTGGCGTAAGTTTTATTATTTCGTATTTATTATAATAATTGCCACCTTTTTCGTCTTTGCCCAAAGTCCAACCGCCGGTAGAAGCGAAATTAAACACCGAGTTATTGCCGGTTATCATAGGACTTTCCGCCAAAATAGGATTTTTATTCGCAAGCCCCAGCGCCCAAAATATATTTACTAAAAAATTAGAATTTTCATTATTGACAACTATATAATCATCAACTTGTTTTGTTAAAATATCCATCTGTTCTTCGGTTAAACCCCCGCGAGATTGGTAAAGCGCCGTAAATTTATCAAGGTCAATAACGCCTAATTCAACCGTTTTTAAAATAACATCGCCCCACTTAATCGGAATAATAAATCCTTTTTCCGGCAAAACTTCGGCGAATAATTCATCCGCCATCGCTTCGTAATCTTTGTTAATATTTTCGCTGTTTAAAGATACGCTATTCCCTTTGTTTTTGGAAACCGGTTTATCTTTCGGCAAAATTATGGCGCCCGCGATCATCAAAATAGCAAAAAATACAGCAAAAGAAATTAATAAAAAATCCGATGATTTAGCTATTTTTTTTAACGCTTGTATTATTTTTTTCATTATTTATCTCGCTCTTTGCCGCTCCCCGTCCGTGGCGATACCATAACGGACGGGGAGCGGCGCTTATCCGAAAAGCGACAATTTTATTTTCCGCAATTTACAAAAATATTTTTTTTAATTTAGCGATAAAACCGCTTTTCTTTTTATATTTATCAATTTCTTCTTTTTTTTCGCCATTGTCAAAATCATCGCCTTTGATGTTTTTCAAAACATCATCGCTGACTTTGCACATCGGACAATCTTTTTTATTCTCCATACCCAGTATATCAACTTCCAGTTGCCAAACGCCGTTTTTTGGCATTCTGGAAATTAATTAATCTTAAGCCCATAAATCTTCTTCCTTGTGTTGTCTTTAAATAGCCCTCTCGGCGTTTGGCATCTTCTTCATTAAGACAACCTTCAAAATAAATAAGTTTAAACGGCAATCTATATTTTGTGCTGAATGACAATCCTTTTTTGTGTTCTTCTAATCTCCTTTTTAAATTATTTGTGAAACCAATATATCTATTGCCATCTTTTAAGCTCTCCAATGCATACACATAGAAGAACACGCTGGAAGTTGTATTACTGGGCATAATAATTTACACAAAAAACATTAATATAATAACCCCCAACAGTATCATCGTAACGCCAAAAAACAAATTAAATAATTTTTCCGAGCGCTGATGAAGTCGTGCCATCGCCGCCAATGCTGGTCTGTTCGCCACGCCGAAAAGCAAAATAACCAATGGCGCCACAAACATCACGTTGTAAATCAGAAGATACATTAAGCCGGTAAAAAATGTCGTTTTCGCGGCAAGCAATCCGACAATCGCGACATAAATCCCGCCGGAACACGGAAAAGTGCAAAGCCCTACCAAAAACGCGCCAACCACAACCGCCGGCAAAGTCGCCTTTTCAAGCCAATACTTTATAGTACCTTGTGAAAAATGCGGCATTTTTGGAGAAAGCGGCAATTTTTCCCAGAAAAAATCTTTCAAATTGATAATGCCAAGAATAATCATTAACCAAGAACCGACTCTCGCCATTAAATGCGGCTGACCGGAAATCACGATTGCCTTCAAAAGTCCCAATCCTATTCCAAGATATGTTAAATAAATAACTACTATATATATCGTTCCGAATAAAAAAATATTCCTAAAAGACCGCTTCAATGAAAATAAAAAAGCGACAAAAAATATCAAAACGGCGATAGCGCACGGATTGATGCCGTCAATAAAACCCGAAACAAGTATAGTAGGTAAAAGAAAACTGCTCCGTCCGCTTAGCGGCAAATTTTTAACCGCATCGGATTGCAATTCGTTTAGATATCCAGCCACCGGCGCGTCAATCGGATATTTTTTTACTTCTCCGCGAAATCCCCAAATTTCATAATATTTCGCATCGCCGTGCATTTCATCTTGCCGGACATAAATTTTTTCAAAATCACCTTGTTGCCTGAATAAATCACTTACTATCGCAAAGGGAACATGACCACCCAAAATAATCTTTTCTCCGGCAAAAATCATCAAATGACCTTCCATTCCGACCGGTATGCCCGCCTTTTCTATCCTGTCTTTTAATTCCAAACGAGTTTCATTATCAGAAATATAATCTTTTACCGTCACTTCCTTAAAACCGTTATTCTTTAAAAAATTTATCAGTTCATCCTTATATTCGGAGCAACCGGTGCAATACTGACTGTAATATATGTCAGCATCAGTATCATTCGCTGAATACGCCGAGAATAACGGAGTTATCATAAAAAGCGAAAATATTATTATGAATAACTTAATTTTTCCGCCCGAGGCGGACCAGCCATGGGCTGGCAATTTTAATTTGTCATTTTGCATTTTAATTTTTTATTTTTGATTTATTTAATGACCGTGCCGATAATTTTTAACTGCAATTCTTTTTTATTGCCGGCGTTTGATCCGACTATTATCAGCCTCTCAAATGGTCCTGTCTCTTCCGGACCATGAGCGTTGGGATCAAAAAGTACTTCCAGAACCGCCGAAGCGCCAACCGCGAGATTTGTTTTCCACGCGGGATTGGCATGCATTCCAAATATCGGCGATTCGTTGCCGTCAATTATCAACTTTACCGTTGTGCACATACAAGATGTCTGAAGACCCTTTATTTCCATTTCCTGACTTCCGGAATTTTTTAAATTAAAGGTTGTTTTTGCGACGCCGTCAGCCATAGAAACTTTGCCTAAATTTATTAAATCCCTATCAACTTCTATATAAGGTTGCGAAGTCTGCGTTTTTTCGCCTCCAGAGATTTTATAAAAAGCAAATCCGCCGATGAATAAAACAATAATAACCGCGAAAATTATATTTTTCATTTAAAATTATGCGAATTTTATGTAAATCTGCGAATATATAATTCGTATATTCATAAAAATTCGTATTTCGTAAAAATATTATCTCTTATTTTTATAAATTTCTAAAATTTCTTTAAAAACTTTTTTGCGCGATTTTGCATTACTGCTTTTAACCGCCACTGTAACGCAATGCTCTAAGTGGCTCAAAAGCAATTTTTCATTAACTTTGTGAAGCGCGGAAATCACGCCCAAATTCTGTTGTATTATATTGATACAATACTGATCGCCCTCAATCATCCGACAAACACCGTCAAGATGACCCCTTAAATATTGCATTCTTTTTAAACACTCTTTTTTAATATTCTTTTGCATATTTTTTATTAACCCCCCCATGGGAGGGTATAAAATAATATTATCATACTATAAAAATACCGCAAGCAAAAAAGCGGGTGAGATTATCACGCCGCTTATTTTGATTAGTTAGACATTTCAATTTTAACTATATCCTTTTCGCAAATATTCTCATATCCTGTCGGCAAATATATATTTTCGGCGCCACACACTAAAACCCCCTTTATAATACGACCGTCTTTTAATGTAATATCTATAATCTGATATCCCATTCCAGATTCTGGCAACCCTATAAGCCGTTTCTGCTGTTTTCCATTATGCTTTAATTTTAATTCCATTTTTACCTCCTTTCAATTTTTAAATTTTTCGTAAATTTACATATTTATGTTTTAATTGATCATAAACCACTTGCCCCGACCGATCACCTCGATTTTACCATCCACTACTTTTAAAGCAGAATTGTCATCTAAAGCGTAAATTTTTTCCGGCATTCCTTTTACGGTTTCTTTTATAAAATCTTCTCTTATATTTTTAAAATCCGGGGAATTCAGATGGGGTAAAAAATAAAAGTCTACGAAATTGAGACCTGCTATATCTTCAGTTTTATCCAAATCTTCTTCATACACCATTTGAGAAATTCTAAGAGCCAGATCTTTACCCGTTACCATACTACCCGCGCTCGCTCCCGCATAAACTTTGGCTTTCAGTAATTCGGGCAAAAATACTGCCAGGCCCGACTTATTAATCCATTCCATCAAGTGATAACAATTGCCTCCTTCAAAATACAAAACATCAGCCCCTTTCAATTTCGGTCTCCAATTTTTTTCATCCACCACCGAAATATCGGCAATATCAATGGACTTAAATTTTTGATTTTTCAAATTTATCAAATCGTTAATAAACCAGCTCTTGTCGCCCATTTCCACATTTGAGGCCGTGGGAATAAAAGCAAGCGAGGTATCTTCCGGTTTTTTCCCAACCAAATCAAATAAGGCCTTTGCAATTGATTTATTAGTGATGCCGCCGGATGTGAGTAATAATTTCATACTTATGATTGGTTTAAATTTGACTAACGGCGAAACACTCAGGTTAAGTACCCCGCTAATACAAATAGTATAGGGCCTTTTCGACTTTCTAAAAAGAGCGAAATTTGAAGTATTTTAATTATAGACAAATTAACCGACCTTGCTTTTTATTCATTTCATGATAAGTTTACATTCAGAATATTAAAAATATATCTTATTGGGGGAATGGTCAAATGAGAAAAATAATTGAAAGAAAAGTTTTTTATCAGTGCTCTCAATGTAAGAAAAAGTATACTAATAAGACAAAAGCTTTTAGATGCGAGCGCAGAACTCTTGAAGAAAAAATTTTCAAAATAGGAGATCGAGTCCAAAATATTGAACCGCGAACTTGTATGACAACCAAAAAACAATACATTTTTTCAGGGAGAGTGACAAAAATAGTTGGTCCAAATCCATCGGACTATGAATATGAAATGAAGTGGCTCGCAAACAAAAAGGAAAGATTAAATGCTCATGTTTTTATGTGTCAGATAAAATTTCCTTGCCCTCACTGCAAGGAAATAAGAGAAGAGCGTTATTATGCTCCGGAACTAAAACTTATTAGCCGACGGTAATTGTCGGCTTTTTTATTTACATATGGGTTCAATGCTTTTTCGCGAAAAACCACTCCCGCCGTCGCCAAGGCTTTGGCGGGCAGGCAAGTCTGCGCGATAAAAAATTGTCTTGGCGGTGAGGGTGGGATTTGGTCACAAGTAAATTTTCCACGGAAAATTTCTCGCGACCCCGCCTCGCCCCGCATCACTGCGGGGCTCCGGCCTTCAAATCCCCCTCAGTAATTTCAAAATAGAGAAATTATTCTCTATTTTTAAATTACGGTGAGGGTGGGATTTGAACCCACGGTACGGTTTTAAAGCCATACAACAGGTTAGCAACCTGCCGCCTTAAGCCTCTCGGCCACCTCACCAAAATCTAATCCCAATTTCTTCTTTAACTGTCTTCTTCCCTGACTACTTTTATAAAATAATTCTGTTTTTCGAGCTAACATTTTATTTCTATGAGCTTCGTAATATATAAGTTTCCATGGTCTGCCAGATTTGGTAGATATAACTTTTCCGGCATTATGTCTGCTAAAACGCTCCTTTAAATCACTCGTCAAACCCTTATATAAATGCTTTGTTTTATCGCTTCGTAAAATATATACATAAAACATAATAATTCTTTCCTCTCCGCTCATCGCCTACGGCGTGAGCGGATCCGCGACAACCCATTTATGCTATGAACATAAATGGGTTGTCGCGGATCCGCCACCTCACCAATGTTTTTATATTACCAACAAGAGAGCTAAATAACAATAACCGCTATTATAATTTATTTATCAAATTTTTATGTGTTTTTAATTTTATTTTTCCCTATATTTTTCAGTCGTCCAAAATCCCATATATTTCCCAAACATTAACCGTGTTTGCGCTTCTATTGCCGGAAAAGCGCCGAAAATTATTATAGTCAATGGCAATAAAAACCACTGTAAAATCATTAAAACCCAGTTGCGTTTCGCGTAAATTTTCGGACGCGGCGGCAAAAGATTAATGCTGAAATATGCCGACGATACAACGCCAATCATAGCAAAAATCATAATAATTCGCGTAATGCGCGGCAAATTATAAGAAAGAACGGTTGCCTTGAATTTATCTCCTCCTAAAGTTAATGGCAACCAACCCAATAAAAAAATAATAAGACCATTTGTTGACCAAGACCAAAAACCCTCAAATTGAGATAATATCCAGTAAATTTTCTTACCGATGCCTATTTCCTTATTTTTCCAAAAACCAAACAACATATACGGCAAATTTTCCACTCCCCACGCCCACCGTCTCATTTGCTTATACTGATTGACCATACTCTTAAAAAAAGTCGGCGCCGCATTGGTATCCATGGAAACAGGAAAATGAAGCGGTACCACTTCGTAATTTCCGTCGTAATAAAGATAATTCTGCCAAAAAATTCGCGAATCTTCGGACACGACATTGGTTTGCCAAAAACCAATGTCATTCAATGCTTTAAAGCTCATAGAATGGGAAGAAAATGTAACTTGCCGTTCCGGTCGTTCTTGTTGCATCATATGCCAAAAACTGGACGAAAACGAAATAACTCTCGCCAATGCCGGCGCTTCCCATACATTATTTACAAACAACGGAATTGGCTGAAAACTTGCTCGAGTCGGATTGAGATGCATTAAATAATGATACGCAAGACAAGAAAAATACCCGAAACTCACTACCGTATCCGCGTCAAAAACGGAAACAATTATATTTTCATAAGAAATGTTTAAATTATCAATTATCTTTTCTTTGACTTTTTTTGCGGCCCAAGCTTCATTAGAACCTTTGCCGGCTATTTCTCCGATGATATTCGCCGGATGGATTACCGTAACGAATTTAAAAAATTTTCCACCGAATTCATCAGTAATTTTCCGCGCCAATTCTCTCCCCCCCTCTCCGCTTTTTTCTTCAATCGCCAAAACAACTATCATTTTATCCAAGGGGTAACCGCTTCGCGCCAATCCCTCAATGGTCGGCTCTACTATCCCTATCCCTTCTTTATACACGGGCAGAATAACAAGATGGTAAATATCCCGCCAATTTGTGATTTTTTGAAGTTTCTCCATCCAATCAACTTTTAAATTATTTTTCATTTTTTTATATCCGGAACGCAAATGTAAAGACAAATACACTGTTTTGAAAAACCAGTAAATATCAAAAATTATGATAAAAATAGCGACTGCGACAGGCGCAAACCAAGAAAAAATAAAACAGGCAATAATCGTCGCCCAAGATAAAAACCCGGGTAAAATTTCAAACAAGCGGTAAAGCCGCCGCTCCCGCCAATTTTTCAATTCAGTCGCGCGTCCGATTTTTAAGTAATATTTATCCATAATTAAAGCTTATAATATTTATAGTGCCTTAAAAATTTAGAAAACGCAAAAAATTATATCTCCGATATAATTCGTTCACTCGGTTAAAATAAAAATAAATTTTTATTTTTCCCTCGCTGCAAATTATAAATAAATCTAAAATAATGTCAATCTTTTCATAAATTATAATAATGGTAAACTGTAATGAATCAAAAAATAAGTTTCTTGAAAATTTAAATACGGGAGGAGATACATGTTAAGGGATGATGAAATGCTAAATAATCACATTAAGCAAGTTTGTGAAGAAAAAAGACGATTTGAAAACGCTTTTCAGGGGATACTAAGAATGATCCTGGAAAAACCGATAGAAAAAATTAATGATTGCGGCAAAACAAAACTTGACTATACTTTTTTCCGTCAAGGCGACAAACACATTATAGGGCTTCACGATGTGCTCAACGATCTTGTACAGCATATCAAGAACGCATTGGAAGGCGGGACATCAAAGGCCATGGCTTTTGTGCTTGTAAGCGAACCGGGAACGGGAAAAACTTTTTTAGTCAACTATCTGGGAAATTGGTATAAAAAATTCTTGCAAAAAGCGGGGAATTGCAAATATACATTTCAATTCATTAATCTGGAACAGTTAGGCGCCTATGCAAAAATACCGTTTCTGGAATCGCAAACCTACGAAGACCCAATGATTTTAGCAATGAACTTATTTGAAAACCGCGATGACAACATAAAATACTTATGCGATAATTTCGGCTTTCCGGATAAAAAAATTGAAGAAATATACAAAAACTACCGACCATTGGGAGCGGATAGCGCCTATATTTGGGAAGATATAAGAAATTACACCGGCGGCGATTTGAAAAAAATGCTTGAATTCATAAAGATCGTTTCCGTATCCACGGCATCAAACATTACAACTATATGCGGGAGATATCAAGCGAAAGAAAAAACGACATCTTCCGCGATTGACCTTATTGGAGAAGAAGATACGCAACGTTTATTCCGCATTACCGATATAAACAACCCCGCTCGCTTTAATTTAAGACGCGGAGTGTTGGCCCGTTCAGCCAATGGCGGCATCCATTTTGCCGATGAATTATTCAAAAACAAAAAAGACCTGATTCAAGAATACTTGGCCGTAATAGAAGAACACATTATACAAAACGGCGGCTACATGTGGCCAATGGATACATTTATCATCGCGACAACCAACAATGAAGAATTCAATCGGTTCAAAAATGAAGAAGGCGAAGGACCCATTGTCAGCAGATGCGAAACTTGTTATGTTCCTCATATAACAAACTACAAACAACAGATGCAAGTGACAGCATACGCCATAGGAGATAGAGAACGTAAAACAATCGCGGGAAATAAGTTGCACATGGATCCCAATCTGATTTACGCGATTTCCGTTCCGTTCGCTTTGTCAGCCCTCCCGCATACGGAAAAATTGACAATTATTGAAACGATGAAATTAGCGGCAAACGAGGTGGCGGGCGATAAAAGCTTTGAAACGCTGGCGGAAATTATTGACAAGTTAAGCGAAAATGTAGATGTAACCAAACGTTTCGGCCAAAAAGGTCTGGGATTCCGCAACCTCGGAACAACCATAAAACTTCTGATGGGCAGTTTTGAAACCAACGAAGGCGAATGCATGTTCGCCGGGGATGTCTTTAAATGGATCAAAAGAGTTATTCTGGATTACATTGATAACGGCGCGTATAGAGACAAATATCTTAAAGATATTAATGAAGGCGAAAAACTTTATCGCAAATACATAAAATCAGAAGTGTATAACGCTTATAGAGACGATCCCGAAGCCATAAAAAAAGATGTCATGAATTATGTAAATATGGTAATAGGGATTAACGCCGATCTTGGACCGGATAAAATGTGGAAATATAAAGATCCGCAAACCCATGCATGGAAAGCCCTAAAAATAGACGAACGCTACATAAACAATATTGAAGAAATGTTGGGCCATAAATCCGCTGAACAGAAAGAATCGTTTAGAACAACGATCCGTAAAATTCACGGGCAACGGCTTTATACCGATCCCGATTATGATTTTATGGATAACGCTAATTTAGTGGAAGCCGTTACCGAAGTACGGATAAAATCAGATGTCGCGGGCGCGGCCAGTTTAGTTGGCGCGTTGGCCAATCGCACCAGCGAAGAAGGCAATAAACTTCATTTGCGAATAATGGACACACTGATAAATAAAATGGGGCATTGCAAAACATGCGCTCCAAAAACCATTGAAGAATTTCTTAATCAAAAAAATCAGAGTTAACCTATAGGGCGAGACGTAAAATCTCGCCTTATTTTAACCGCAGAAAGGAGAAAAAAATAATGGACGGGAAAAAAATGACCGAATCCGATAAATTGGGAATGGTTCAGTATTGTCAAAATAAATTAACCGATTTATCGCAAGAAAACAGCAACAACCTCTATAAATGCAGTGATTTTCTTCTGCTTCAAAACATTTCCGCTCTCCGATCGGATAATCCAATATTATTCATCGCAACGCTTGAAGAACTTTTAGAACGCGATAAACAACGGGAAAAAGACGGATTCCCAAAAAAAATCAAAATAGAAAGAATACCGGCCGGTCCGGGAAAATTCATAATCATTCCTTCCACGGAAGAATCAAAATTATTCCATGATAGTTTTAATCCGGATAGCGACCAAAAAGAAAAAACCGGCGGACAGGGAAAAGGAGAAGAAGGCGATATTATCGCCGAACAGCCTTTGGAAGGCCAGCAAGGAGAAAGTGATGGAGAAGACGCCGGAGGAGGAGAGGGGGAAGATCACGGAGTCAGCGCGGACGCTTATGAATACGGGAAAAAACTTGTTGAAGAGTTCCACCTCCCCAACCTTACAGACAAAGGAAAAAAAGTCGCCGTAAATAAATATGTTTACGAGTTATCCGATAAACACAAGGGTTCAGGACTGATTCTTGATAAAAAAGCAACCTTGCTGCAAATTATAAAAACTAATTTGGCGCTTGGCCTCATAGAAGATCCGACGGATATTGATCCGACTAAACTTATAATTTCGCCGCAGGACTCAATCTTCAGGATTTTATCCAAAGAGCAACAGCGCGAATCGCAAGCCATAGTTTTCTTTTGCCGCGATTATTCCGGATCAATGGAAGGAGAACCGACAAAAGTCATTATAACGCAACACCTTATGCTTTACAGCTGGCTTATGTTTCAATATGAAAAACGAGTAAAAACCAGATTTATCTTGCATGATACGAAAGCAAAAACAGTTCCCGACTTTGATACTTACTATAAATCAAATATCAATGGCGGAACCAAAATATCAACCGCATTTAATCTCATAAGTAAGATTGTGGCGGAAGAAAATCTTGCTCGCGATTATAATATCTATATATTTTACGGCACCGACGGAGACAACTATTCGGACGACAACGAAGATCTCGTTAAAGAAATAGAAACGGCATTAACATTTTCGCGGCGCATCGGAATAACCGTAGCCCGCAATGGATGGAACTATTATTCTAAACAAGAAACAACCGCCGAAAAACACATTAAAGAATCCGATCTTTTAAATAACGCGAAATTGCTTAGAATGTTCGCTTTGGACGCCAAAGATTACGATGAACAAACAAACATTAAGGCGATCAAATATCTTATTTCAGAATAGGGAGATTTCTTTATGCATATAATCAGCCAGCGTACGAAAAAAATTATGGAAGAATGCAAAATTAAAGCGCGGGAAGCGGGATTAAAATTTGACGACGGAACGCTTGAATATATCGTCACAAACAGCGATCTGCTGGAATTGCAGCCGAAATTTATGATACCGACAATGTATGATTATTGGGTTCATGACGTGGGAATAATATCAGGCAACCGCATATACGAGGTCTACCCCAATAATCCATATGAAACGGTCATAAATACAAGGCCGGCTATTTCTTTTTACAACGACAACAATCCCGATTGGATGAATACATTTATTTTTTACCATGTTTTAGCCCACATTGATGTTATTCAAAATAATGTGTTTTTTCAAAAAACATGGGACTATGATTTTTGCGCTCGCGCCATATCCGACAAAAGATTAATAACCAAATTAAGAGAAGAATTGGGGGAAAATAAACGATGGGTTGATTATGCCATTGAATTTTCCAGATCAATTGACAATCTAATAGGATACCATCAAGACCTGAACGATATCCAGGATTCTTCAAATTATTTTTCGCCGCGTTTTAATTTTTATTTTGACATTTTTCTTGATAAATTCGCCAAGGCGAAATCAACGGAATATCTTAATGAAATTGAACGGTATAATAAATTATTGGCGGAATTCGGAGAAAATAAAGCCGAAAATCTGTTTTTTGAAACAGTAAAAAATAAATACAAAAATTTCAATGATAGTTTTAAAAACTCCCGCGAAGAAAAGCCGAAAATAAATCTTGATATTATGCAATACATAATGGAGTATTCGGAGTTTTTGAACAAGCCGGCAAATAAATGGATGAAGCAAATTATTGAAATAATAAGGCATACCTCGCTTTTATTCGCTCCGCAGATAAGAACAAAGATACTGAACGAAGGATGGGCAAGTTATTGGCACGAAAAACTTTTTCTAAACGACAAGAAAATACGCGGCCATGAAATTGATTTCGCTTCAATTAACGCTAAAGTAGTTGCCATAAGAAGGGTGGGTCTGAATCCGTACGGAATTGGCAAAAAATTACTGGAATTCGCCGAAGACCTGGCAAACAAAGGAAAATTGGACTATGAATTCCAAGGAATGAAAAATGAGACCGAAAGAGAAAATTACGATAAAAAAACAAGCAACGGTCAAAAATTTATATTTCATTTGCGAAAATATTTTGACGATTTCCAGCTGTTCAAATTTTTGAATACCGATAATTTCCAGGATTTTGTGACAAAGAATAATCTGTTCGTCGCAGGAAGAAAACTCAACTTGGAAAAACAGACATGGGAATACTATATTAAAAGCCGAAAGGGCGAAAATTACCGGCAAATGATTATTGATTCTTTGTATCATCCGCCCCATACGGTTGTTGCTGGCGAAAAAACCAAAAAAAACGAACTGTATATAGATCATAAATTTGAAAATAAACAACTTGTAGCGAAATACATTCCCGATGTTATGCGCGGATTAAATTATTTTTGGGGCGGACCGGTAAAATTAGAAACCACGGCGTTTGATATAAACCAAGAGGAACTTATAAATATGTACGTAAATCCGGATTATAAACCAAACTATAAAGAACGAAGGGTTTTGTACGAACTGGACGACTACAAAAAAAATCCCAGTATAAAAAATTTATGACAATACCGATGCGGCTGTTAATATTCGCGAATAAGTAACAGCCGCTCAACGCTAAAACCGTATGATAGATAAAAGGAGATCAGAATGTCTAAACATATAAAAAAAGCAATAGATGTTTTTCTTAAAGATATGGTCAAGCAACAAAAAACAATCCTGACTTTTGATGAATATTTAAAAAGGGCGAAAGAAAATCCGGAACATACATTCCGAAACCATTTTCATTTCTTTCATAATGTAATAAAAAAGAATCTTCTGCCTGAAGAAGATGAAGATAAAAACGATCCCGAAAGAATAGGATTCTTGGAATATGACAGCAGTAAACTTTTTGAAACCGGCTTTGATCGTCCATTTTTTTCCGACACACTGCTAAACAATAAATTGATTAAAGCGGCCGAAGCTATGTATGACAGCGCCCAACAAAATAAAATATACATTATTTCCGGTCCGCCCGGATCGGGAAAAAGCACTTGCGTTAACAATCTTTTGCAAAAACTTGAAGAAGAAGCAAATTCAGAAAACGAACAAAGATTTGAAATATTATGGAAAATAGATAAACGATGTTTGGGGAAATGCGTTAATAAAAACGGTGCTATTGCTTGTAAAATGCAAGAACCATTCGACGCGAATCAGGAAGACAATGTTCTGGAAATTCCTTGTCCGAGCCATGATTTGCCGATTTTAGTCATACCGAAAGCATATAGAATGAGGTACATGCAAACATTATTTGAAGATGATAAAAATTTCTTGGCCGCGCTTGGCACAAAAAAATATGAATGGCTGTTTAACGATAGATGCTGCACTGTATGCGAATCCATATTCTGGAATTTATTTGATATGCTGGGCCTTGAAGCAACACTGCAAATGCTCTACGCGCAATACTATGAATTCAATCGACGATTAGGCAAGGGCATTACTGTCTTTAATCCCGATGATATGGAACTGAAAAATCCGATAATATCCGACGCGACAATCCAAGCGGAACTTGATGAATTATTCAAAGGCAACTATAAAGTCCATTACGCATATTCAAAATATGCAATGGTTAATTACGGTTTTTATGTTTTAATGGACATTAAGAATCAAAATGAAAACCGGCTGGAACAACTCCATAATATACTTAGCGAAGGCATACACAAAATCGGATTTGTGGAAGAAAAAGTCAATTCTATTTTTATCGCCGTCGTGAACCCCGAAGATTTGACCACTAAACAAGTAAAGTCAAAAGAAAGCATCCTTTTCGGAAAATCATTCCAAGACAGACAAGAGTTTATCAAAATACCCTATATTCTTGATCCGGAAAAAGAAATAAACATTTTTCGCGCCACTAATGAACACGATTTTGACAAATATTTTTTACCCCGAGTGCTTTTAAATTTTGCCAGGATTGTAATTTCCACCCGTATGCGAAAAGAGATTAAAAGTCTAAGTGAATGGATTGGAAATCCGGTAAAATACTTAAAATATTGCGACAAAGATTTAATGCTGTTAAGAATGGATCTTTATAAAGCCACCGTACCGAAATGGCTCCTTGAAGAAGATAAGAAAAAATTTAATGCTCTAACCAGACGAAAAATTATTTCGGAAGCTATGGAAACCGAAGGAAGCGAAGGATGTTCGGGACGCGATTCAGTCCGTCTTTTCTATAAATTCTATTCGCTTCATAAGGAATCCGGAAAACTCATCAATATGTCTATGCTGATAAATTTTTTCAAAGGGAAACATGAAGAATTGGTAAAAACGCCGATTCCGGACGGATTTCTTGATTCATTGGTCAAGATGTATAATTATTCTGTTTTGCAAGAAATAAAAGAATCATTGTTTCGTTATAACGAAGAACAGATATCAAAAGATATACAAAATTATTTATTCGCTATTTTTGAAGACGAAGGCGCGGAAAAAATATGCCCGTATACCGGCGATAAATTAAAAATAACAGACAACCTGCTTGTTGAAATGGAAAATAAAATAGCCGGTAAAAATATAACGCACGAACAACATATGAATTTTAGGAAAAATACGGCAAACCGACTTTCAATAGTTTTGGCTCAAGAAATTATCGGACAAAAAGATAAAAAGATAACGGATACCGTATTGTATAAAGAATTGCGAGATTCATATTTCAATGTCTTGAAAGAAAAAGTTCTTGAACCGTTCTGGAATAATGAAAATTTCAAAAGAGCGATTAAAGATTATGGAAAAAAAGATTTTAATACTTATGATGAACGGATAAAAACAAGCATAAGCTATTTAATGAAAAACCTGCAAGAAAAATTCAATTATTCGGAAAATGGCGCGCAAGAAATATGCCTTTACGCCCTTGATGAAAATATAATAAAACAGTTTTCGTAAAAAATAAGCGCAGATAAATTTCTGCGCTTTTTATTATCGGCATCAAAAAATGCCTGCTTACCGTGTATTAATGTTGCAAAAATAAAAAATTTAAGGTAGTATATCCAATATAACCAAGGAGTAAAAATCAATTAATATTAATTTTTTATGCCCATCAAACAATCAGCAAAAAAAGCATTGCGCCAAGACAAAAAAAAACACCAGCATAATATCTGGCTGAAAGAACGCTATAAAAAGGTCAAAAAAGAAATTCAAAAATTAATGACGCAAAGTAAAATGAAAGAAGCTCAATGTTTACTTCCGCAATTTTATAAATTCGTTGATAAAGCGGCAAAAAATGGAGTTATTAAAAAAAATACCGCATCAAGAAAAAAATCCGGCGCGGCGCGATTGTTGCAAATTACGAAATAATTATTCGTATATTCATAAACATTTGTAATTCGTAAATTTACTTGGTTATATCCATAACCAACAATTCCAGCGCTGTATCCGCCTTAATCCTTCCTGTTTTAATGTACAAATCTGCCCGAAGCATTATCCGGTAGATTTTTTTTAATTCCGCCAAAGAAAATAACTTCGCTTGATTGATGGTTTTTTTTAAAACATAAGGATGTATCTTCAATTTTTCGGCAATCTCTTTTTCGCTCTCGCCCCTGTCCGATAATTCTTTTACTTGAATAATATTTCTAAACTGATAAACAAACATATTTAAAATGTAAAGTTCCTCCTCGCCTTTTTTCAAATGTTTTTGCAATAATTTCATAGTTGCTATTCTTTCTTTCCGCGCCAAACTGTCAACCATTAAAAAAATATCCGCGTTTATTTTAGGCTTCACTAAATTTTCCACATCCTTTTCTTCAATCACATTATTTCCGCGATTCAAGGCAAGGGCGCCAAGCTTCAATAATTCCTGCTTCATTTGCCATAAATCATTTCCAACGAAATCTATCAACTCTAACAATGCCTTTTCGTTAATTTTTACTCCCTCACTCTCCAAGCATCCGTTTATCCACTTCTTTAATTGCAAAAGATTAAAATACGCGAATGTCTGGCATTTCGCGTTTTTCGTTAAAAAATCCCGAAGACCGCTGTTTCCTTTTGATTTTTTATCTTGTTTATCCGCGCCGGCATCGCCTTTAATAACCATAACAACTCCCTTATCATCAACGATTTTTTTATCCTTGAAATAATCCAATAATTCTTTTTCTTTTGAAATAGTTCCAAAAATATTGTTCAAAACAACCAATTTTTTTTCAAAAAACATTGAAACAACTTCCGTAGCCGCGCGCAAATCGGAAATATCTTTTTCCGACATATCAATCTTGGTTAAATTTAAACCGCTGGAATATTTTTTTTTATATTCCGCAATAATCTCTTCTGTTTTTTCTTTAATTCTATATGTATCGGGACCGTAAAGAAAAATTAACATTTAATTTGTAAAAATACCGAGCGTTATTTACGCTTTTTAGACAATGGGAGGCGACGGTTACTTGGTTCTAATTTGAAAAATTAGAAACCGTTGCCGACCCTTAACGAGGCCGCCGCTGGAGCGGCCGAGTGTGTCGAAAAAGCGTAAACAACGCTCAAAGATCTAACATTTGCTTAATTTAACAAGTTCCTTTATTTTATCCGTCTTCTCCCATGGCAAATCCAAATCATTCCTGCCAAAATGACCATACGCGGCCACTTTTTTATAACACCATTTTTTATTAGGATAACGCAATGCCAAATTTTTAATAATCATCCCGGGACGAAAATCAAAAACTTTTTTAACCGTTTCGGCTAATTTTTCATCGTCAATTTTGCCAGTATTAAAAGAATTAACAGTTACAGCTAACGGTTCCGGAACGCCGATTGCGTAAGCTACTTGAATTTCCGCTTTTTCCGCCAAACCGGACGCGACAATATTTTTCGCGACATATCTTGCCATATAACTACCTGAACGATCAACTTTTGTGGGATCTTTACCTGAAAAACAACCGCCACCATGAGAACCAACGCCTCCGTAAGTATCCACTATTATTTTTCTGCCGGTCAAACCTGTATCTCCTTTCGGTCCGCCTATGACAAAACGACCGGTCGGATTAACAAAATACTTTGTTTTGGAATCAAGCAGATTTCGCGGGATAATTATTTTTATAACTTTATTTATTATATCTTTTTTAATTTGCAAAAGTTTCGCTTCCGGATTATGTTGAGCCGAAATAACGACCGCTTCAATTCTTTTCGGCGCGCCATTTTCATATTCAACGGTAACCTGACTTTTCCCGTCCGGTCTTAAGTAAGTCAAGGCTCCAGTCTTTCTGACTTCCGCTAATTTCTTGACCAATCTATGCGCCAAAAATGCCGAGATCGGCATAAACTCTTCCGTTTCCTTTGTGGCATAACCATACATAATCCCCTGATCTCCGGCGCCAACTTCTTCCGGTTGTTCTTTTTGGTAACGAGAAACTCCCATCGCGATATCTTGCGATTGTTCTTGAATAGAAACCAAAATACCGCAAGTTTTCCAATCAAAACCAATTTCGGAATTTTCGTAACCGATTTCTTTTATCACTTGGCGCGCAACGCCGGGAATGTCAATATAAGCATTAGTGGTCATTTCTCCGGCGATAACGACCAAACCATTAGTAAGCAATGTTTCCACCGCCACGCGACTATACGGATCTTGTTTCAACGCCTCATCTAAAATAGCATCGGAAATTTGATCAGCCATTTTATCGGGATGGCCTTCGGTAACGGATTCAGATGTTAAAAACATGAAACATGAAACATGAAACATGAAACATGAAACATTACAAAAAAGTTTCAAGCTTTAAGTATCAAGTTTTAAAAGTTTATTATCTCTATACTATCCAGCGTTTTATCAATTATTTTTTTATCAATTTTTTGAGCTATATTAAATATAGTATCGCTATTTGCTTTCGTCACCGGATGTTTTGGAACAAAAAAACTGCAACAATCTCCATATGGCCTTATAGAAATATCGTAAGTTCCAATACTCTTGGCTTTATTTATAATTTCCTCCTTATCCATACCTATTAATGGACGAAAAACAGGCATACTGACGCAACCGTCTATGGCAAAAATATTGTCTATCGTTTGCGAAGCCACTTGCCCTAAACTTTCACCAGTCACCAATGCTTTATAGTTATTATCGCGCGCTAATTTTTCAGCAATAATGAGCATAAAGTATCTATACATCATTACGCGATAATCTTCCGGCGCTTTTTTTATAATATCTTTTTGTATATCTAAAAGCGGCACAAGAAATAACTTACAATTTTTATTCTGCCATTCATTCAAACTGCTAATAATTTCTTTTACATTGTCAACTGATGTTTTATTTGTCTGCGGATAACTGTGAAAATGAATAAAATGCGTCCGCGCGCCTCGTTTCATAAGATACCACGCCGCTACCGGCGAATCAATTCCCGAAGATATAAGTGTCAAAACTTCACCGTTTGTGCCGACCGGAAGTCCGCCCGGTCCTTTTATTTTTTCAAAATAAAAGTAAGCGGATTTCCGCGTTATTTCCGCGAAAATCGTCAAATCGGGATTTTCCAAATCAACTTTCATTTCTGTTTTTTTTATTATAAAATCGCCGATTTGTTCGTTTAATTTCTGCGATGTTAACGGAAAATTTTTATCTGATCGTTGCGTCTGAATTTTGAATGTTTTGTTTTCCGCGCCAGTGTTTTGATTTTCATAAACGCTGTAAATTTTTTCGCAAAGCCCGCTTACTACCGATTCTATTTCGCCTTTGTTTATAATCGGATACTCATTGGCGAAAGAAAAATGCGCTATTCCAAAAACCTTTTTTAATTTTCCGGCTATTTCGTCGGTTTTTAATTTTTCATTTTTCCTGCTCACCAAATCGGAAAGACTTTTTAATTTCGCCGTGATTCGCCCCGGCTCTCGTATTACAAAAAAATCGCCGCAATCTTTCAGCGCGACTTGAATATTTTCAACCAATTTTCGTTCAAAAAAAGCTCTATTGCCTTTTTTAAGACCGATTTCGCCGTAATGAATTAACATTAACATAAATAATGCAAAATTAATCTATCAATAATTTTCTTATTTTAAGAAGGACTAATAATATCTCCTTCATGTTCATATTTGATGCGATAATCTTCTTTCGTCATGCCATCTATATTTTTTGGTAAAAATTCGGAAAGCGTTGAGATCGCTCCATTGATTATCTCTAAATATTGCCGGTAATTATTTTCATTATTAATATCTGAACTTGTTTCTATGTCAGCGCCGAGTTGAGCCAAGTATTGCCGGTAATTATTTTCATTATTAATATTTAAACCTCTCATAATCGCCCAATTACCGGATAATAAATCAATGCGCGAATAATCACCGTCATCAAAAGCTTTTTTAATCTCCTCTCTCAGTGCAATATCCGTAGGCGAATACCAATTACCTTCATAAAATATTCCTCTGCCAGAAGAAGAAAAATTTTTAATACATAACGCGGACAATCTACCGTTAAATTTAATCAAAAGACATTTATTTGCCAAAATAACAGCCCTTTTTTCTATTGAAGCCCGCATTCTTAATTCAGCTTCCTCGCATAAATGCCAACCCATATATCCCATATCCACGGTAAAATTTTCACTTATTTTTATCGGACTCATTTTGTCCAACAAAACCTCCGGCAATTCATCGTAACGAAAAAAAGAAAGCAGAACTCCAATCTGAAACCTGAATAAAATCGGCTTTTCAAGCATTAAAGATAATAATTGAAAAATACTTTCGTGATTTAATATTTCCGGCAATTTTCTAATAACAACTCCGGAAACCTCCAGCCTGGGTCTTAAGATTTGCGTTTCCATAGTATCCGAAAGGGTTTTTAAAAAATCCTTTCTTGCTTTTCCGTTCAATCCATATCCACATTTTTCCACTGCGGTCATTACCGCTTTTTTTATTTCTTTTTCGGAATCTTGCTCTAAAGTTTTTACTTTTTCATCAGAAAAGAATTCTTGTGACATATTTTTTATTTTCAGGGAATTAATATTTATTTAACCCGCTTTTATTATCCGCCGGTCATTTCCCCGACCATAAATTATTTTACTATATTTTTTACAAAACGATAATCAATATATTTAATTGACTCTCCGCTATCATCATTTAATGACAAATTAACCACTTTCGCCAAACATTCTTTTTTTAATTTTACCATAAAATTTTCAATAACTCTTTCGTCAATTTTCTTTCGCAATCGCTTAAATTTGGCTTCAATCGGATAAACTATGCCGCCGCTTTCCATAACAAAATCTATTTCACCTCCTCCCGCCGTTCTATAAAAAAATATTTTATCGGAAATATTTTTCTTTAATTCCATATAGACAAAATTTTCAAACAAAGCGCCCGCGTCATTGCGGCTGTCCATAGCGACAAAATTTTCCAAAATGGCATTACGGATACCGGTATCAAATAAATATATTTTTTGCATCTTCGTAATTTGCGATCGGATATTTCCCGAAAACGGCGAAGATTTATATAAAACAAAGGTGTATTTTAAAAGATCTAAATACTTTTCCAGTGTTCGACGATCAATATTTAAAGTATTTGACAATTCGCTTATATTCAAAAGTCCGCCGATTTGAGAAGAAATAGTTTTTATAAAATTATTAAAGTTGGCGATATTTTCTATCTTGCCTATCGCTCTGATATCTTTATTTATATACGCGCCGATATATTCTTCCAGCAATTTTATCTTTTTTTCTTTATCGTCCTGTAAAACAATCGCCGGCATTCCGCCGTAAAGCAAATATTCCTCCAGCATATCGTCAAATTCTTTTTTAATATTGTCCGGCAAATCTTTTTTAAAAAGATAATCAATGCGACCAAAATTTTTAAATTGCAAAAACTCCTCAAAATCAAGCGGCTTTATTTCAAATGCCACTTTTCTGCCGGCTAAAGAATCCTGAAAATCAGCTTTTAATTCCAGAGAAGAACCCGTAACAATCAATTTAATCTTGCCGGAATATTTATCATACAGCAATTTCAAAAAATTGGATGGGTTGTCAAGATATTGAATTTCGTCCATCAAAAAATAATTTTTCTTATTTTTGTCCAAAACATATTGAAAAATGTTTTCCGGGCTCTCGTTTAAAGTATTAAGAATATTGATGTCTTCCATAGATAGATAAAAAATGTTTTCCTCGCTGACATTTTTCATTTTTATTCTATCCTCTATTAATTGGAGTAAGGAAGTTTTGCCCACTTGACGAGCGCCGGTAAGAATAATTATCTCTTTTTCATCTATCCATTTTTCAATAGTATCAGTGATTTTTCTTGATTTTATCATATTTTTTACACAATTCGTTAATAATTATACTTAAATATTAACACTATTTGTAAAAATATCAACGAGACTGTCTGTCAAGACAGTCTTTCAGCTTCAATTAGATGAATTTGAGTCAAAATGTATTGAGTATCCTCTAAAGCGGCGGAGAAATCTAACGCGGGACTACCTGCGATTGCCGCGGTGTTAGCGGTAATGAAATTGTAAATTTCCGACAGAGAATAAAAAATCGCCACCGGCGTCCCGGTCGGCGAAGTGATTTTGACGGTGCTTGCCTTAACAACGGTAAAAATAATCAAAACAGAAATAAAAACAGTGAACCCGCCCTTAACGAAAATCCCAAACGAATATTTAAATATTTTTTTCTGATTTCATAAGTTTGTTTAATATAGTTTTATTTATAATAGTTTCAAATAAAGTATTCACGCAATCCTTTTCTTCGCGCCTAAAAACACTTTACGCGACCTTAACTTCCAGAACTTTTACCCTTTGCTCCAATTCAAAAATTTTATCTGAATTGCCATTGTCTATTTTTTTAAGCGCTTTTAATTCCGCTTTTATTTCCTTAATGTCTCTCCCGTGCTCAATTAAGATATTCTTCATTTCTCTAATATCTTTGCCATGTTCGGCTAAAATATTTTCAATGGAGAAAATTCTTCTTTCCAAAACACTAATATCTTCCTTAATCGACGAAATGTCGCTTTCAACCCCACCGAACCTTTCGTCCATCTTATCAAACCTTTCGTCCATCTTATCAAACCTTTCATCCATCTTGTCAAACCTTTCATCAACACTCCTGAAACCACTGCCAATCATCAGGGCAATTTTATCAATGGTTATTTTTTTATTTTGTTTTATTTTTTGTTTTTTTATTTGCATATTTTTATTTTTTTATTATAAAATTATTTTAAACATCTTTATTGATATTATAGCATACTTTTAAAAGGCAATTACATTTCTTCCGGCGCGCTTACGCCCATAAGACCTAAAACCTTTCTTAAAACGGTTTGTGTCGCCAAAATTAAAGAAAAACGGGCGGCGGATAATTCCTTATCATCGGAAATAACGCGACATTGCGCGTAAAAATCGTGAAAATTCCTTGCAAGTTCAATCGCGTATTGGGGCAATCGCTGGACCTGAAAATCCCGCGCCGTATCTTCAATTATTTCCAACAGTTCCAATAACTTTTTTATCAAATTAAGTTCTGTCGTATGCTTTAATAATTCTAAATTTTCATTTGCCTCTCTTCGGGAGATCTTTATGACCGTTTTTAATTTTTTCCGCTTTATTTTTTTTATAACGCTATTTATTCGCGCGCACGCGTATTGAACATAATAAACGGGATTTTTTTCCGATTTTTCTTTTGCTAAATTCATATCAAAATCCATATGACGATCCGCCGAAACCATCAAAAAGAAAAATCTGGCGACATCAAGCCCGACTTCATCAACCAATTCTTCAAGAGTAATGTATTGCCCCATTCTTTTTGACATCTTTACTTCTTTGCCATTTTCAATCAATCGGACAAGCTGCATAATTATTATTTCCATCTTGGAAGAATCATAACCCAATATTTCCATAGCAATTTTAAGCCGCTTCATATGACCGTGGTGGTCCGCCCCCCAAAAATTAATTATCTTGCCATAACCACGCTTGAATTTATTGGAATGATACGCGATATCCGACGAAAAATATGTCGGCTCGCCGTCAGCTCTGACTAAAACTCTATCTTCGTCGTCTCCGCGTTCGCTCGTTTTTAACCAAACCGCGCCGTCTTTTTTGTATGTAAAACCGATTTTATCCAATTCAAGTAAAATCTTCTGAACACTATCATTATCATAAAGCGACTGCTCCGAAAACCAATTATTAAATTTTATTTTGAATTTATTTTTTATCTTTTCTTTATGATCTTTTACTATTTCATCAGCAATCGCCATTCCCGCTTCTTCAATATCGTTAAATTTTATTTTGAAATCCGCGAGGCGCTCGCTTAAATATTCCGACTTGTACATTTCGCCTTTGCCTAAAATTGTCTTGCCGAGTTCCCTGATTTGATTGCTATGCCTTGAATTATTGATAAAATATTCCGCCTCCGCTTTATAACCGGCCGTTTTCATAATATTCCGTAAAACATCGCCCATAAATCCGCCCCTGCCGTTGGCAATGGTCAAGGGACCTGTGGGATTGGCGGAAATAAATTCCAGCTGGACTTTTTCTCCTTTGCCGATTTTCAAATCGCCGAATTTATCTCCTTTTTTGATAATTTCCGCGATGAATTTTCGCAAATATTCCGGCGATAAATAAAAATTTACAAAACCGGGTTCTGCCGCTTCAATTTTTGCGAAATATTTTTTTACCTCTTTAACACGGCTAATTTCTACCGCTATAACCTTAGCAATTTCCATAGACGGCTTGTGTAGAATTTTCGCCAGCCGTAAAGCCACATTGGAAGCATAATCTCCAAGATCTTTATTTTCCGGATGTTCCGCGATTATAGACCGCCAAAAATCCTCTTGCGCTTTTTCGGATAAATCAAAATCCGGCAATTTTTTATCCTTGATTGCTTTATAAATAGCCTTTTCCAATAAATTTTTTATTTCTTCTCGCAATGTTATCATACATATATGATAACATTGCGCGCCAAAATAAAAAGTCCTTTACAGGTTAACCCCGTAAAGGACATATATAATATTACTTGTGCAACCTTCTCAATTTCCTTACAACAATGCGAGTCCTACTGCAATCGCTACGACCACTACTCCCCCAACAACCATAAACAACCTGGGGAGTACCAATCCTAATGCCATCAACCCCAATGCCTTAAACATAAAAACCTCCTTCAAGAAACATTTTTACCACACAACGTAACTTTCCCCTGAAATAAAATAAAAAGAACATTAATACTATTATATTATCGATAGATAACTTTGTCAATGATTGACAAAGTTTATTATGTAAAATACAGTAAATAAAAATAAGTAATTTCAGTTATTTAACATTTGACAAAATAAGAAAGGAGCGATTTATGGAAAAGATTCATGAAGTTTATATAGGACACTCTATGCTTATTATAAAAAACGGGAGAATTGACATAAGAGATCTGGAAAAATTTGGCATTACCGCTAAAAATTTTAACTTATTTAATCTAGGAATCTTAGATGAAATAACCGTTAAAATGTATAATGACGGCTCCGAGATAAAAATAAATATGACAGAAAACGATAACGAAATAAAAGTTATATAATCAAACTTCTCATCAGACTAACCGTCAAAACGGTTAGTCTGTTTTATTTACTCGGTTAAAAATAGGACATCCTGTTAGATGCCCTATTTTAATTGTTCATTGCTCAAATAACTATATATAGCCAAAGCGGCTCTTTTGCCGGCTCCTAACGCAAGAATTACCGTTGCCGATCCGCTGGTTATATCGCCGCCGGCATAAACTCCTTCTAATGAAGTTTTACCATTATTATCCACTTCAATATATCCCATTTTATTGATTACCAACCCCTTAGATTCATTAATTAGAATCTTATTGGATGTCGCGCCGATAGCAACAATGGCTACATCGCAATCAATAAAAAAATTGGAGTTTTCAATTGGCCTCACTTTTTTTCTGCCATTAACGCCAACATCGTAAAATTCCATCTCTTGGCATTTAATTCGTTTAAGCCAACCGTTTTCGCCGATAAATTTTATTGGACTTGCCAAAAATTGAAAATTAACCCCTTCTTCCTCGGCGTGATGTATTTCTTCAAGTCGCGCCGGCATTTCTTCAATTGTTCGTCTATAAAGTATTGTCACTTGCGAAGCTTGCAATCTAATCGCGGTTCGAGCCGCGTCAAGAGCGACATTACCGCCTCCCAACACCACAACTCGATCTCTTTTTAATATCGGCGTATCGTACTCAGGAAACAAGTAAGCTTTCATTAGATTAACACGCGTTAAATACTCGTTTGCGGAATATACTCCGCAAAGATTTTCTCCGGAAATATTAAAAAATAATGGTGTTCCAGCGCCCAGTCCAAGAAAAACCGCGTTAAATTCCCGACGCAAATCATCAAGAGATTTAATTTTACCTATCACGCAATCTTTAATAAACTTTACGCCCAACTTTTCCAAAAAAGCAATTTCTTTTTTAACAATTTCTTTTGGAAGCCGAAATTCGGGTATTCCATAAACCAATACGCCACCAAATTCATGAAGCGCTTCAAATATGGTTATCTCGTAACCAAGTTTAACCAACTCAAACGCCAAAGAAAGGCTGGCAGGTCCTGATCCCACCGCAGCCACTTTTTTCCCATTTTTAGTCAAAATATTCAAAGAAACAACGGTCTTTAGTCCTTGCGAATCCTCTTGAGCAAGAAAATCCCCAAGATATCTTTCCATAGCGCCTATTGCCACCGGTTGTTCTTTAATGCCCAGAATGCAAGATTTTTCACATTGAATTTCTTGCGGGCAAACCCTGCCACAAACTTGAGGAAGAGGATTGCTTTCCTTAATTTTTAATCCCGCTTCAATAAATCTTCCTTCTGTTATCAATTTTATAAAAGCCGGTATATCAATTTTCGCCGGACATCCTTCGCAACATTTCGGCTTTTTGCATTGGAGGCAACGACTCGCTTCAAGTATCGCTTTTTCTCTTGAAAAACCGCGACTGACTTCATTGAAATCTTCTATTCTTTGTTCCGGTTTCCGCACATCGGGTATCTGGCGCGCAATTTCAATACCTTTTTTATCTTTACTCATAACAGCGCTCCTTTTCCTTATATCGTTCCAGCGATATTTTTTCTTCTTCCGCGTATACCATTTGCCTTAATAATAAATCGCCCCAATTAACTTTGTGAGCGTCAAACTCGGGACCATCACAACAAACAAATTTAGATCCATTGTTAATCCCGACACGGCAACCGCCACACATTCCCGTACCGTCAATCATAATCGCAACAAGACTTGCGACCGTCGAAATAGCATATTTTTGAGTTATCTCGGCAATCAATTTCATCATCATTGGCGGTCCGGCGACAATAACCTTGCCTACCTTAATTCCGGATTTAATAAGTTCTTCTAAAATATTAGTAGTAAATCCCTTTGCGCCGACGCTTCCATCGTCAGTGCAGATTATTATTTGATCGCTGATTTTTTCTATTTCATCCCGCAATATAAAAAGTTCTTTAGTCTTGGCTCCCATAATCGCAATCAATCTATTTCCGAACTCTTTATTGGCTTTGAGGACAGGGTACATAACCGCCGTTCCTACGCCGCCGCATACAAAAACCACATTACCTTCCACTTTTTCTATTTCCGATGCCCTGCCATTGGGACCGGATAACGAATAGAGTTTTGAACCATCGCTCATATCCGTAAGCTCATAAGTTGATTTACCGGCGCGTTGAACAAATATTGTAATTGTTCCTTTGCAACCGTCCGATTCCGCGACAGTTAAAGGAATCCTTTCGCCTCTTTCCGTAGTCATTAGCACGATAAACTGTCCGGCCTTTATTTTTTCCGCAATATCATCAGCCTTAATTATCATTTTGAAAATGTTCGGCGCCACTTCTTTTTTATATATAATTACGCCCCTTTCCATTATCATTTATTCTCCTTTAATCTGAATTTTTAAAAAACAAATTATTATACTTTGTATCACAAAAAAAGTATAAAGTAAACCCCGTTAAAAATTTCTCTAACGGGGTAAATAAATAAAAAGCCGCCAAATACTTAAAAAGGCGGAAAAAATTAAATTTTCGTGTTAAAAATTATTTCATCCTGAAACTTTTTCGCGTCGGGAAAAATTCTATTGATTTCCGCGCGAATATCGCGGATTGCCGTAATAATCTGTAATGATTCAGCGTATATTTCTTTCGTTTCCGCCATTATGGCGCCAACGGCTTTCTCGCACACCAAAGACGCCCGTATCGCGATACATGCCGCCCGATTAGCTTCTTTAATGTTTTCATCACCATAGGATTTTATACGGCCATTAGCGCAAAAAAGAGCGTTGCGAATCTTTATTGACAACAACGGAAAATAAAATGAAAAATCATTAAATTCTTTTTCTAGCGCCGGAAGTAAAAAGGGATTAACAGCGTTTGCCACCATAAAAAACTTCCTTAAAAACCCGTCCGCTTCGCGAACGAATTTTTGCGACTGCCGAAATAAAGGATGCTGTTCAATCGTCAATTCCGCGCCATGCGCCATCTTGCCATACTTATAAACTCCAAATTGCTTCTCCCCCGCATTCATATTTTTTTCCTTTGCCATATTTCTTACCATTGACTTAATTTTCTTAAATCCTTTTTCCAGATCGCGAAAAATATCTTTTACATTATTTTGCTTGCCTCCTTTTATCACCAGTCTTATATCAGCGCCGATGTTATGAAACATCCGGCATTTTTTTTGATAACCGCATCGTTCGCAAAAATTATCGCAAACATCATACGGCGCATTGCGCTTATTTTTTCCCGATGCCATCTTTTTATTTTTTTGCGATTGATTATCCATTGTTATTTCTAATATACAAAAAAATATTTATTTTTAACTCAAATTACTTACCTTATTCCGGTATCAATGGAAAAATCAAATTCTTTTATTTCACCGGCTCTAAGCGAAAAAACATAGGGAGTATCTTTGCTGGCATAACCGATATCTTTGCGCGCGGTATCAAGCACATATGAACCCGGCTTAAGCTCAAATGAATATGCGCCGTCCGCATTGATAGCCGAACGCGCTATTTCGGTAATCCCGTCCAATTGATAAATAACTATCTGTCGCGAAGTATACGCTTCCGCGGGCACCGGACACGGCACGCCCTCCCTTACAACCGGACAAATAGGACCAACATCAACACTGCCCTTAATGACAGCTATCATATTTTCATTATCAACGACCGGTCCCTGCTTTGACCTAAAAGTAAAAATTCCGTAACCGACGACCGCAATCGCAATAATTAAAATTAAATGTTTAATTCTCATAATTATTATACAAATAAAGCTTGCAAACCGACTGAATCAATCTGCCAGTCTGTAAACAATTCCATTTGATGATTATCATAACCATTTTATCATAACAAATTTAAGTGCCTTAGTCGAGTCTTTTTTCGGTTTAAAAACAGGGTAACCAGTATAGACCTTCCCGAAAGATTGAACTATCGCTGTTCCACAAAAAAGATCAAAAAAAACAATGCTTTGATCGAATCTTTTGATATGACGCCAAACTTTTACGAAAATTTCCTGCGTAATGTCTTTAGTATCCTGCGAATTGCCAATGTATCCATATACGAAACTGTAAATCGGCTTTAAATACCTGCGAATTAAAATACCAAGAGGCTCCGCATCTCCGTTGAGATAGTTTGAAAAAAATTCTTGGTCAGATTTATTCATAGACTAAATCATATATCAAAATTATGAAAAATAAAATGAGCTAACGAAAAAACCGCTGATTACTAAGCGGTCTTTTTATTTATGAATACGGCGCTCAGCCAATATTGTTCTAACCACCACATATGGCGGTTTTTCTCCCAAAGCGTTAGCTTGGGAAGATGTGTATCCAAATGAAAAAACACCGAATGAAATGCTATAATTATTATCAATTAACGAACCGACAAATGTCTGTGGTTAAAACATTTTTTATTCCACGAATAGCGGATTTGCCGTGAGGTCAAAAGTCACCTTTCCGTTTTTTGGCGAAAATGATTTTGTTTTGGGTGTTTTTTGGCCTGGAGCCGTAATGGTGTCAGTTACCAAAACATTTGATTTTCCGGAAAATTGAATAGAATGCTTTGCTCCGGCATCTGCCCAAAGGACATAAACTGTTTTGTCGGGCTTAATGAATTTGAAAACATAAACATAGTCGCTTTCCGGCCCGTCATTTTTGATTGTCAAATTTTCAACTTTGGTAAAACCTTTCAATTTGTCCACCAGAACATCAAAGGTGTAAAAAGACTGTTTCGGTTTTTGTTTAGTGTCTAAAAGAGGCATATTAATCCAAGGTTCGGAATCCCACACGCCCCCGCTTTTGGCCGTTCCCAATGCCCAGATATACCGTTCAATACCATTAGCGAAAGCCTGGACATGCTGTTTTACCAAAAATTGGGCGGATATTTCATCGGTATAACCTTCTGATTTTTTAAGAAACGGTCCGCCGGCTTCCATTACCCAAATGGGCTTTTTTATTTTATAAACATCGCGCAATAATTTCACCTTGGCTTCTATAAAGTAATTTTTTTCGTACGAATGGAAATCAACAATGTCGTATTTCCCATTTTCAAATATATACTTCATCTCATTTTCATAATCTTGATTCCCTGTAATCCCTTGAATTTCCAAAGGAGCCGGAGTTTTCACCAGATTATACTTATAAACTAAGGCTTCCATGGCGCGCCCGGCGATGCCGACCAAAACAATTTTGGCATCGGGGTCTTCTTTTTTTATGGTATCGCCCGTCATATTCAAAAATGCCACATATTCTTCGGCCGTTCCTTTCCAGTGAACCTTCCATTCTTGTATGACATGCCAGTATTTAATCGGAGTTTTTAATTTTGGCAAGTCGTTTTTCCCATCGCCGTCATAACGATCCACTGTTTTTTGAATGAAGTTTTTCCATGCAATTTCATCGGATGGATATTTCCTGTCAGCCGTAGAAAGGTTTAAAACAGGAACAATCTCCAAATCCTCGGCTTTTTTTATAAAATCGTCAATTTCTTTGGACGGCATATTTGGATTTATGTCTTTATAAGTCCACGTGATGCCGAATTTTTTTAATGTTTGTCCGGATTGCGAAAGATTGCCTATTTTATCAAGGCCGAAATGGGTATCTTTTTGAAGAGCGGCTTCCTGTGAGGCATTGTTTTTTTTGGGCAAATTCTCAGTAAATAATTTTAGTCCGGCAACGGCGCTCATAACGACAAAAATTATCAGAATTATCCAAATAATCCGGCTTGTTTTGTTAGTTGAATTAAACATTTTTTTGGGAAAAATTATCTTTCTAAATAAATTAGTGTTAATTTGTTTTCTTTTGATTCAAAGTTGGCGATTTGGCGGTTATGGGAATGACCGATTTCCAACCTTTGCTTCATTTCGGCTTCCGTTTTGAATCCGGAAATATGCACTAATCCGGAAACGCCTTCTTCTATGCTTGCCAGAGCGCCATATGTCTGTGCACATTACCTTATTAAAGCGCTCTGTTTCTTGGCGGTCTCAAGAACTTCATATTGTTTTCCGCCCTCAAGAAACTTGACGATATCCCTTGGCTTCATCGAGAAACCGCGAGAGTCATCAAAATAACGAGACAATATCGCTCCCAGCGTCAAGGGCTTGATGAAGTTTATCCCGATCAGAAAACTCTGCCTTAACCTTCGCGACAAAATCAGCAGGATAACCTTTTTCCTTTTCTGGCGACCCACCACCTTCAAATTTGCTTATCATATGTTTGTTGGTTAAATGTTTAATTATTGCTTCAACCTTGTTAAAAAATTGATGAAAAAATTTCTTTTGCCCTTCATTGATAAATCCTTTTCCTTTTCGCCAAAAAATCCCTTTCAAATCTTAGCCGAGCGACGCGGAACGCGCCGCGAGGTTTCTTCTGCAAACTTGCATTTTCCCAACTGGCTGTGTCTCTTGAACAAAATCCGAACTTTTTTCCAAAACAATCCGACTGACGACTAATCTGCGCG
>ERZ1292640.240-Hain-H43-02um-R1-240-length-44091-cov-6_pt1 | contig 44091 bp, 44 predicted proteins | sample MGYA00564404_ERZ1292640 | MGnify/ENA primary metagenome ERZ1292640 (study PRJEB36523, sample SAMEA6512636) | groundwater metagenome | collected 2019-01-08 | study: AquaDiva: Metagenomics assemblies of 32 groundwater samples | reverse complement strand
GGCGCCGGGCACCAACTGCGTGGGCGTGATGCTGGCCAACTCCTTCTGGAACAATGCGAATCCGCCCCCGGGGCGCTACAACAAGGACGGGCCGCAACGCTCGGCGGACGAACCGTTCCGGCTCTGCGCGGAACTGATCCTCCGGGGAAGCGACGGCGCCATCCAGCGCCTCGGCTCCGACGCCACCTGGCGGACCACGGCGGGGCCGGTGATTTTCTCGCACATCTTCGCCGGGGAGGATTTCGATATCCGCCGCCAGCCCGCCGGCTGGGACCGCGCTGGGTTTGACGACCGCTCTTGGTGGTCGGCGCGTCTGTTGGCTCCGCCCGCCGGCGTGTTGGAACGGCAATCCTGGCCCGGTTTCAAGGAACTGGACCGATTCACACCGGTGTCGGTGAAAGAGCCGGCGCCGGGTGTCTTCCTTTACAGCTTCGCCCAGAACTGCTCAGCCCAACTGCGATTTGAATTGGCCGGAGGCAAAACCGGAGATCGCATCTCGTTCCGTTGCGGCGAGCATAAGAACGACAAGGACCGGCTTTTCGGCGGCTACGTGGTGGGTTGCGACGTGGTGACGGACGGCCAACCGCTCAAGCACCAGTGGATGTCGTTTTATCTCGGCATGCAGTATGTGGAGGTCACCGGAGCGGTTCCTGAAGGGCACGCCAATCCGAATCAGCTTCCGGTCATCAAAGGGCTGGAGTTGGTTCACGTGCGCACGGCCCTGCTCGAAGCCGGCACTTTCCGGTGCTCCAGTGAATTGTTCAACCGCACGCACCGGTTGATCGACTGGGCCTTGCGGGCGAACACCAGCCATGTGCTGACCGATTGTCCCCACCGTGAGAAGCTCGGCTGGCTGGAGTGCGTGTATCTCCTCGCGCCGAGTTTCCTGTATCGCTATGACGCCCGGGAGTGGTTCGGCAAGATTGTCCGGGACATCCGGGATGCCCAGAGACCAAGCGGGCGTGTGCTGACGGTGGCCCCGAGCTATCCGGCGGGGCGGTTTTCCGGTGGATTCGATTGGACCGTCGAATGGGGCGCCGCGGCGGTGTTGCTCCCGTGGCACCATTACCAATGGTACGGCGATCCGGGAATCCTGCGCGACAGCTTCGACTCCATGAAGCGCTTCACGGACTTCATCGGCACCGAAGCGAAGGACGGCATTGCGCCGGGTGGCTTGGGCGACTGGTATGATTACGGGCACGGCCAGCCGCCAGGCGCATCGCGCTTCACGCCCACGGATTTGTCCGCCACGGCCACGTGGGCGCTCTGTGCGCTGACGGTGTCCCGCGCCGCCGACGTGCTGGGCCAGCCTGCGGAAGGCGCAAAGTATCGCGAGCTTCACGCCAGGATCACCGCCGACTTCCAGCGGCGTTTTCTCGACCCGGCCAGCCGCAAGTTGCGTCATGCAGGCAGTCCACAATGCGCCAATGCCATGGCCCTGTGCGCCGATCTGGTGCCGCCTGGCGATCGGGCGGCGCTGGTCGAGGAGATCATCGCTGATCTGCAGCAGCGCGACTGGCAGCAGACGCCCGGCGATGTCGGCCATGTCTATTTCATCCGTGCCTTGGCCGAGGCGGGGCGCTCGGATGTCCTGCACCGCGTGTACAGCCGCGAGGGCAAGGGCAGCTACGGCGGCATTCTGAGCAAAGGACTGACTTCCTTGCCGGAAACGTGGGACGCGATGATGGACGGCAGTCAATCGCTGAACCATTGCATGCTCGGCCACGTGATGGAGTGGTATTACGGCTACGTCGCCGGCATCCGGCAACCGTCCGGCAGCGCCGGCTGGCAACAGGTCTTGATTGCTCCCAATCCAGGCACATTGACCTCGGCCGAAGCCACCGTTCAGACCCCGCGCGGTCGCGTCACCAGCCGCTGGCGCCGAGACGACGCCAAGTTCCATCTGGAAGTCGAGATTCCCCAGGGGGCGGAGGCCGAGGCCCTGATGCCCTCGGGTAAGAGGCGCCAGCTCTCGAGCGGTTTGAACGTTCTTGAAGAACCCTGACTCCCCCAATGCACCTTGCCCGGACACAAATACGCCCACATGGGCTGCAACGCGTCCACACCCGCCGCCGAAAATAAAACTGGCACGGCGCGGGTTTGTGGCTATCTTCCGGGCAAAAAAACAACCATGATCCCAGCCCTCAAATCCTTCCGCCCGGCCCTCGTTGCGCTCGCGGCCGGTTTGTGTCTCACCCTCCCCGCGTTCGCCCAGCCCGGTTTGGGCGGCCCCGGCGGCGCGCCGGGCCTGGACGCCTCGCTGGCCAGGTTTTTTGGCGACATCAAGACCTTTACCGCCAAGGCCGACATGAAGATAGACGCCCAAAACCCGCGCGACAGCATGAGTATGGTCATGGGCTTCGCCATGCTCGACGGCAGAATCCGCACCGAGATGGACATGACCCAGGTCAAATCCGCCCAACTGTCCGCCGAAATGCTCGGCCCCATGAAGCAGATGGGCATGGACCGCATCGTCATGCTCATAGACCCCGGCAAGAAAAACAACTGCCTCATCTATCCCGGCTTGAAGGCCTACACCGAGATACCCATGCCCCAGGAACAGGCCGCCAAACTGGACAGAAACCAGAAGTGGGACAAAACCGCTCTGGGCAACGAAACCATTGACGGCCACCCCTGCGTGAAAAACAAAGTGACCATCACCGAGGCCGACGGCAAGAAGCAGGAAGCCACCGTCTGGAACGCCACCGACCTGAAAGATTTTCCCGTGCAATTGGAAATGACGCAGGAAGGCAAGAAATTCACGCTCCTCTGTAAAGACATCAAACTCACCGCCCCCGACGCCAGCCTCTTCACTGCCCCCACCGACTACACGAAATACGACAACACTCAAGCTCTCATGCAAAACGCCATGATGCGGATGCTCGGCGGCCAGAAATGACGCGCCGCGGCCGGGCGTTTCCCCAAATGGAGCGCGGCGTGGTCGCAGAACCAGCCGCAGTTCGACGGAGCCTTCGATCTGCTGGCTCCGCACGCAGCCACGCATCGTCCCGCCGGCTCTTGCGCTGATTTGCCGACAGCGTCCATGAGCCGCGGAGCATCAAATAGACCAGCGAATGAAACACCGAAGGCATTCCCCATGAAAGCCCACGCCACTCGCCGCTTGGCGGGCTTGCTCATCGCAGCCCTCGCGATGTTGTCCTGCCTCCCGGCCGCTTCCGCCGCCGAGGGCCCGCGGCCTTCAAAGAGTGCTGAGATTCGCAGCCAGGGCATCCATGTCATTCCACGTCCCGCGCAAATCGAGGCCGGCGAAGGCAGGTTCAGCCTGACGGCGCAAACCACGATCCGGGTCAGCGCGGATACGGAGCGCATGGGGCGCTATCTTGCCGGGGTGCTCGCTCCGGCGACGGGCTATCAGCTCACGGTGGCAACCGAAGCGTCTGGAAACGGACGCGCCGGCGCCAGCGAACTGTCCTTGTCCGGGGATACCGGGCGGCTTGGCGACGAAGGGTACGAGCTGCAGGTGCTCGCCGACCGCGTGCTCATCACGGCGGCGAAGCCCGCTGGCGTCTTCTACGGCTGCCAGACGCTGCGCCAACTATTCCCTGGCCAGATCGAAGGCCGGACCAACAATATTTACTACGGACTGACCCTAACTCGATCACTGCACACCCTCAGACTTCCTGCTTGTTGCCAGACGGGAAGTGAGGACACAATGCGCCCATGAAAGATTTCCACATCACTCGGCGTAAGTTCATCGGCACGGCGGCCACCGTCGCGGCCTTCAGCATCGTTCCCCGGCACGTCCTCGGCGGTCCAAATCAGAAATCACCCGGCGAAAAATTGAACATCGCCGGCGTCGGCGTGGGCGGCATGGGTGCGGGCAACTTGAAGGCGCTGGAATCGGAGAACATCGTCGCGCTTTGCGACGTGGACCACGCCTACGCCGCCGGCACCTTCAAGCGCTACCCCAACGCGAAGACGTACACCGACTACCGGGAGATGCTGGACAAGCAGAAAGACATCGAGGCGGTGATGATTGCCACCCCGGACCATACGCACGCCGTCATCAGCATGGCGGCGATCAAGGCCGGCAAACACGTCTATTGCCAGAAGCCGCTTACTCACGACGTGCATGAGTCGAGGATGCTCGCCTGGGCAGCGAAGGAGGCGCGTGTCGCCACGCAGATGGGCAATCAGGGTCATTCGATGGAAGGCATTCGGTTGATCTGTGAGTGGATCTGGGACGGGGCCATTGGTGAAATCCGCGAGGTTGATGCGTGGTGCAGTCTGAGCTATTACCCGTGGGGGCACGCGGGCTGGAGTTCCAAGTGGGGCACCCGCCCCACAGACACACCGGCGGTTCCAGCGTCGCTGAATTGGGACCTGTGGCTGGGCCCGGCGCCGGTGCGCCCCTATCACCCGGCCTACCATCCCGCCGTGTGGCGGTGCTGGTGGGACTTCGGCGTCGGCATGATGGGCGACCGTGGCGCGCATACGCTCGATGCCGCCGTCTGGGCCTTGAAGCTGGGGCCGCCCAAGAGCATCGAAGCGACTTCTTGCGGGCTGAACCCGGACACGCATCCGCTCTCGGCCATCGTGACCTATCGTTTTCCCGCACGTGAAAACCTGCCGCCGCTGAAGCTGGTCTGGTACGAAGGCACGCGACCACCGCAACCGGAGGACTTCGATGTCGAGTTGGAATGGCCGCGCGAAGGGGGCCTGCTCTTCCACGGAACGAAGGGCAGGATCATCGCGGGCGTTTACGGCGATTCTCCGCGCCTGCTGCCGCAGAGCCTGCACAAGGAATACAAGCGTCCCGCAAAGACGTTGCCGCGTGTGAACGGGAGCCACGAGATGGATTGGGTGAGGGCCTGCAAGACCGGCCAACCGGCTGGCTCGGATTTCAGTTACTCCGGGCCACTCACCGAAACCTGCCTCCTCGGCAACATCGCCAAGCGCGTGGACACACTCATCGAATGGGACGCCGCCAACATGAAAGTGACCAACCTGACGGAAGCCAACCGCTATGTCCGGACGGAATACCGGCCGGGATGGAGCTTGTAAGAAAGCGTTTTCAATAGGAACACGGCGTTGCCGCCTTCGTTGGACCAGCCTTCCTGTCCGTTGTTCATGGGGGATGAGGGTCCTGGGTGTCCGTGGTGAAGAATCAACCGCAGCGGGTTGTCGCGCAAAGCTCGTTGCCCGCCGCCCGGAACTCTGCGCCGGCGAAATCGGCGAGCTGGCAGACCGCGGCGTAAAATTCGTCCTCCATCATGCCGAGCTGCGTCGCGCCATAGCGGAGACAATGCTCGTCAGTAACGATGTCGCCGTAATTGATGAGCGGGATCATGTAAGCCACAGCCAGCGGGAGCACGTCGGGGCGTTCGCGCAGGAGCGGGCGGATATAGAGGATGCGACCGTCCTGTTCGGTGTTTCGCCAGTCCAGGTCCGGCTGGGCGAATTGGTGCATGGCCATCTCGCCAAACTCGAAAACCAGTCGTGTGGGATGGCGCAGGCAATCGGGGTCATGCAGCAGCGCGTCGAGTTTGTCTGCGGTCAGCGGGCCGTGCTTGTGATGCGCGACGACGGCTTGCCTCAGGAGATGTTCGCGCAAACTGGCCTGACCCAACTGCTCCAGTTCCGCGGGGGACATCTTGCGGAGGTCGGGAATGGCTTCAGCGATGATCATGGTTTTTTGCACGCGAACCGCAAGTGGAGATAGGGCGCGGTGTCCTCACCGCGCCGCGGCGGGCAGAGGACGGCCCGCCCTACCAAGCCCGCTACTTCGAGTAGCGCTTCTGGAATTCCTGCCGCTCTTTGTCGCGCTGCGCCTTCTCCTCCGGGCTCATCTTGTTCAGATACCAGGAGTGATTGCCACTGTTCAGCGTTTCGTCGAGCAGCTTGCCCAGCTTCTCGGCGGCTTCCTTTTTCTTCGGGTCGCTGGAGTCTTTGTTATGCTCGACCAGTTCCTGGAGCTCGGGGACGTACTTCGAGTAGAAGTGCTTCGCAACTTCATACGTGCCGTGCCAGTGCGTGTAGTCCGGGCCCATCATCGAAACGCCGTGACGCGCGCGGCGGCCTTCGTGATGCCAGATTTCATACCAGGTGAAATCCACCGGATTGCTGAACTGCGCCGGCTTGAGCAACGGCTTGGCGGCCTGATACAACGCCAGTCCGGGCTTGGCGAACTTGTCGTGGTACAGCTCAATCAAGCTGTCGTATTGCAGGTAAAAGGAATCCACGAAGTGCTGGTTGTGGCAGCTCAGACAGACATCCATCATGTTCGTGCGGCGGGTTTGCCAGGTCACGTCTTTGCCGGGCAGGCCGAGCTTCGCGTCAGACACTTCCGGGCGGACGGAAATCTCCGGGCGGTTGTTCCAGGAGATGCGCAGGCCGACGTCGTGCGTGATGCGTTGGGTTTTCGTCGCGCTCATGTGGCAGGTCGCACAGGTCGGCGCGGCGCTGTAATCTTCGCCCACGACCCACTTTTCATTGTCGAGGTTCATCTTGTCAACGTTGGCGTGGTAGGCGATGCCGTGCTTCGACTCGTTGTAGATTTCCAACTGCGGATGATCCGGGCCCATGTGGCATTTGCCGCAGGTGTCGGGCGTGCGGGCTTGGGCGGAACTGAACTCATGGCGCGAGTGGCACGCGGCGCAGGAGCCTTCGCTGCCGTCGGGATTGATGCGTCCGATACCGGTGTTGGGCCAGATGGCGGGATCGGGTTTGCCGTTGGGCATGATCCTCACTTCGCCACCGTGACATTGCCAGCAGCCGTTCACGGCCGCCGAGGAGACGCCACCGGGAAACATCGGCGTTTTGAATCCGCGATTGCCTTCCACGACTTCGGCGAGGGTGTTATCGAGCGAGCCGAGGATGCGTCCGCCCTTGGCATGGTGGGAGGAATTGAACTCGCCGACCTCGTGCTCGTGGCAGCGGCCGCAATCCTTCGGGGTGACGATCGTCGAGATGCGCTGACCATGATGCTCGAAGCCGTCAATGTCATTGGTGAGCGCCAAGTGGCACTCGTAGCAGCCGACGTTGCCGCGGTAGTGCTTGCTCGAGCCCCACTGCTGGTAGAGCGCGGCGCTCTCCTTTTTGTGGCACTCCGCGCAGGCCTTGCTCTGCGGAGATATTTCCGTAAGGGTGAATCCGGAGTGCGCGCGCAGTGAGGCGGCCAGCAGCGCGACGGTGAACAGCATGCGGCGTTTGGTGGAGGTTTTCATAAAGTCATGCGGGTTAAGGTTTTTGGGTGCTCTGCAACCTTTTGTTGCATACGCAACCAAAAGTTGTCCGGTTAGTTTCAAAGTTGTTTGCTCGCCATTGTGAGTTCCGGATTCGCGCGGAGCGAACCGTTCATGATGGGAATCGCCACGTGCAGCATCCACGAAAACATCAACGCGCCGGACGCCCAGATGCCGAGGCAGACCAGGGTTTCGTTCAGCGTGGGCAGGTACTCCACCACCTGCCCGAGCGGCGACGGCACGAAGCCGGGGATGATCAGGCCCATCCCTTTTTCGATCCAGACGCCGATGAAGCAGGTGACGCATGCGAGGTTGAGCCAGCCGATCTTGCGACTCGCCGGTATGATGAGCAGCACGAGGCCGATGACGTCGAGCGCGATGGCAGTCCAGATCCACGGCACAAGCCCGGCGTGCCCATGCAGGCCGAAATACAAGTATTGCGCCGCCGCCGCGTGCATTGTCGGCGAATAAAACTCGGTGAACAACTCGCAGCCGAGCAGGAACATGTTGATGATCATCGCCACCGTCATGATCATGCGCAGCGTGAAGATGGGTTGGTCACCGATGAAATACTTCGTTGCGCGCCGGATGATCTGGAACGTGAGAATCATCAGCGCCGGGCCGGCGACGAAAGCCGAGGCGAGGAAACGCGACGGCACGAGCGGATGATGCCAGTAGCTGCGGCCTGCCAGGCCGACGTAAAGAAACGCCGTGACCGTGTGAATGCTCACCGCCCACGCGATGGAGAGGAACACGAACGGGACGTAAAAAGATTTGATCGGCTTGCGCTGATGGTAGCGGCAGTACAGGAGATAGCCTGCGATGTGCAGGTTCAGCAGCAGATAACCGTTCAGCACGATGACATCCCAGGACAGAATCGAGCCGGGGAAATTGAAGACACCAAAGGGCGGGATCATGTGGTGGAAGCGCTCGGGATGGCCGAGGTCCACGGTGACAAAGAGCAGGCACATGACAATGACCGCGATGGCCATGAGTTCGCCGAAGAGCACCACTTCGTGCATGTGCTCCTTCTTGTAGATGTAGGCTGGGATGACGAGCATCACCGCCGCCGCGGCGACGCCGACGAGGAAGGTGAAGTTCGCAATGTAAGCGCCCCAACTCACCTGATTCGTCATGCCGGTGGTTTGCAGGCCCTCGACGAACTGCCGCGCCCAGGCGTGCAGGCCGAACAGCGAGAGCACCGTCAACACCGTCATCCAAGCGTAGTATTTCCCGCTCCCCTGCCAGGAGAGCCGCCAGACGCGGAAGAGAAATGTGACGTAGTCCCTCATTTGTCAAAGAAGTAGTAGAAGCGCGGCAGCGTGCCGACGTCTTCCTTCAGGATATAGACGCGCTTGTTGTTGAGGATGTAGTTAATCTCGCTGTTCGGGTCGAGCAGGTTGCCGAACACGCGCGCGCCGGTGGGGCAAACTTCGAGGCACGCGGGGTATTTGCCCTCCCGCGTGCGGTGCAGGCAAAAGGTGCATTTCTCCACGACGCCCTTGGGCCGGATGCGGTTGCTCAGGTAGCTCTGGTTCGGGTGGATCGCGTCCTTGCTGATCGTCGGCTTCTTGTAGTTGAAGCGGCGCGCATCGTAGGGACACGCGGCCATGCAATAGCGACAGCCGATGCACCAATCGTAATCCACGACCACGAGACCGTCCTTCTCCTGCCACGTGGCCTGCACCGGGCAAACCTTCGTGCAAGGCGACTGCCGGCACTGATGACACTGCACCGGCATGTAATACTTGTCCTTTTGCGGAACGGTCGCGGGATCGTAGTAAACGGTCGAAGTCTCCAGATTGATCGCGCCCTTCTTCATCTCCAGCACGCGGATGTAGGACATCTCAATATCGTTCTCGTCGTCGCGCGACTGGTTGTTTTCCTTGAGGCAGGCATGCGCGCATTTGCGGCAGCCGATGCAACGAGTCAGATTCAGCGCGTAGCCGAACTCCACACCGTCGAGCGGCTTGATGTCGCGCAGAGTCGGGCGGACGCCATATTCCTTCTCGGCCTTGGCCGCCAGCGATTCCATGATGCGCTTCAAGTCCTCGGGTTCCAGCTCGCGGTAATGCTTCTGGAGCAGATCATCGAGCGTCACTGTGCCGCTTTCCAGTTCAAGCAACGGCTTGAGTGCGGCCAGCAAACCCGCCACGCCGACCATGGAGGCTGCGGCACCCTTGAGGAACGTGCGGCGGTTCAGCGGCCGGTAAACCTCCTCGAGGGTTTGCGGACTGACTTCGTTTTGCGGATCGGGGCTCATCGGGTCAGTCGTGCGCGCCGATTTTGGATTGGCCCTCCGGCAGTGGATTGGCCGCACGCGACGGATAGCGCAAGGGTGCGAGCGGCTTCATCGCCCGGAACTTCGGGCCATGCGGATCGTGGCATTGGATGCAACGGAGCTTCGTCTTGTCGCCCATGTTCGCGTTCCAGAAGCCGTTTTGCCGGCCATGCACGCCCGCCTGCCAGTCGCGGTGGATCGTCCCGTGGCATTTGGCACAAAGCTGCACCACGTCCGCCTGCGCGATCTCCGCGCCGTCGTAGTCCACGAACGCGTTGCGATTCGCCGGGTGATGGCAGTTCAGGCAGAAACGATTGTTGCCGTGATCGAGCGTGATGTCCTTGTGCTCGTTGAACGGCCGGTCGTCGTAATGCCAGCGGGCCGGGAAGAGCTTGTGACACTCCATGCAATTGTAGGTCCAGCCGGCCTTCACCAAGTCCAATCCCTTCGTTTTGCGCGGCGGGGTTTTGTCGAGATGCGAATCGGTGGGCAGGCCGATTGGCGGTTGCTCCGCCGGCGGGCGGGCGACGATGGGCAATTGGATCGGGGGAGCGCTGCTCAGTTCTCCGGCCTTGCCGGCGAGCGGCGGCGTTCCACTAGGTTGTCCGGTGCCGCAGACCTGACAGGCCAGCCAGACCAATAGACAAACCGACACGCCGCCGATTCCTTGCTTGGATTGGGTAAGCCACGATCGCGAAGCCGGGATTCGTCCGCCGATTCCCGCGCAGATGTCCGGCGTCCGCGCGTCAAGATGTGGGCGTCGTTTCATTTGCTACGGGACATGAATCATCGAAATCCACAGGCAAGGGAAGCGCAAATGTACGCTTTTTTGATTTGGGTCAAAAAGTTCGTGTTTTGAGGCGATTGTGGACCGGAATACATGCAGAAGGAAATCAAACTAGAACCGGTGGACCTTGCCTCCCTCTCGCGCCGCGTGATCGCACGCGAAGCCTCAGACGAAAGTCGGGTCCAGATGCAATTCGAGCGCCCGCCTACGGAGTCAGCTCGATGGAGGCCGGTGGCTTTGAAATCGTATTTTCCTCCTGTTCTCCGGCGCCGACTCTGTCAATATCGCGCCATGATTCCACGAGTTTTTCCCGTGGTCGCGGGCGTCCTGGTGCTCGCGGCCTGCGCGCACGGAAACAGTGGGCCGGCGCAGGCCGGCGCCTCGACCTGGTCCCCAGCCATCGAGGAGAAGCTGAAGGCCGCCGGAACAAACTCCACGGCGCTGGTCACTGCGCTCCAGAAGACCAGCGGCGCCGAGCGTGAGGCGATGGAGTTCCTCGTCGAGAACATGCCGGTGGCAGACGCGCGGAGTTTGTCCGCGGACTACCTGATGGAAAATGTCCGGCTCGCCTGCGCCGCGATGAAAGCCGCGCCGTGGCAGGCGCAGGTGCCGAAGGAGATTTTCCTCAACGAGGTGCTGCCTTACGCCTGCTTGAACGAGACGCGCGAGGCGTGGCGCCAACGGTTGCACGACCTCTGCGCGCCGCTGGTGGCGGATTGCAGGACCCCGGGCGAAGCGGCGCAACGCCTGAACCAGAAGCTTTTCCCGCTGCTCAAGGTGCGCTACTCCACCGAGCGCAAGCGACCAGACCAGGGCCCGGGCGAAACGATGGCCAGCGGCAAAGCGACCTGCACGGGGCTGGCCATCCTGCTCGTCGATGCGTGCCGGTCGGTGGGCGTGCCCGCGCGCGTGGCCGGCACGCCGATGTGGGCGAACCTGCGCGGCAATCACACCTGGGTGGAAGTGTGGGACGGCGGCTGGCATTTCACCGGCGCGGCCGAACCGGACCCGCAGGGCCTCGACCGCGGCTGGTTTGTGCAGGACGCGTCGCAGGCCAAGCGCGACGTGCCCCGGCACGCGGTTTACGCGACAAGCTTCCAGCAGACCGAAGTTCACTTCCCGCTGGTTTGGGTGCCGCACGTCACTTCGGTGAGCGCCGTCAACGTCACCGATCGTTACACGCCCAAGGCGGCCGGGGCGGCGAATGGGATGGGGCGTCTGCTAATCAAGGTGCTCGCCGCGCCCGCGGGCCAACGCGTCGCGTCAGAAGTCACCGTCACGGACGGCGGCACGCCGGCGACTGTGTGGCGCGGCACGAGTAAGGATGAATCCGCCGACCTCAATGACATCCTCGCCTTCGAGGTCACGGCGGGCAGCCGCTACCTCATCGCAGTCACGCAGGGCGGCCGCGTGGTGCGCCGCGAGATCAGCGCGGGCACGAACCGGCAGGAGTTAGTCACGATTCCGCTCACCGACCCGGTGACGCGGGCGCTGGCTTCGCCGGCTTGCTCTGCACCGCCGCCGGTGTTGTTCCCGCTGGCGGCGGCTGAAGCGGACCCGTTGCAGAAGGCGTTCGCGGATTACTTCTCCGCATCCGCTGAGCAGCGCACGCATTGGAAGTTCAGCGCCGGCCAGGAACAACTTTTGCGCGAGAATGATCCCGCGGTGCGCCGGTTGGCCTGGGAGGCGTACCGCTCCACCCCCATCCACGACGCGCTCAAGCAGGACTTCGATGCCAAGCAGGTGCGCTTCGAGCAGCATTTGAGCGCCTACGCGGTGAAGACCGTCGGCGCACGGCCCGCGAACGGCTGGGCGCTGTTCATCGCTCTGCACGGCGGCGGCGGCGCGCCCAAAACGGTAAACGACAGCCAGTGGAAGCAGATGCAAATTTACTACCACGACCACGCGGAGGCGGGCGGCTACCTCTACGTGGCGTTGCGCGCGCCGAACGATACCTGGAACGGCTTTTACGATGTCTATGTCTATCCCCTGATTGCGAATCTGATCCGGCAGTTCACGCTCTTCGGCGACGTGGATGCAAACAAAGTGTTCCTCCTGGGCTACTCGCACGGCGGCTACGGCGCGTTCGCCATCGGGCCGAAGATGCCGGATCGGTTTGCGGCCCTCCACGCCAGCGCCGCCGCGCCGACGGATGGCGAAACCACGGCCACGACGCTGCGCAACACCCTCTTCACCTGCATGGTCGGCGAAAAGGACACGAGGTATGGCCGCTTCGACCGCAACCGGCAATTCGCCGCCGAAGTCGAGAAGTTGCGCGGCGATCGCCACGACATTTATCCCGTGCGTGTGGACATCAAGGAAGGCTTCGGCCATTCCGGCCTGCCGGACCGCGACCAGATCAAGGAGATGTATCCCGCCGTGCGGAATCCCATACCGCGCGAGCTCTCGTGGCTGATGACGGACCAGGTCATCACCGACTTCTTCTGGCTGCGCGTGGAGAAGCCCTCGAAGCAGCAGGAGATGCTCGCGAGTTGCCGCGACAACCGATTCGTCGTGACCGCGAACAGCAACGTGGTGGCCGCCACGGTGCTGTTCGACTCGCGGCTCGTTGATTTCAACCAGCCCGTGCGGGTGGAACTCAACGGCGTGACGACCTCCCACACCTTCACTCCTCGCCTGAAAACGCTGGCGGAATCGCTCTTGCGCCGGGGCGACCCCGAGTTGGCTTTCACCGCAAGCTTCGAGGTGCGGAGGGAGGAATCGTCCGGGCGCATGGTGGTGGAGGACGAAGGGATACGCCCATGACCGGCCGAAAACAAGTTATGAAACTCAACCAACTCCTTCTATCTTTCTTCCTGGCCGCGTTGCCCAAAGCCGCGCTCGCCGCCGAACCGCTGGATGCGTTCAATGTGGTCTGGGATTCGCCCAGCGCGAATCACCACGGCTCGATGCCGCTCGGCAACGGCGACATTGCGCTCAACACCTGGATGACCAGCGACGGCGACCTGCATTTCTACATCAGCAAGACCGACGCGTGGGACGACAACGCCCGGTTGCTCAAGGTCGGCAAGGTGCGCGTTCACTTCCACCCGACCCCCATCACCACGGGTACGGCCTTTCGCCAGGAACTGAAGCTGCGCGAAGGCTGCATCGAGTTCAGGACCGGCGACGCCGGCGCTCCCAATCAATCCGCAATCCGCAATCCGCAATCCGCAATCCGCCTCTGGGTGGACGCCCACCATCCCGTCATCCATGTCACGGCCGAAAGCGCCACGCCTCTGGAAGCCACCGCCTTCGTCGAACTCTGGAGGACGAATCGGCAGGAACTCGCCGAGTTGCAGGTCAGCGACGTGCTCCTGAACCGCAAGCTCGCCGACCAGAAGCAGGCCCCGATGGTCATTGAGCCGGACACGGTGCTCACGGGCCAGCGCGACCGCATTGGCTGGTTCCACCACAACCTCAAATCCGTCGGCCCACGGTTGCTGGCCGAGGTTCAGGGTCTCACCGGTTTCCCGCAACCGGACCCGCTGCTGCACCGCACGTTTGGCGCGGTCGTCACGGCGGCGAAGGGAGAGCGGCTCGATGATTTGCGCCTGCGCTCGCCGCGCGGCACTTCGCATCGCTTCAGCGTCTTCGTGCTCACACGCCATCCATCCACGCCGGAGCGCTGGCTGGCGGACATGGACGACACCGTCCGCCGCGTGGAGGCACAGTCCTTCCCCGCGCGCCGCACCGCGCACGAAGCGTGGTGGAGCGAATTCTGGAATCGCAGTTGGATTCGCGCCTCAGCCAGCACGAATGCGAAGCCGTCCTTGGCATCCATCGTGCCTACAAACCAGCATCCGGTGCGCATCGGAACGGACCAAGGGGGCGGCAACAAGTTCGCCGGCGAACTGGGCCGCGTGAGCATATTCACCAGGCCCTTGCCGGAGGCGGAGATTGCCGCACTGGCCAAGGTTGGTCCCGATCGTCCCCTCACCCCGTCGCTCTCGCCAAGCGGTGGAGAGGGTGCCCGAAGAGCGGGTGAGGGGGATTCCACTGAGCCACAGCCTCTCTTCACCGGCGCGGATCTGAAACCGCACGTCCTTTCCAACTCCACCGCCTGGGACTTCGCCTCCGGTTTCACCATCGAAGCCTGGGTGAAACCCCAGAAGCTCCCCGGCGGCGGCGCGCGGCTCGTGGACAAGATCACCCCCGGCGGCAGCGACGGTTTCCTCTTCGACACCCACCCCGGCAATAGCCTCCGCTTCATCTGCGGCCAGAGCATCCTGCGACAGAATGACGCTTTGCCCGCCGACCAATGGACGCACGTTGCCGCCGTCGCCGATTCGGCCGCGGGCGGCTGCCGTCTCTACGTGAACGGCAGGCTTGCCGCCACCGACGCGGGCGCGACGGTGCGCGACGAAGCCGCATACGTGAGCCAGATGTATCATCTTCAGCGCTTCATCACCGCGTGTGCGGGGCGCGGAGCGTACCCGATCAAATTCAACGGCTCGCTCTTCACCGTCCCGCCGGGCGCCACGGAGCAAGACCCCGACTATCGCCGCTGGGGACCGGGTTACTGGTGGCAGAACACGCGCCTGCCTTACATCAGCCTTTGCACCTCGGGCGACTTTGACCTCCAGCGCCCGCTCTTCCGCATGTATGCCGACGACTTGCTCCCGCTCTGCAAATACCGCACGAAACTCTATCTCGGCCACGACGGTGCCTTCTACCCCGAGTGCATCATGTTCTGGGGCGCGATCTTCAGTGAAACCTACGGCTGGACGCCCTTCGAGCAACGCCAGGACAAGCTCCAGGAAAGCGGCTGGCACAAGTGGGAATGGGTCGGCGGTCTTGAACTCTGCTGGATGATGCTCGATTACTACGACCACACCCTCGACCGCGACTTCCTCCGCCAGACCGCCCTGCCGTTCTCGCGCGAAATCCTGACTTTCTTCGAGCAACACTATCCCACCAACGCCCAGGGCAAACTCGTCATGCACCCGTCGCAGGCCGTGGAAACCTGGTGGCACTGCACCAATGCCATGCCCGAACTCGCTGGCTGCATCGCCGTCACGGAACGTCTCCTCGGACTGCCCACGGAACTCGGCCCCACGCCGGAGCGCGAATTCTGGCAACACCTTCGCGCCAAGCTCCCGCCGATTCCGCTGCGCGAAATCAACGGCAAGAAGGCCCTCGCGCCCGCCGAATTCTTCGCCGACAAGCGCAACATCGAGAACCCGGAGCTCTACCCTGTGTTCCCGTTTCGCCTCTTTGCCTTCAACCGGCCCAACGCGGACTGGGCCATCGCGGCGCTCAACCATCGCTGGGACAAGGGCAATTCCGGCTGGCGTCAGGACGATATTTTCATGGCCTACCTCGGACTGACGGACGACGCGCGCACATCGATCGTAGGCCGCGCCAGAAGCCACGACCGCGGCGAGCGTTTCCCGGCCTTCTGGGGGCCGAATTACGACTGGACGCCCGACCAGGACCACGGCGGCGTGCTGATGAAGACGCTCCAAGCCATGCTGCTGCAAACCGACGGCCAGCGCATCTTCCTCCTGCCCGCCTGGCCGAAGGAATGGAACGTGGACTTCAAACTTCACGCGCCGCAGCAGACCGTCATTGAGGGCGTCTATCGTGACGGGAAAGTGGAGAAACTGAAGGTTGCGCCAGAGAGTCGCGCCAAGGACATAGTGCAGATGTAGGTTCCCCTTCGCCAAAATGCCTGTGAAACGCAAACCCTCCGCCAAACGTGTTGCTGTGCCTGCATCTTTCGACAACACTGCCTGCATCATGAACACGCAATACACCATCCGCGCCGTTCCCGCTCGCGACAGACAGGTCAGATTCTCCGGCACCTTTAGATGGGCATCAAATTGATGGAGCCTTATATTCTCCAGCATGAAGAAGACCCAAATCCATGTTCCCGAGACCCTGTTCACGGAAATCAAGCAATTCGCCCGGCGCCGCGAGTGGTCGCTGGCGGAAACCTTCCGGCGTGGCGCTGAACTGCTGCTCGAAACCTACGCCGAAGACGCTCCACCCGCCTCCCAGCCGTGGCAGCCGCCCACCTCCCGCCGCGTCGGCTGGAAGGGCCTCACCGATGAGCAACTGCGCGACCTCGCCTTCGAGGACCAGACCCGCCATCCCTTCGCGTCATGACTGCCATCGACGCGAACATCCTGCTCTACAGCTACTGCGAGGTCTCGCCGCACCATGCGAAGGCCAAAGCCTTCCTCGCCTCGCTCTCCCGGCGCGATGACGTGGCGCTCAGCGAGTTCGTCCTCAGCGAGGTTTACCTCCACCTTCGCAATCCCGCTGTCCTCGACGACCCGCTCAGCCCGGCGGAAGCCGTCGCCGTCATCCAAAGCTACCGCCGGCACCCCCGCTGGCGCGTCCTCGGCTGCCCGCCCCGCAGCCTCGACATCCACGCCGCCCTCTGGAAAGCTGCCGCGACTCCCGATTTCCCCCGCCGCCGCATCAACGACCTGCGCACCGCCCGCTGCCTCCAAGCCTTCGGCGTTGCCGACTTCGCCACGGCGAATGTGAAGGATTTTGAGGGGCTGGGTTTTGGGAGGGTGTGGAATCCCGTGGGGCCACAACCTGAATCGGTCCAGTAAGTTGGCGGAAATACAGATGAACAACGGAATCAAACTCGAACGCGCGGCCTTATCGGCGTCCGTCCTCGAGTCCGTCATCTCTCTGCATCGCGCGAACTCCAAGACACTCGGCTTCTTCCCAAAGGGCGCTTTCGAGGAGCACGCCAAACTCAGGCAACTTGTCGTCGCTTTGGATGACGGCGGAAACTGCCTTGGTGACGTGCTCTACCGAGTCGCGCGCGGTCGCGCGTCAGTTGTTCATCTGTGCGTTTCGGAAACCGCTCGAGGCAAGGGGATCGCTCGTTTGCCGGTGGACCGGCTGAAGCAGAAAACGAAATCTCTCGAGGGGAGTGGGCTTTACTGTCAGCGCGACTACGACGTGAACCACATTGGGTCGAAGTTTGGATTCGAGGCTGTGAACAGCAAGACCGGGCGCGGGTTCGTCGTGGCGTTGAATCCGATTTGGAAAAACCAACTCAACACCATCAAGAGAAACAGCGTGGAAAAATGCCGCCAGTTCGGGCGGCGGTTTGCGCGGCGCTGCCGCGGCAATCCGGGTGCGCGTGATTGAGAGAGCGCGACACTGACGGCAGAAACCCAGCCGGTGAACCCGTTGGCCAAACCAAACAGAAACATGAATCCCATCGCCTCCAACCCGCTCCTCGGCGTGCTCCTGCACGGGGTCGGCGCATTTTTCGCCGCGACGTGTTACACGCCGCAGAAGCAGGTCAAACGCTGGTCGTGGCAGACCTACTGGCTCACCCAGGCGGCGTTCTGCTGGTTCCTGCTCCCCATCATCGGTGCCCTGCTGACGATTCCCGATCTCCTGGCCGTGCTTCGCGAAGCGCCGCGCCGCGCCATGCTCAACTCATTCCTGCTCGGCGCGGCCTACGGCATCGGCGGCACGGCGTTCGGCATCTCGATCCGCTACATCGGGTTCTCGCTCACCTACGCTGTCGCGGTCGGGCTTTCGAGCGTGTTGGGCACGCTCATCCCGCCGCTCGTTAAAGGCACCCTCGGCGGCACGCTCAGCAAGCCGGGCGCGGGCTGGATTGTGGCGGGAATCGTGGTCGGTACGATCGGCATCGCGGGCGCAGGTTTTGCGGGACGCCTCAAGGAACTCGATCTCACGGCGAGCCAAGCCAAAGGCGAGTTCTCGCTGAGGAAAGGACTCGCGCTGTCGCTGCTGGCCGGCGTGCTCTCGGCGGTGTACGGGTTCGCGCTCGAAGCGGGCGAGCCCATTGCCGACGTGGCGTCGGCGCACGGTGCAGGCGTTTGGCGCGGCAATGTCGTTTACATCTTCTCCAACACCGGCGCATTCCTGACCACGGCGATCTATTGCCTTTGGCTGCACGCGCGCCACAAGACGCTCGGCGAGCTGGTCGAGTTGCCCGCCGGCCCGGAGGAGGCGCGTCTGTCCTTGAACTGGGCCCTGGCCGTGGTCACCGGCCTGTTCTGGTACGGCCAGTTCTTCTTCTACAACCTCGGCCATGTGCGGATGGGCCACTACAATTTCACGAGCTGGGCGATCCACATGATCTTGCTCGTGCTTTTCAGCAATATCGTCGGCATCGCCTTGCGCGAATGGCGCGCGTGCCGGCGGCTCACCCACTCCACTATCGCGCTGGCGCTGCTGGTGCTGGTAGGCGCGGTCTTGCTGCTCACCTACGGAAACTACGTCGGCGACCTCGCCACCAAATGAAAGGCCCCGTGGGTAGCGAAAACTCTGTCGCCGGCCAAAGAGGTTGATTCTTCAGCACTGCCAGCCAAGGTTGCCGGTCCTGTTCAACTTCTTTGCGACCATCCTACGGGTCCTGTTCTCTGGATTCCAGTCTCGCGACCAACTCCGCGCGACCAACTCCGGCTGGAAAATCCGGCGCCACGCCACCAACTCATCGTGCTGCCGCGCTCCGTCCCCGGAGCCAACCTCAAGCGAACCGACCGGCTTCTATGGGTACTGCTGCGGCATTGCTGGTCCGGCTGGCAGCGGGTGCTGGTCATCGTTAAACCGCCTGCTGCCCGCCTCGACTGCCGCCCTGTCCATGTTGAACTGACGGAAATATTGTGTCGGCCCTTTCGGTTTGTAGTCGGCCACACGCGCCGTCGGAACAAACCACTCCGCGGCGCCCGCCGCGGATGTGGCGAAGCCCGCTGCCTATCGGTCGCTGCCGGCCGGGTGGTTCCTCAGCAGCCACACGCAACCACAGGCCTGGGCCGATCATGTCCTGCCCGACAATGAGCGGGTCGGCCTCCTGACCGCTGCGTACCTGGCGGGGCGGGGACATCGGCTCGTAGCCTTCTACAACGAGCAGCCCGAGCATCCGGGCTTCGCGACGCGTGGTGCTGCGTTCTGCGCCGCGGCGGCTGATCGCGGATTGGAATGCCAATCCTTCGTGGCGAAGAAGTCGCGAATGGGCGTGGTGGTGGGGGTCGGCCCAAGCGCCGCCTGCGTCGAACTGGTCGAACGCTTGCTGGGCGCCACGCCCCGGCCCCAGGCGGTGTTCGTGCCGACGGACGAACAAGCGTTGCGGCTCTACCCGTCGCTGGTCCGCCACTCCGTTATTCCCGGGCGGGATCTCCAGGTGATTTCCTGCGACAGCCAGGAGGTGTGTCTGCGGCAGTTGGACCCCAGGCCGCCGAGTATTGACTTGAACTTCGATCTCATCGGCCAACGGGCGGTCAAGCAGTTGATGTGGCGGATCACGCATCCGGAGCAAGCACCCGGCACACGGATTCTCGTTCCCCCGAAGCCGATTGAGATGGGGCCGGGCAGCCCGTGAACCTCCGCTGAGGCGATTTCACCGCGAGCAGGTCTTGGATCTCGTCACGTTCGGGACGCCCGTCTCATCCAGGATGTCCAGGATGTCCAGGTTGCGAATGACTTCACTGCCTTGGAGCGAGACGCCGAAAACGCGTTCGCACGGCGAGATACCTGACTCAGCCACCAAAGAATTTCGCCACGTTTACCTCCCACGCCACGCGTTCGGTTTTGTTGAAGCGCACGTGAACGCGGAGGATTTGCGGCTCGGGCACGTGGAGCGTGTAGCCGGGAAAGTCGTAAAAGAAAAAGGGATTGCGCTGACGCCAGGGATGTTTGTCGGGGAGGTGGAGATAGACGTTGTGGTCGGTGCCGGGCGCGCCGACAGAAAGGCCGCGAAGAGTGCTCGCGGCGGCGTCCCACTCGACGGTTGCGAGTTCGAGCGCACCTTGGGCGATGTGACGGTCGGTGGAGAGGAATTGCGGGACGCCGCGGTCTTCGTGGATGGACAGCAGGAGCACGGAGGCAGGCTCGAGTCGTGCCGTGAAGCTCTCGCGAAGTTCGCCGTAGAAACGCTGGTTCCAGAAGTCGAAGGCGAGGTGGGTCTTCATCGGATTGAGGCCGAGACGGGCGAAGTCAATCTTCTTCTCGGTCGGCGCTTTCTCGTCGCCGTTGAACAGGCCAAGCACGAGCCACTCGCCAAATTTGCGTTTGATCCGGAGCGCGAAGATTTCCGGGCGGTCGCGCTCGAAGAGGTCGATGGGACGGGCCGCCTCGCCGCTGGACGGAAAGGCCTTTTTCAGAATCGCCAGCCGGATCGGGTCGAGCTCGGTGAGGCGGTCGCCGGCGATGGTGTTGCCGCCGGACAGCGCGATGATCGTCGCGACGGCTTGCGCCTGCGGGAGGGTGCAATAGGCCAGGCCGATGTGGTCGGCGTCGTTGATCCAGGTGCGCTTGTGAAAGTAGTAGCGTTTGGCCGCGGCGGGCGCACTGCTGGCGGACGTCAGGAAGTACTGCTTCCAGTTCAGCGGCGGCTGGTCCAGCTCGATCCTCATGCTGTCGAGGAGGCCGACGGTCGTGTTGCCGGGGCCGCAGTCGAGCAAGTGGCGGTGCGGGCCGATGGCGGCGCGCATGATCTCGAAGCCGCGACGATAAAGACCGGCCTTCGTGGCGGTCGGGTCATGGTAGCGCTCGGCGGCCAGGAGACTCCACTCGACGAAGTCGATCTTGAACATGTCGTAGCCCCAGTCGTGCGCGGCAGTGTGGAAGAGTTGGCGCAGCCACTCCGCCGCGCCGGGATGCGAGATGTCGAGCGCGTAGAGCCTGGGCTTGGCTTGCGGCGAACCGATCTGCTTGAGTGTGCCATCAGGGTTATGCACGAGCCAGTCCGGGTGCAGGCGGAAGACGTCGGCGGTTTCAGCGATCACGTAGGGCGCGAGCCAGATGCCGGGCTTGAGGCCGAGGCTGCGGATTTTCTGTGCGAGCCATTTCATGCCGTGCGGAAAACGCTCGTTGCCCTCCCAGTCGCCGAACGCGCGATAGAAGCCATCGTCCAACTGAATCGTGTCACAGCCGAAGGGCAGCAGATGCTTGGCGACGAACTCGGACTGCCGCACCACTTCGTCCTCAGTGATCTCGCCGTAGAAGGAGAACCAACTGCACCAGCCATTCACGGGTAAGTTGAGGCGCGGTTGGTGGAGGTCGCCGATCGCCTGGGCATAGGCTTCGAGCGCGGCGAAGGAATTCGGAGCGACGAGGAAAGCAAGGCGGTCTGAGCTGACGCTCGCGCCCGGCTTGAGCACGAACTCGCGCTGGTAGATGGATTCGACCACGACTGAGAGCGCACCGGAGCCGAACGACGAAGGCACCTTGGCGGGCGCAACGGTGACTTGCCCGAGCGACGATTTGTTTTCGAGGTGGCCGATGACCAGTCCCTCGCGATTCTCGCCCGCGAACAGCGCCACGTTCCACCAACTCTGGATCGGGTCGTGGGCGGGAAAGTCGAGCACGCGGCCAGGGTTCGAGTAGAGGAGGCCGTTCGTAAGCAGCTTCGTGACGCCCGGCCAGACCAGACCGCCGGCGTCCTCCGCCGTCGCGCGCAGCGGCTCGACACTGCGCACGAGGAGTGGCTCGGTCGCTGACGGATTCCGGGCAATCGTCTCCACCACGAGCATCGGTCGCGCGTCGCAGAGTGTGACGCGGATTTCGAAGTTGAGGCGCTGCTTGCCATCGACGCAGCGCGCCACCAACTGCTCGCCGGAACCCAAGGCGTCGTCGATTTTGGCGACGGCGACCTCACGGCGGTATTCCGGCTCAGCCGTATGCCGCACGCCGGAAGCTGTCACCGCCCGCGCGACGGCGTGAGCGAGCAAAACGTCTCCGCCCTTGCGCCGCGCGTGGAGCTTGCCCGTCGCGGTGTCGAAGAGCACTTCGAAGAATTGGTTTCGGAGTTGTGGCGGAGCGGACGGTGCCGTCAGAGATTCAGCGCCGCGCAACTGAAGCGGAAGACTTGCGCCGGCCACAGCCACGGTCTGGATGAATTTTCGTCGAGGAATCATGGAAGTGAAGGGTCAATCAAGAGTATGTCGGTGGTTCATCGTCGTGCTCTCTGTTCCGTTTGGATGTCCTGGTTTTTGGTTTCGGTTACCGGGCAATACCGCGGATGCGCCCGCCAGAAATCCACCGGCCTGGCCGTTTAACCGTGCGTTCGAATCACAGGTCGATGCCCATCTCCGGCGTCCGACTTCCGTGACATAGACGCGCGCTCGCCACGTATTCCCGGCGTCGTAGAAGGCATCGACCGTAACGACCTTCGCCGCACCCGAAGGAGGAGTGAAACTCACGCGCGCGACGGTCTCGAAAGGATTGGCAACGCCCCCGTCCCCTTCAAGCACGATCTCAGGCGTGCCGTATCGCAGGGCGTCCGCCGAGCCGGAGGTGAAATTCGCGGCATCGACCGGAATCAATTGCCTCGAACCCACGAGCAACCAACAGATGATCCGAAGGGCAATCCGAGAAGATGGGAACCGGCTCTTGATCCGCGCGCTCGCGGTAATCCCGAGTTGGCGCATCGTCTTCATTCCTGGCGCAGGTCCGAGATCGGAGTGGCAAGGCCGTCGATCCGATTGTCCTCGCAGCGAATATCGCGGGTCTCGGCGGCGATGAGAATCCCAATCCGGGAGGCCTGCCCGCGGGTTTCCCGAATTTCATTCTTGCTCAACACGACCCCCTTGGTTTCTCCAGTGATATAGATACCAATGCCTTTTTCACCGCCGCTATCGACGATGCGGTTCCCCTCGATGCGATTCCGGTGCGGCGCAAACGCCTTGTTCCCGCCACGAAAGTGGATGCCGGCCTCGCCGCTCCGCCGGATGTCGTTGTCGCGAATGAGATTGTCGGAGTCGCTGTGACCGAAGGTCATCCCATAGGTGCAATCTTCGATCACGTTCTTCTCGTAGAGTCCGTGTTGCGCACCCCAGCAAAAATAGACGCCCTCGCCGCTGCGCTGGACTCGGTTGCCGCGGACAATCGACCGTTGAGACCCCGAACCCGAGTGGAGGGCGAGTCTGGCGCCATCGTGCAGGTGACAGTTCTCGACGAGCACGTCTCTGCCTTTCATCGTTTGTCCTTCCTTAGAGTGGTGGTGGCGCGCCGACATACTGGATCGCGAAGGGCTTGTTGGACACCAACAGCGCGGTGACGTCGCCGTCGGTTCCCGCTCCATGTGCCATGACTTCGCCTTCCGGGAACCAAACGAAAGCACCGGGACCGTAACGGCCTCGGTGCGTGACCAGCGTGCCCTCCAGAACATAAATCGCGTGAGCACACGGGTGCGTGTGGCTTGGGTTGATGACCCCGCGTGGATAGCGCACAAGCTGAAAGAAAACGCCGGTTTCGGCGTCCGTGTGCAGCACCTTGCGGAAGAGCGGGGCCGGCAGGTGCGGATTGCTGCGCTGCTCCCAGGGCAGCGCGTTGCTGTCGAGGGCGAAATAAGCGGTTCGGTCCACTTTCATCTCCTTTGGATTAGGCCTCTGTCGCCCTCGTTTCAACTCTTTCTTTCTTCGCTCCACCACCTCGGCGGGCGACTACGGTGCGCGCAAGTGCAGTTCAAAAAGGTTGTAAGCCCGCTCGCGCATCGCGTCGGGAAAGTCATGGTCACAATCGGGGTGCTCGATGAACAGATTCTCCGGCTTGCCATGGAGCTGGTAGATTTGCACTGCGGCGGTGGCCACGCGGTCCACGCTGTCCCATCTGAAGTTCGAGTCCTTGAGCCGCTGATCGAAGACGCCGGTGTAGATCGAGTTGTGCCCGCCGAGCGAGTGGCCAATCGACCCGAAACCCGCCTTTGCGTTCACGAACGGCAGCGACTCCAGCAGGTCGAGGCCGCGCATACTGTCCCAGACCGCCTTGAGCGTCCCGCTCTCCCAGCCGAACGCCTTGAGGTCGGGCTGGTAGTTCACCAGCAGCGGATACGACGGTGCGAGCGTGACGAAGCCACGTTCGGCCAGTTCGACGGCGTATTGGCGGTTGGCCCTGCCGCCGAGGCCGACCACGACCTTGTGGCCGATGGTATCATCGGTCGGGTGAGGGTAGAGGATGCCGGGCGCCTTTTTCTTTCCGCTCAAGGCATCCTTCGGGATGAGCAGATAGGCCGGCACGCGCCCACCCGGCTCGCTCAGGTAGGTGATGAGCCGCCGCACGTAGCTGCCACAATCGGTCTCCTCCTCCACCTTCAAGTCCAGTGCGCAACGCTTCTCGCTGCCGGGCAGCACGCCCATCATGCGCTCCATGCCACGCACGATTTCTGCGCGGCGGTGCTGCCAGTCCTCCACGGACTTCACTCGTTGCGCGTTGCTGGCCACATCGCGATAGGCAAGGAGATTCGTGCGCGCCAAACGCGGCAGATCCTTAGCAGCCGTGAGGGTCAACGGCAGAACGGCGGCAAACAGCGCGAGCGCGCGGACCATGGGCATGCTTTTAACACGACTGACCGGGTCGGAAAAGTGGTTTCCGTAGGCCTCTCTTCGGCGTCAGCGGCCCCATCCGCAGCGGGTGCAGGCCAGCCACCTTTCGGTCTTCGGCATTCCTTCGCATTTGGCATTTCGGACTTGTATCGGACAAACATTGACCTGGCCCCCGCGTTTTTCAATCAGAAATTATCGTCCCCCCCGGCACCGCATGGTCGCTGCAAAGTCGGATTGATCATACTGGCGAAGTGAAAAGATTGATGAGCTTGGTTTGGTGCCGTGAGTTTTGCTTCCAGCACCCAACAAATGCTGGCCCCCGTGGCGCACGGCTTTGCCATCGATGCCCAAGAGCCCTCCGGCCGCCCAACCGCAGCGATCCGTTTCCCATTGCACCAACAATTGCCCCAATGGCACCAGGTCCAGGGCTTTGAGCACGCGGAAGAACGTCGTCTCGTCCGGAACGTCGTAGCGCCCGGTGTGGGGATTGCGCCAGCAGCGCAGCCGTCGCCGTTGCCCTTGATTGAGCCGCTGGGCGAACTCTTCCAGGTCCGCATAGCCGCCGGTGACTCCGCACATCAGAGCCAACAGCACGAGGCAGAGGATGGTGGCCTGCTTGTGCCGCAATCCTTCCGCGCTGCGCGTCTCCGGCAAGCCCGTAGTGTCAGAAATCTCGAATTGGCGGAAGGAGAGTGATTTGCGATGATGGTGGAGGGGATCCCTGCTTCACTGGGGCCCGATGAATTGGAAACGATGGTTGGCTTATCTCACCGGCTCGGTAGACGAAGAACTCCTGCTGAGAAACGAATAGCTGGTGACGGAGAACCGAATCCTCCGCAACCAGATCAAGGGGCGAATACGGCTCCCAGACCCGGAGCGCCTCCGCCGGGCCGAGATGGCCAAAGGACTCGGCCGGAAAGCGCGGGCAGATGGAGCCCAGATCGTCCGACCGGAAACGATCCTTGGGTGGCACCGTCGGTTCATCGCCAAGAAGTTCGACGGCTCAAAGCATCGAGCCCCGGTGAAGCTCGCCGCCACGGCCGAAAAGATCGAAGCATTGGTAGGGCAGTTGGCCCGGGAGAATCGCCATTGGGGAGATCGGCGGATGGCCGGGGTGCTGAGCCATTTCGGGCCCGACGTCCGTCCCCAGACCGTGGCCAACCTTCTAATACGGCACGACCTCGCCTGACTTCGTTTTTTTAGTTTGCAAGCTATTGGTAATCAACGTCAGACGTTTTTAGGCACTACAAAGTCGCTGGCGTTTCTACGGCGGCCGTGATTTTCTTGGTCGGCAGCTCTTTCCAGTTGATTCCAGACTTCTCATAGATTTGCTGATGGCAGCCTTCCGGAGTGCCGGGCCGGCGCACATGCACGACCGTCCCGTTGCGCGTCGGTAGGCTGACGGTGGCGTAGCAGTGCGTCTGTAATACCCGGCGCAAGGTCGTCCAATCGCGGCGATCTCCTTTCTGTTCCAGACTGTAGGTGATAAAGCGCAAAAGCTGATAAGCCAGCACGGTCAGGAAGACGTGGGCGTCCGCTCGCCCCTCCAATTGGTGAAAATTGGGGCGTAAGCCCAAATCGCCCTTGAGCGCAGCAAAGCCGTCTTCCGCCCGGCTGAGCAAGACAGAGAGTTCCCACAACTGCTCGGCGCTCAACTCCGAGCGGTCCGTGCGCAAGACATAACTGCAACGGATCGGCGATCAACGATTGCTTCAGCAACTCGACAGGGCGAATGTCAGTGCCGAACAGCGGAGCGGGATATTACTCGGTGAACCGGACTGCGACGAACAATTTCAAGGCATACAAGGCGCGCTCGAACCTGGCGCACACTCAGATTTCCACGCTATCGACGCAAAGTGGAAGCCCGCCGAACCAGAGCATGGCGGCCTGGGGCGGCTGGTACATGTATGTGGGGTTCATTGCTTATCCGACAGGCAAGCGGTTATCGTTTGTGGCCTTTCATGATGGGCTGACCAGTGCTGAAAGCGCGGCGTTTTATGCGGCGATACAGAAAATGCGCACCGCGATGGGCGGGGGGTTTGTATGATTGATGAAGGCGGAAAGCTGAGGTTGGGTCTATGAAGTGTTTCGCTTTAGACGAATCGAGCCGAGATAATTTGGCCAGGATAAATGCTGAGTGCGCCGGAAAAGGCCGGCAGCTAGCCCCTGTTCCCTTAACTGATGGCCGCTGGGTGATTTTAGCGGATGCGGTTGGCGATGATTATTGGTCTCAGTGGCATGAGCTTTTAAAGGGGCTGGGAGAACCGATTGAAATCGGGCCGGAGTCTTTTATCCGGCCAACCTCGCTTGAGGACGCGGTGACCTTGAATGATTTGAAAAACGCCTATCAGAGCGAAATGACGCGGCTGGAAATAGCCGTCAACAAGATAGACTGAGTATGGCCCTGACACTCATCAAAGAAGACGGGACCGGCAAAGCGGATGCGAACGCCTACGCAGACGTGGCGGACGGGGATGCGTGTTCTGAGGGACACTTGTACGCATCCGCGTGGACGGCGGCGACAACTGTGCAAAAAACGGCGGCGCTAGTGATGGCGACGCGGGTGATTGATGCGGAGTATCAGTTTAACGGCGTCAGGTCGGTGGATGGACAGGCGCTGCCATGGCCGCGCGAGAACTGCCCGGACCCGGATGGCGTGGCGGCTGCGGTGCTCGCAAATAACAAGGTGCTCAAGGTGGTGATTGACGCGACCTGCGAGATGGCGCGGGAATTGTTGATCCTGGACAGAACTGCGGCGCCGCCGGGAGAAGGAATACACGAACGTCAAGAGGTGGACTTGTCGCGGACGATTTATAGCAAAAGCGACGAACGACCGGTGATCGCGCGACTCGTGCAGGCGATGCTGGCGAAATATGGGGATCTGATCAAGGGCGGCAGCGGGACGGTGCGGCTGGTGAGGGCGTAAAGTCCGATGATTCAGCGATAATGGATTTCTCTCCTGACAATTCCTGACAATAAAGTTTCGTTTTGGGTGTTCTTGCGTTCATGTTTGGAAAATGGCAGAAGTGTAGATTCGCCAATGTTTATGCGGGTGAAATGAATGTTTGTGAAAAGTTGTGAAAGCGCCGGTGGAGGTTCGAGTCCTCGCGCGCGCACCATGATCCCATGCTCATTGCGGCTTCATTGCCCCCGCAAAAGCTCACACGATCCGCAAATCCACCGGCCCGCCCTGGGCTAAAACGTGTTCCACCGCTTCCGGCAGACTCGAACACAACTCCTGATGAAGCTCCAGGCCTTGTTTCTCCGGCAGTTCCAGAGTGCGCGCGGCGGAATAAATGAAACCTTGCATAGTCTGGTGGCCATAGTGGAGCAAGCCTTGTCGAAGTGGCAAAGAAAACAGCGCCAGGACGATCCCAAAGACAATTGTATGCCAGCCCCGAGCTTCCCCCATCTGCACCGCCTGCCCGTAGCGCCGCACCAGCCGCTGGTCGCGTAGCGGTCGCAAGCCCCTGAGCTGGATTTGACCGATAAGCTGGCTGGCGCCGGACAGGTCCTGGAGCAGCGGTTCCTGCTGCAACCGCTGGTCCAGGGCCAACAACTCACGCAGTTCATTCCGGCTGGAGTGATAAAAAGCCTGCCGAATCACTGGCAACTCATGTGGAATCAGGATTTCCCTTTGATACGACTGCAGGAAATTGCGCAGTTCCGGGAGGCTTTTGATGCGCTTAAGTTGGAAGGAAAGCGCGGCGCTGCCTAAGGCTGCCAGTCCTTCCGCCGATCCAATCTGCCCGGCCAGTGCCTGCACATCACCCAGCAGTTCACTGGCGGGTTCGGTCGTTATCTTAATCTGGTCTAACATGGTTGCTCGCCATCATGGCATCGGCGCCAGGCCGACTTCTTTCAAAGGCTACATTGACTGTTCCGGAAGTGCCAACACGAAATCAAACATTGTACGTCCTTCGGTTCGCCTCTCGAAAACTTTAGGCAATGCGGTGAGATAACCGCGTGGGTGGCAGCGCAGGTCTGGCCAGTGCCAAAATTACCTCTGATTAAAACCTTGATTAAAACCCCTTGCACACCAACGGAGCGGCTGTTAGCATTTTGGGAGATTCATGCAACGTCTGGCGCGGTTATGCCGTCTGGATCGTTGGCATGTGACAATTACCAAACAAAAATGTCCACAGTTGATTTTGCCATCGGAATCGGGGGCGAAGCGGGACAAGGCATAGCCACGCCGGGTGACGTGCTGGCCCGTATTTTCGCGCGCCGCGGTTTGAACCTCAACGCCTACAACGCCTATCAATCCATCATTCGCGGCGGACACACCTTCCTGACCGTGCGCGCCAGCGATGGCCCCGTCCGCAGCATGGGGGACAAGCTGGACGTCCTGATCCCTCTGAACCAGGACACCATGAACCGGCACCTGAAGCTGCTCGGCGCCGGTGCCTGCGTCATTTACGATAGTGACAAGCTCAAGCCCGGCGAGGCCGCCCCTCAAGTCCAGTTTTGCCCCATGCCCATGAAACAACTGTGCGGCGCGAACAAACTGGGCGCCAACACCGTGGCCGTAGCCGCCACGCTGCAAATGCTCGGCATTGAATTCCAGCCCCTGGAAGACGTGCTCACGCGGCAGTTCAGGAAGAAAGGCGACGCTGTCATTGCTGAGAACTTGAGTGTGGCCCGGGCGGGTTACGATTATGCCGCCCAGAATTTCATCCCGTTTCCGTTCAAGGTGCCCCACTTGGGCCAGGGCAACGCCATCCTGACCGGCAACCAGGCTATCGCCATGGGCGGAGTCGCGGCGGGCGTCAAATTTTACGCGGCGTATCCGATGAGCCCTTCGACAGGGGTGCTGATGTGGATGGCGGCGCATGCCCGCCAGTTGGGCATCATGGTCCGCCAGGTCGAGGACGAAATCAGCGTCATGAACATGGTCATCGGCGCGGCGCACGCCGGCTGCCGGGCGATGTGCGCCACTTCCGGCGGTGGCTTTGCGCTCATGTCCGAAGCGATTGGCATGGCCGGAATGATCGAGACTCCCGTGGTTTGCGTTGATGTCCAACGAGCCGGACCGGCGACCGGCGTCCCGACCAAAACCGAGCAAGGGGATCTCTGGCAGATGCTGGGCGCCGGACAGGGTGATTATCCGCGCCTCATCGTGGCGCCGTCGGATCAATTGGACCTCTTTAGCACCATCGCGGAATTATTCAATCTCTGCGACCAATACCAGTGTCCGGGTTTGTTGCTGTCCGACCTGCTGATTTCGGAGGGCACGGCCAGCGTGCGTCCCGGCGATCTCAATTTCCATCCCAGGATCGAGCGGGGCGAAATCATATTCCCCAACGGCCATGGCAAGGGCGAGGCCGCCAATCCTGCCAGCGGCTACAACGACGACGCTTATTGGCGCTACAAAAACACTGAAAGCGGGCTCTCCCCACGGGCGGTGCCGGGCGTGCCGGGGCACATCTACGTGGCATCAACGGATGAACATGACGAGGATGGCACGCTGATCAGCGACGAATTCACCAATCCGGCCAAGCGGCGGATGATGGTGGAAAAACGGGCCCGCAAAATGGAATCTGTTATGGCCCGGATTGCACCCCCGAAACTGGTCGGGCCGGAAAACGCCGCCGTCACCCTGGTCGGCTGGGGCTCAACGGGCGGGGTCATCCGGGAAGCCGTGGAAAAGCTCGCCGCCGAAGAAGGCATCGTCGCCAATCAACTGCACATAAAGTGGATCGTGCCGTTCCACGCTGCGGAAGTGGCCCGCCTTCTTTCGCGGAGTCAAAAGATCATTATTGTTGAGAACAACTACAGCGGGCAATTTGCCCGCTACCTTCGTTCCGAAACCGGCCTCTCCGCCCACGGACACATTCGCAAGTATGACGGCGAGCCATTCATGCCACACCACATCGTCAAGGCGGTGAAAGAACAACTGGCCGGCGAAACCAACCTTTCCGTTCCTGTCCACGAAATCGAGGTTTAAACTATGAGCACAGTCATCGAAGAATTACCCAAGCCGGCCGAGCAACTGAACAAGGAGACCTACAAGAGCAAAGTCCATCCGGACTGGTGCCCGGGCTGTGGCGATTTCTCGGTTCTTTCCGCGCTGCAAACGGCCCTGTTTGAGCTGGGTCTGAAGCCGCACCAGGTGCTGGTGGTGAGCGGCATCGGTTGCTCCTCCAACTTGCCGGGTTTCATGAATACTTACGGCCTGCACACCTTGCATGGCCGTTCCCTGCCGGTGGCGACGGGCGCCAAACTCGCCAACCATGAACTGACGGTGATCGCCACCGGCGGGGATGGGGATGGCTACGGCATTGGCTGCAGTCACTTCGTACACACGATGCGCCGCAACGTGGACCTGACTTACATCGTGATGGACAACCAGATTTACGGGCTGACGACCGGTCAAGTTTCACCAACGAGCATCAAAGGAATGAAGACCAAAACCACGCCGCACGGCAGCGTGGAGAATCCGATCAACCCCATTCCGATGGCCATCGCGGGCGGCGCGACTTATGTGGCGCGCGGTTTCAGCGGCAAACAAAAGCATCTAGTCGAACTGATCAAAGGCGCCATCCGGCACAAAGGTTTTGCCTTGGTGGATGTCTTCAGCCCTTGTGTGACTTACAATAAAGACAACACCTATCAATTCTTCAATCCGCGCGTGAAAATCCTGGAAGATCAAGGCCACGATCCGACCAATTTTCATGCCGCTCTGGAAAAAGCCTACACGTGGGGCGAGGAGATTCCGATCGGCCTCTTCTGGAAACGGACCGACTTGCCGTCGCTCGATCAATTGGAACCGGTGCTCGACCAGGACGGGCCGTTGGCTCACCGCCCGCTCGGCATCACGACCGAGCAGGCCCAAGCCATCATCAGTGAATTGCTTTAGCTTGGATCAACCAAGCAATTCATCCACGGTAACGGAGAGTCCCTGTATCCAGCGCGACTCCACGCTTTGTCCGCGCCGTGCGATCAGCGTTTCGGTGAATTCGCCTGCTTCCGGCAGGCGGAACAGGCGCAACCGTTCTCCGGCGAGGTCCAGCACCCAATACTCTCCAATGCCCGCTTCGGCATAGGCGCGGGCTTTTCGTCCAACATCGAATTCGAGAGTCGAGTCAGACACTTCCACGAGCAAAAGGACCTCTTCCGGTTTGGGATGAGCGCTTTGGTAATAATCCTCCCGATGACGGAGGATGGCCACGTCCGGAATCGGCTCGGAAACTCCGGTCAAGCGGACAGGATTCTGGCTGCGGACCATGAGGCCTTGGCCAAGGCGCCGCGTGAGAATCGAATGCAGCCGGGTCACTGCGGCCGCATGGACAGGTCCAACGGGCATAGGTTCAAGGATTTCTCCCTCAAGCAGTTCCAATCGTTGGTGGTTGGGTCCGAGTACGCCCGCCTCCGCGAGCCGATAAAACTCATCGACCGTGAAGGGCCGTGCTCGCCGGGTTTTTCCCTCAGCCGGTGTTGGAGACTCGACAGCCACACTCATGTCAGAAAGGTATGAACCGGCGGACCAACGCGCAAGCCGGATTTTCTCCTCGAAAAAGGTTCAACCATAGCTTGGCTGGTGTGATGGCGGTCGTTTTGTGCGCATCAGTCCGGCAAAACAGCGATAAGCGCTCGGTTAAACCGTGACCGGATCCGATTCCGCCGCGACGTAACTGGCCCGGGCAATGGATCGAGCAGACGCCTTAAGCGGCACTTGCTTTAAGAGGTAGGCCAGGTCGAAGCGCTTCACGCCCACGAATTCCACTCCGATCACTTCATCGAGCGCGTCCAAGTCAATTGTTACGATGGGCCACTTCGAGCTATGACGCACCGTTCGGACAACCTTTGCTCTCTTGAAACGTACATAGGCCGCCGCCGCTTCCGTATCGATTTCGACCGTGGGTGAACTCTCGCGTCTAATCTCAAAAGCCTTTGTTTGGTCAGTTTTCATCGTCTGCCTTCCAGCCCGTGATTAGCCAACATTCGTTTTGTTTGACTTCCGCGACTACCGTCCACTGCTGATCTTCGACTTCTCTGTTGAACTCATACACGAAACCGCCGTGTTCTCCCCGCCGATGCTGGACCTTGTGTTCGTGTTCGCACACGACCGCTTTCATCTGCTCCAGCGACAAGTCGCGTTCTCGCCTTCGCTTTCCTGCGTGCATCGTGTCGTAGAATACCGTCGGCGGCTTCAAACACTTTCGGATTCTAAAGCCGGTTGCAGCCCGGTCAATGTTATTCCTTGCAACAGATTTCATTGGCGGCTTGGGGCGGTGTACGAGGCACCAGCCGCACGATGCGGACACACAGAGATCAGGCCAGCCTTAGCTTCGGCACTCTCGGAACGCAACCGCCCGCGTGGTTTCAAACACGGTTTGGCCGGCCACCTGAACGCGGACCTCAGCCGAAAACTCGCGAACAATATCCAAATTAACCTCCACGCCCAATCCGAGCTGGTCCGTCAGCGTCACCAGCCCGTCTGCATTTCGATCCAGGACTCCGCTCACCAGGCCATGCGCCAGCCTCGATCCCGCGGCCGGATATTCCAAGTACCGAAACGCTTCCACGTCTGCAAAGACATGGAGAGCGGCGGCCAGGCTCAGCCGTGATTTGAACGTGTGGTTGACATAGGTCACGCCGCGCTGCCGGGCCAGTTCGCAGACTTGTCGCGCCACCGTGATCCCGCCGATTCGTCCCGCGTCAATTTGAATGAAGGAGACGCCCGCATTCTGCACGTAATCTTCCGCCGCCCGGAAATTTCCGGAATTCTCGCCCGCCGCGATCGGCACCGGCGGTTTCCGGCGCGCCAGCGCCGCATATGCCTCGATCGCATCCGGCAACAACGGCTCCTCGAGCCACGTCGGGCGATAGGGAGCGAAGCTCTTCGCCCGCGCCAAAGCGGTCTCGGCATCCGTCCCCCAGACCACGCCGGCGTCCACCATCAACTCGGCCGCCTCACCCAATCCCTCGCGCGCAGCCCGCACTAGGGCTTCGTCGAAAGCGGCATCATTTTTCCCCATGGGCCCCCAGCCGAACTTGGCGGCTGTGAATCCTTGCGCTTTCAAGCGGCCAGCGATCTGGAGCGTTTCCTCCGGCGTCTCGCCAAACAAGACAGAAGCATAAGGCAGTTTTGGGAACGCTTTCCGCCCGCCCAACAGCCGATAAACAGGCTGTCTTAACTTTTTCCCCACGATATCCCAGAGGGCGATGTCCGCTCCGCTATAAGCATGATGGATTTGCTGGATGTCCAGGCCCTGGCGCAGGACTTTGGCATGCAGCCGCGCCACATCAGCCGGCGAATCCAGCTTTTCTCCCAGGAGCGATTCGCGGATGTTGATGATGTTGCCATGCGACATGGGACAACAATAAACCGCCAGCGAGACCAGCGGGGAAGCATCGCACTCCCCCCAACCCTCCTGCTCTTCGTCGGTCCGAACCCGCACCAGGAGCGTATCCTGAGTGCCGTCCGCCGCAGTCGTGATCTGCGGCATTCTCAGATAGAACGGATCAACAGCGGTGATCTTCATGACAGCGAGTAAGGTCCAACTTCGATGCGCAAGGAAGTCTCAATGACCGCTTGCGGCTCCAAATGCAGGCAGGTTCCCGCTTGGGTGGACTCGGCCAAGGAAAGCCGGGGCGTGGTGCAAGGTTCGAGGATCAGCACCTCCAAATTCCGCCAGCCGCCAAAGGAAGCGAAAATCCAGACCGACGAAAAAATCTCTCTGGAAAAGCTCATCCGGAACATCCAATCCTCCTTGCGATGGCCCAAGGCGCATTGGCCCTCGGATAATTCCAGCAAGTAGAGAAACTCGGTCGTGGCGTCCATGACTGGCACAAAATGAGCCGCCTTGTCTTCCGGCCAATTGAACTCCGGCGGCTGCGGCCGGCGGCTGAATTGCGGATCCGCCACCCGGGCCACTCGCGCCGGGACGATGATCTCCGCCCCCGGAGTGATGCGCAAAGCCGGATGCATTTTCCAGAGCAGATCGAGAGGCCGGCGCCCGATATTGGCCAGTTTGTAATCAACCAGGAGGGTGTTGCCTTCCAGGCGCAAAGTTTTGCGGTAGGAAAGCGGTGTAATCGGCAGATGGCCGCTCAAGACCAGCTTTTCCCCCTCAACTCGAATCGCCAGCGGGGTCGTCCACAACTCGCCATGGTCCACCAACGATTCGCCTTGAATCCGCTCCGGCATGTCATTGGGCAGCAATTCATCGAAGCCGCCAAAGAAATGGTCGTCGTAATTCGCGCCCACGGGCAAGGCGCGCAACCGATGGCGGGGATGGTGCCAAAGGAATTGCCGCCGCAGACCGCGATGTTCCAGCGACCAGATTTTTCCGCCCAATGCAGGCAGGATTTCCGCCCGCAGAAGTTCATTCTCCATGCGAATCAAGGGCAGGCCTTGAAAAGTCCAATCCGTGCTGATGGCAGTCATTTTACATCCATTTGTTTCCAGGCAGTCGCTCCTCCGGCTTGAGCACTTTGGCAAAAGCGTGGCGCTGAAACATCGAACACAAATGACTTGTCGCTAATGCCGTCACAGTTTCAAGAGAATTCCGCCAGGCGGCCTCTGTAAATCTGCTCCAATCTATCCAGCATGTGCTCCAGACTGTGCTGAGCTTCGACCAAAGCGCGGCCCCGCTCAGCCATGGCCCGCGTCGCCGATGAGTCTTGCAGCGCTTCACGGATGGCCTGTGCCAGGGCTTTGGGGTCACCCGGAGGCACTAACCGCCCCGTTTCCCCGTGGCGAATGATGCTGGGGATGCCGCCGACATCGCTGCCGACGACCGGAGTCTTTGTGGCCAACGCTTGCAGGCCGACCTGCGGAATACCTTCGTGAAGGGAGGCGATGGCCAACACGTCCAGCGCGCGCAACACGGCAGGAATATCTTCCCGATGGCCGAGAAATGTGACCTCTTCCGTCAAACCAAACTCGCCCACCTTTTGGTCGAGGTAAGTGCGGGGACCGTCGCCCACGATGATGCAATGAATGGGAAAGCTTGCGTCGCGCAGAATCCGCGCGGCCTGAAAGAGGATTTCATGCCCTTTGGCCAGTCGGAGAACGGAAATCATCCCAACCAGTGGACGATTCCGGCGTCGCTCCTTTGCCATCAATTCGGCTGCCGGACCGTCCGGTGAAAACAAGGCCAGATCAATGCCCGTGGGGACCGTGGAAACCCGGTCGGCAGGCAGCCGGAACAGTTCCTGAAAATGTGCTGCTACTCGGGGGCTGGTGGTCAAGACACAATCCGCAAGCTTCGTATAAACAAAGCGGCTGAGTCGTGGATGGGGAATCGGCACATCAAAATGGCGGGTCCGGATCAGCAGCGGGTAGCGTGGTGGCTGAGATTCGTTGGCCCATTGCGCGGCGAGCATTCCCATGATTTCGGCATTTTGCAAAGCAATGAATGTGGCAACCCAGCCGCGCGTGGCCGGTTCTCCGGCGACCATCTCCAGAAAATGTCATTGCGGGCCGGCTAGATTGGACTTGTCGGCCAAGAATAATTGTGCCTATCTCACGCTGCGCGCCCGCTGGGAGTCGGATCAGGAAAATATGTGGCGCGGGAGCAGATTGGCCGGATGGACACCCGTGAGTTTGAAACTCTTTTTTAAGAAATGTGAACGCCGTGTGCGGAGCTACCGCCGCCATCTTTTCGAGTTGTGCGGCCAGGATCGCTACTCCAAACCAGCGCGACACGAACTCGACGCCAAGCTGGGCGAATACCTGCCGGCCAAAGGTTTTTTTGTCGAGGCGGGGGCCATGGACGGTTTCATCGCGAGCAACACTTATTACCTGGAGCGCATCAAGGGCTGGCGGGGAATTTTGGTCGAGCCTATCCCGGAATATTTCCACGAATGCGTGCGCCAGCGGCCCGGCTCACAAGTCCTCCAATGCGCGCTGGTAGCGCCCGACTTCGCCCCCAAGACCGTCACCATGAATTTTTCGGAGAGCATGTCGTTTGTGAAGGACGTGGGCGAAAACGAGGAAGTGCCTTCGCCGCAAGGCCTGGCCGGAACGCCCCGGCAGTATTCGGTGACTGTCCCGGCACGGACGATGACTTCCATCCTGAGCGAATGGAATGCCCCAACCGTTGATTTTCTCTCGCTCGATGTCGAAGGATATGAACTGGAAGTTCTTCGGGGTTTGGACTTGGCCCTGCACAAGCCCGTGTTTGTGCTGGTGGAATGCCTCACCGCGCCAGCACTTGCCGCCGTCCGGCAGCAGCTTGAGCCGCACTATGACTTGGTGGCCACGTTGACTCACCGGGATTTTTTGTTTCGCGCCCGATGATGCTTGCCTTTTCCCACGCGGCATGAACCCTGACACCTTCCGCCAAAAGATTGACGTGGCCATCACCGCCACCATCCGACCGGAGGTGCTGGATTTGACCCTGTTCTCGTTCTATAAACATTTCCTCCACCAGTTCCAAGAGACCCGGCTCATCGTGAACGTTGACCCGCTGGGGATGGAAGAACATCAAGCGGCGGACGTGGTGGATGTTTGCCGCCGCTACTCGCCGCAAGTGGTCAGCCGCTGCCCCGCCCGAGCCTCCTTCGCGAGCGCGGTGAAATGGTGCTGGGAACACGTGGAAAGCACCGCCTTTCTTCATTTGGAGGATGACTGGCTGCTCAAGAAACCAATCCGCCTTGAAGCAGTTGTCACGCGCTTGGCCGCAAGTGATGACGTGGCGTCCGTCCGGTTCAACCTTGCTCGCAATCCCGCCTCCGACCCGCCGGTGTCATCGGGCCTGAGCCTGAACCCGTCGGTGTTCCGGCGGGCGTTTATTGATCAAGCTTTACCCCTTTTTTCTTGCGAAAAGGATCCGGAAAAACAATTCAGAAACTTCACGCCGCTGGCGCATTGGAAATTTTTTTACCACGGCGCTCCGAGGGAACCTGCCTGCGTCATTGACATCGGTAAAAAATGGCGGCGGCTGCACGGCTTCCAGAAGTGGCAGCCTGGCAGCCCGGTGGTGTCGTGGCAGAAGCAGGCCTCTCCGGCTTCGGCGCGCAAACTGTTCTATCGGCTGAAATACAGATTCTTCATGTTCTACTGGCGCCACATTGTGGTTTGATGCGCCCGGCGGAATCTATTCAAATCGCCGCCGGCAGGTAGCGGCGGTAGATCGCGTCCACCTTGTCCAGCATGGCGTCGAAACTGTGTTCCGCCTCCACCAACGCCCGGCCGCGTTCAACCATTCGGCGGGTTTCCTCCGGCTGATTGAGAGCCGTTTGAATTTTCGCGGCGAGGCTTGCGCTGTCATTCGCGGGGAAAATGCGACCGGTCTCGCCGTTGCGGATGATCTCCGGAATGCCGCCCGCGTCGCTGCCAATGACGGGGGTCCGGCACGCGAGCGCCTGCAGGCCGATTTGGGGGACACCTTCGTGACGGGTCGAGGGAATGGCCAGCACGCTCAGGGCACGCAGTATTTCCGGCACATCCTCCCGGTGGCCGGTGAACGCCACGCAGTCGCCGACGCCATGTTTGCGCGCCAGGTTTTGAAAATACTCCACACTCGCACCGCCTCCAACCACGACGAAGTGCACACGCACCCCGGCGTCCTTCAAGATGCGCGCCGCCTGGAAAAAAATTGGATGCCCCTTCCATGAGCGCAGCACGGACACCATCCCGATGAGTGGCAAATCAACCGCGTCCGTTGGTATCGGCAACACCGCCTTCGGGCCTTCGGGATGAAAGCGCTGCAAGTCAATGCCCGTCGGCACGGTGGAGATACGGCTGGCGGGCAGACCGAACAACTTGTGAAACTTCGCCGTGATTTTTGTCACTGGTGGTGAGGACGTGATCCGCGAACGTGGTGAAAGCGTGGCGGCTCACCCACGGATTCGGATAATCCACGTCAATGTGCCGGGTGCGAACCAGTAACGGCACCCGCGCAAACCGCGCCGCCAATCCGACCAGCCAGCCGTCGCGCGAGCTGTGGGTGTTGACCACGCGTGGGCGGAGCCAGCGCAGCCACGCGGCGGTTTTGAGAACCGCGAAGGGAAACATCCACCGCTCTTGCGCGAGCGGTTCGCTGGGGACGCCCGCCGACTTCGCCCGCTGGAAAATTTCGCTGCGCGCGGGCGCGAGGAGCCAGACATTGCAGCCGCGCTTTTGGAAGCCTGCCAATTCGGCCATGATGCGGTGCTCCTGGCCGCCCCAGCCCAGCGAGGCTTCAGAGTGGACGATGCGCCAGTGGCGGTGCGGTGCGGTCATGGGTCAGATGCGGGATGCCGGATGCGGGATGCGGGATGCGGGATGCGGCGCGCTCGAAAACTTCGACACTCGTGTTCATGCGCGTTTTCATTTGCCGGCTTGCTTGCCCAAGGCCTCAAGCAGCCAGCCGCCGCCGGACGGGGCGTCGAGCACGGCGCGGAAGGTCTGCGTCCGCAGAAAATCAATGAGGGCGGCTTTGGACGTCGCTTGCATTGCGAGTGGTTTTAACCGCTGCCGGAACGCAAAGCAAACCCGGAGCGTGATGCGTTTATGTCGCGGCTACGGCCAGGGGGTAAGGTCCGATGGGACGGGCAAACTGGACGGAGCACGGCAGGCGCTGAAATGTTTTTGGTTAGAGTCGTTCGTAGGTGCAAAAAGGAAAGTGCAACCGAATACCAGCGAGTGACCCGGCAACCACATCAAGATGCGTTGGAAGCCGCTCTTTTCTTGGCGACGCGTTGCCACGGCCAAGACCGCCTGATAAATGCGCTCGGTACTCATTTTTGTTCACGACCGTAAAGCCCCTGTGGCCGCGGCTCAATACGATCTTCCGCAACGATCTTCCGCAACCGCGGGTACGCCTGGGCAGGTCGCCCTGCCGACGCCCTACCCAATCAAGTCGCCTTGCGCAGCCGTTTTTTTAAGTTCAATTCAGATTGCAGCCAGGGCGACAGCAGCGTTGCCCAAAGCCGGTCTGCAAGGTCAATTTCAGCGGCCTGACTGGAGGCGGTTTTTCTTAAAACCATTAGACTGCCCACCAGACCTTCACGCTGGTAATTGCGGTGCCTTTTCAGAAACCGGTTGACCGGCCAGAGAACCCCTTTGTGCTGCGAGTCATAATCGTGTAGGCAAACCAGGCCATCGACATTGAGCAGTCGAGTCCAGCATAAGTCCTGTGTGACGTAGCGGATCTTGTGGGCGCCATCAATGAACATGAAGTCGTATTGTTCGCCGACCGCTTCCGCGTGGCGGAAGGCCGCGGCGCTTTTCGCCATGCGGAACTCCACTGTTGCCGGATCGAGCCCGTGCTGGCACAAATTTCTGTGCACAACGACAAGTTGATCGGGAAAATAGGTCATCGGATCCACCACCACAAAATGAGGGCGTTGTGAGGGCTCAAAACAATTCATCATTTGACACAGAGTGCCCCCGGCGGCCGTGCCGATTTCCAAATGCCGGCCCCGCCGGCCATTGCGCCTGATCAATTCCAGAAGAAAGGACAACTCATCCGAACCGAGTTCGGAGGCCAGAGTGAAAGCTGAAGCTCGTTCGCCCATGCGCGGTCATTATTCTGCTTTCAAGCCGGAATGGCAGGCAAGCGGAAAGTGGCCTGTATGCCTTTTGAACATTTTGTGCGGGACATCGCCTGGATGGCCTGGAATTCCCGCGCCATACACAATCAAGGCTAAAGACAATACGGCGCCCCATTGCACGGGCCTTTGCGGCTGAAATCATTTTCGGTAGTGTATGGCCACGAATCAAAGCAAAAATGCGGATCCTGTTTATCAAACTCAAACACATTGGTGACGCCCTGCTCCTGACACCCACGCTGGCGGCGACACGCAAACGCTATCCGGAGGCGTCGATTTGGGTGGTGGTGCGAAAAGGATGCGACGGCATTCTGGAAGGCTGCCCGGCCATTGACCGCCTGTTGACCGCCGTGCCGCCGGAGCCGGACAAGCGGTCCCTGCTCTATTGGTTGCCGGATGTAGGACTGATCCGCGAGCTGCGCCGACAGCGATTTGATTACGCTTTTGAACTCTCGGATGGGGATCGCGGCCGCTGGATCAGTTATCTATCTCGGGCGCGAAACCGGTGCGCGAGCAAGCCCGCCCAATCCCTGAATTGGTGGTGGCGCCGCCAGTTCACTTTCATCTCCGGCTTCGATTGGCCCAAGCGGCATCGAGTGGAGAAGGATTATTTTACAGTCAACGATACTCTGCCTTTGGGTGACGAGATCCCGCCGCTGGTGTTTGAGCAGACTGCGACAAAACCGAGCGGTTTGCCGGTGCGTCCCGGCGCTTACGCCCTCCTGCATCCGGGAACACGTTGGCAACGGAAGCGCTGGCCGGCAGAAAAATGGATTGAGTTGGGCCAATTCCTACTGGCTCACGTTCCTCAACTGGTTATCAGCGTCGGGCCTGACCGCGAAGAAACCGAACTGGCCGCTATTTTGCGCGCGGCCTTCGGTGCAAAAGCGATATCGACTGAAGGCAAATTAAGCTGGGCACAACTGGCCGGCTTGCTGTACCAAGCCCGGCTCTTCGTTGGCGTCGATACCGCCGCGATGCATTTGGCGGCGGCCTGCGAATGCCCCACGGTGGCCATTTTCGGACCTTCCCTGGTGGACCAATGGCGGCCATGGCAGGTTCCAAATCAAGTGGTCACTCCGCCCAGTCTAGCTCGCCAAAGCGTTCCAGAAGAACGTCTCACCGAAGCGGTCGAAGTCCACGACGTGCAGCAGGCCTGCAAAGCGATGCTGCTCGCGGCTAGCCAAGACCACTCTTGACTCTCACCTGCACGTTGGCGCTGGGCGCGCGGGTGCTAAAGGTTGCCTTGTCCCTGGAGTTTGTGTTACCAACCAAGGTGGCATGAGCATGAAAACATCTGTTGCGGTGGTCGGCTGCGGTTATTGGGGTCCCAACCTGATGCGCAACTTTGCCGAAAACCCGCGCAGCAAACTCAGTTGGATGGTGGACCTCGATGCCGACCGCCTGCAGCGCTGTGCGGAACGCTATCCGCAAACCCGCTCCACGTCGGAACTGGCCGAAGTCCTGGCCGATCCGGCGGTGAGCGCCGTGGCCATTGCTACTCCCGTCAGCACCCATTTTCGATTGGCCTGCCAAAGCCTCCTCTCCGGCAAAAGCGTCTTGCTCGAAAAGCCGATGGCCCAAACCACCGCCGAATGCCGGGAATTGACTTCATTGGCCGAAAAAAACGGGCTGACTTTAATGGTGGACCACACTTTCATTTACACAGGCGCCGTTCGGAAAATCAGACAACTCATCAGCGCCGGTGAATTGGGCGACGTCTATTACTTCGATTCGGTGCGGGTCAACCTCGGTCTGTTTCAGCACGACGTGAACGTGATCTGGGATTTGGCGCCGCATGATTTGAGCATCATGGATTATGTGCTCGACAAAAAGCCGACGCAGGTCTCCGCCCATGGGGCCTGCCATTTCACGGGCAGCAATTTGGAGAACATCGCCTATTTGACGCTGAAGTTTCCGGACGACACGCTCGCCCATTTTCATGTCAACTGGCTGGCGCCAGCCAAAATCCGGCGCATCATCATTGGCGGCAGCAAGAAGATGCTCGTCTATGACGACTTGAGCCCAGATGAAAAAATTAAAATCTACGACAAAGGATTGGTGATGAAAAACGGTCCAGACGCAGACTCGCGGAAGTTCCTGGCCGAATACCGCATTGGCGATCTTTACGTGCCGAACATCGACACCATGGAAGCGCTCAAGCGGGAGGTGATCCATTTCCTGGATTGCCTGGAGCAGCGTATCCGGCCGGAGACCGATGGCCCAGCCGGCACACGCATTGTCAACATTCTGGCCGCCGCCCAGGAAAGCCTGGCCCGCGATGGGGCCTTCGTGAATTTATGAGCCTGCAAAAAATCGCTCCGGATGTTGTGCTGGGCCAGGACGTCGTCCTTCGCGATTTCGTCAATCTGTACGGCTGCATGATTGGCGACCGGACCCGGATCGGAACCTTCGTGGAAATCCAGAAAGGCAGCCGCATCGGCGCGGACTGCAAAATCTCCAGCCACACCTTCATTTGCGAAGGGGTTGAGATCGAAGACCAGGTCTTCATCGGCCACAATGTTTCCTTTATCAACGATAAATACCCGCAGGCCACCGGCGCCGATGGCTCAGTGCAAACCGAAGAAGACTGGTCGGTCATCCCCACCAAAGTGAAAAAAGGCGCGTCCATCGGCACCAGCGCTACCATCCTCTGCGGCGTGATCATCGGCGAGCGTGCCCTGGTCGGCGCCGGGAGCGTTGTGACAAGAGACGTTCCGGCCGACTCGGTCGTGGCCGGCAATCCCGCGCGCCTTGTGCGGACGAAAAAAACCTGACCGATGCAATTAGCTGTCCCTTATCTTGACCTCGCGGCGCAAATGCGGCCGCTGCGCGCGAAGATCGACGCCGCCATCGCCCAGACGCTGGCCCATTGCACTTTTTGTTTAGGCCCGGATGTGGCGCAATTTGAAAAGGATTTCGCCCGGTTCTGCGACGCGGAACAGTGCGTCGGCTTCAACAGCGGCACGTCGGCGCTCCACGTCGCGCTACGCGTGCTGGATGTCGGCCCTGGCGACGAAGTCATCACCACGCCGTTCACCTTCGTGGCGACGAGTTGGGGGATTTCATACGTCGGCGCGCGCCCGGTCTATGTCGATATTGACGATGCCACCTTCAATTTCGATCCCCAGCGGGTCGAACGCGCGATCACACCGCACAGCAAAGCGATCATGCCGGTGCATCTCTACGGCCATCCGTGCGACCTTGATCCCCTCTTGAAGATTTGCCAAAAGCACAACTTGAAACTGGTTGAAGACGCGGCGCAGGCTCACGGAGCCACCTATCGCGGCAAAAAGGTCGGGACCTTCGGCACGGCCTCCGGCTTCAGTTTTTATCCGGGGAAGAACCTCGGCGCGTATGGGGAAGGCGGTGCGTTTGTCACTAATGACGCGGCGCTGACGGCGCGGGCTCGCGCGTTGCGGGAACACGGCTCGACCGTGCGCTATCATCATGACGAGGTGGGATTCAACTATCGCATGGAAGGCATTCAAGGGGCGGTCCTAAGAGTGAAGCTGCAGCATTTGGCCGATTGGAATCGGGAACGCCGCCGCGTCGCGCATCGCTACCACGAATTGCTCGCCGATACGCCGCTGCAACTGCCCCGCGAAGCGCCCTACGCCGAAAGCGTCTATCACCTCTACGTGGTCCGGCATGCGCGGCGCGATGAATTGAAGCAATACCTCGAAGCCAACAAGATTGGCTGTGCTTTGCATTACCCGCTGCCGTTGCACCTGCAAAAATGCTACGCCTCCCTCGGTCATCGGCCGGGCGACTTTCCGGTGGCGGAGAAAGCCGCGCGCGAATGCCTGAGCCTGCCTATTTATCCGGAACTGGCGGAGGAGCAAATCCAGCGCGTCGCGACGGTCATCAAGGAGTTCTTCAAGTGAACAAGCTTCAGGCGAGCAATCACACCGAAGCGGTGCAGTGTTTGGAGTCCCGGCTTCAGCCGGCAGCGCCTCCGACGATCCGAAGTGCTTGGGTCCGCCGATCACCTCGCCGGCTGAAGCAGGAACTACCAACCGTAAGCATCCCTCAATGAACCTCACTGGCCAAACCGTTCTT